>Ga0187833_10007038_pt1 | contig 10241 bp, 8 predicted proteins | sample ETNtaG_37_FD_167968 | JGI IMG/M metagenome (GOLD analysis project Ga0187833, IMG submission 167968) | Marine microbial and viral communities from oxygen minimum zone, Eastern Pacific Ocean - ETNP2014_SV_400_PacBio MetaG (Illumina Assembly) | ecosystem: Environmental > Aquatic > Marine > Hypoxic... | reverse complement strand
TAACGGCGCAGCCTTATCCGGGTCTCCCCAAAGGTAAGCAGCTATCTCGAGCGGGGCCGTCTTGTCCGGGTCACCCCACAGATAAGCTGAAATGTCCATATTGGCCGCCTTGTCCGGATCCATCCAGAACGAGGGATCTCTACCTAACGGCGCAGCCTTATCCGGGTCTCCCCAAAGGTAAGCAGCTATCTCGACTGGGGCCGTCTTGTCCGGGTCACCCCACAGATAAGCTGAAATATCCATGTTGGCAGCCTTGTCGGGATCCATCCAGAACGAGGGATCTCTACCTAACGGCGCAGTCTTGTCCGGGTCCCCCCAGAGGTAAGCAGCTATCTCGAGCGGGGCCGTCTTGTCCCGGTCACCCCACAGATATGCCGAAATATCCATGTTGGCAGCCTTGTCGGGATCCATCCAGAGCAAGGGATCTCTGCCTAACGGCGCAGCCTTATCCGGGTCCCCCCGCTATCTCGAGCGGGGCCGTCTTGTCCGGGTCACCCCACAGATATGCCGAAATATCCATATTGGCCGCCTTGTCCGGATCCATCCAGAACGAGGGATCTCTACCTAACGGCGCAGCTTTATCCGGGTCCCCCCAGAGATAAGCGGACATCTCAAGGGAGCCGGCCTTATCGGCGTCTCCCCGGAGATAATCGGTGACACCGTTACTCACCCAACTGCCAATCTCCGTCGGCCCAAAGAGTAAGAAAGTCGTACTGCACAGAACACTTGAGATGATTAAAAGGCTCCCAAGCTTCGCCCCAATTCGCCCATTCATGGCTCTCTCCATATATTTCTGTTATTCGTCAATGTTGTGTCGTCAATATTGTTTGCAAATTACATACCACCCATTTTTTCATTGTTAAGCTGTTGATATACGGTCGTATCCTACAGGAAAACTCTGCCAAGTGAAAAAAATGGCGAGCCCAATACGCCACTTTGGCAGGGCTCCCATACGCCACTTTCGCGCTGATTATGCGCAGTTCTTTTCGTTTGATGTGTAGGTGGGTCAGTAAAATGAAGAGAGGAGTCTAGATCTCCTCGATGGATCTCCGGTAGGTGGGAACCGATACACCGGCCAGCCGGGCGGCTTCTCTGTGATTGCGGGTGTGTTGCCTGATCTGTTTCAGAAGCAGTAGATGGCCGAAATCCGTGGCCGGGACATTACGGGAGCGTGCCACCGTGATCAGTTGGGTCAGCAGCGCCTGTACCGGTGCCCAGTCGGGCGGACGCTCCGGCATCTGCTGCTGGTAGTTCTCTTTGATCTTGTTGATCTTCCGCCGCAGGGTGCTTTCCGGCAGCGACAGGGCTGTCGCAGTCCTCAAAACCACCTGGTTATTGGCGGACAGACTGGCCAGGATCACGTCTTCTTCCAACCAGGATCCGAGCGGCCAAGACATGTGTAGATCCTGACAGCGATGAACAAAGCGTTCGAACTCCAGCGAGAGGGTCTTCTCCAGGACCTCCGGTTGTAACGGGCGGCCCCTTTCAATGCCAATGCGGGCCTTATCCTGCGGGCTGATTTCTGCAGCGCCCTGCGGGGGGAATATGCCTAGATGGATGGTACTGACCTGGTTGTCCTGACAGAGAATCACGCTACGAATCAGAATGTTGATCAGCTCTCGAACATTGCCCGGCCACGGATGTCCCATCAGGGCCAGCTCCGCGTCGGCCGTGAATCCGTTGATTCTCTTGCTGTACTGCTTGCTGTACTTGCTCAGGAAACGTTGCGCGAGCAACAGAATGTCATCCTTCCTCTCGCGTAACGGGGGCGAGTGCAGCGTGAAAACATTCAGCCGGTAGAACAGATCTTCGCGGAATCGACCGGTTCGTACCGCCAGTTCCAGATCCTGATGGGTCGCCGCGATCACCCGGGTATCGACCGTTTCATACTGGGTGCTGCCAACCGCAACCAGCTGACGATCCTCTACAAAGCGGAGCAGTTTCACCTGGATATCCAGGGGCAGATCACCGATTTCATCCAGCAACACGGAGCCGCCATGCGCTTCTTTGAGACGCCCCGGCGCCGCCTTGTCGGCACCGGTGAAGGCTCCCTTGGTATGGCCGAACAGCTCGCTTTCGATCAGGCTCTCTACGATGGCACCGCAATCGACGATGATAAAGGGATTGTCCCGGCGCGGGCTCTGTTCGTGGAGATGATGCGCAACCAGTTCCTTGCCGGTACCGGATTCGCCAGAGATCAATACGGTAGCATCGGTTGGCGCAACCAGTTGGACATGATCCATCAGTTCCACCATCTTCGCGGACTGGTAGATCAGTTGATTCTCCACGACCTGCTCGGTCGTCTCTTCCTCAACGGCCTTCAATGCCAGTAGGGCAGATTCAAAGGGGATAGCAAAATAGTCCAGCAGAGTGCCGATAAACAGTAAGTCTTTTTGGCGCAGCTGTGCGGACGGCTCGCCGCATAGATAGAAAACTCCCAGAATGCCATTACGACTGAGGGGCACGCAGTATGCCCTCCCATCCGGCTTTTCTATCACCTCCGCTTCTTGCTGTCGGGCTTCAACCAGCATCGTGCGTAGGCGTGCCTGATGCTCGGGCGGCAATTCCATCCTGTGCAGTTCTGTGACACGTTCCTGTGTGGACGTGCACCCACTGTAGAGCTTCAGATCTTCACCCTCCCAACCAAACAGGGCAACTTTGCTCAGATCGAATGACTTATGCAGATTGGTCACCAGCTTGTCGATCAGTTCTTCCAGAGGCAGCGCCTTGCTGATGATCGTCATGGTATTCCAAAGCAGCAGCATGTTGCGGTAGTCGCGCCCGACGTTGGGCGAGAACATCTCGCTCTGCCGATCCATATTTCCCACTACGCCAATCTCTACACTTGGATTCCAATGGACAACGCGGCTGCCCCCAGACTCTTTGGCAACATTCAGGGCCCAGTTGGCACGCCGGAACAGTTCAAGGGGAGAATCCTGGTGATCGTCTGGATCGCTGTATGCCAGGCCAACGCTGAAGCGAAGATACACGTCGCCATCCAGGAACGATCGGCTGCTGAGATTGTGTAAGATGATTTCGGCGATCTTGCTCCCTTCTTCCAGGGAGGTATAGGGCAGGCTGGCCGAAAAGATCGCGCCGGCAAACAGACTGGCTAAGTCCGTTGAACGTAACGATCGATTGAGCTGAGCCGTGATTTCACGAACGACCTGCTCTTCCGCACCCTCCGGCAGTTCCTCCAACACATCACCAATGTTGTCTGGCCTGATTAACAGCAATACAAACGAAGACTGGCTCAACAGGATCCCTTTCGAATCAGGACCCACCATCAGCTCGGTGGGTAACGGCAGACTTTCCACCGGATCGTGGATTTCAGCCAGCTCCCGCAGGATCAGTACGCCGCCGGCCACTCCGTCCCCACTTCTGATCGGTCCCACTATGCCGTCCAGCAGCAACTGAGTGCCGTCGCGTTTGAATATCAGAAAGGGTGATAGACGGGTTACCGCCTCAGTTTGCAGGGCCTGTTCGATGAGGTCTCTTATGGCGCCCAGAGAGGGCACTGGATCGAGCTGTAGAAACTGGTTCCATGGCAGACCGATGGCCTCCCCCTTGCTCCAGCCGAAAATCTCCTCGGCATCCTGATTGAGGTTGGTGATTCCCCCATCCGGACCTATGAAGACAAGGCCGTTGCCAATGCACTGCAAAGCGGTTGCCAGCAGTTGCCTGGTTTCGTTCAGTTCACGCTCAACACGATGCTTGTAGAGTGCTATTTCAATGGTGATCTGCAGTTCCCGGTTTTCCACCGGCTTGATGATGTAACCGTAAGGCGCCACCAACTTGGCTTTTGATACGGTATTCTCATCTGAGTAAGCGGTCAGAAAGATGATCGGGATGTCCCGCTCGGCGACGATATCCCTGGCGACATCGATCCCTTCCTGCTCTGTTTGCAGACGGATGTCCACCAAGAGCAGATCGGGTTTTACATCTTGAATTCGGCTCAGAGCCTGATCGTAGCTGTGGGCAACGCCGACCACCCGATATCCCATCGTGGTCAATCGGGCTCTGATCTCTCTAGCAACCAGGGCCTCATCTTCGACGATGAATATGCCCGGCAAGTCGGTTGATGGTGCAGACTGCATCGGTTTCTCTTGCGCTGAACAGGATCAGGGGTTCAGTAATTCTAGTACTATTATGCCACTGTTAGTTCTGTTCGTCCGCTAGGTGCTGAGATTCATACTACAGGATTAGGAAGTCTTGCGCAAAAACAAGCCGACGAAGCGCCATGAATGTACACTTCTCCCCGGCCTATTACATGAGTCAGATGATCATCAGCATCGATGCGAGACGAATATAACAGCAACTGAGCATATCGCGGCCCTGCTTCACGCCAGATGTTTGCCGTTAGCAGGTAGAGATGGCCATGGAATATGTAACCTGTGGTGTCAGCCGTTTCGAGTTGTTCGTTGCACGCACAAATTGAGCAGGTTTACAGCTTGCGCCTGGAGACATCAGAAAAAAATGGCGAGGGCACGTCAAAAATGTTGCGGGTCTATTCGCCAAATCTTACTCCCGGATATCCGTTCAGAAAGATCTCCTGCAAGATCATCTACTTGAAAGCAGGCGGATTTCCCGGCATGCATTGTGCTTAATTCCGAGCAGTTCCACTGATGCAGCAAGCCCTGAAATGCTCTTGAGCCGTAATCGAGTGTTAAGTAATCGAAGTGCACCATGGCGGCAGGATCATTCTGAAGTAACGTGTTCAACAAGGGGCATAATCTGCACGATCGAACATGACTCTTGCAGTACACCAACAAAGCATTGAAAAAAAGAAAGCAACTGTTAACATATTTACTAGTGGTGCGGTGTATCAACCCCTAGCAGTCCAACAAACAGAATGACGCAGGAATAACCATGTGGAAGCAAATATTAGTAGCTACGGCAAATCTGCTCTATGCGATTGCCGGTGAACAGAAAGGTACTGGTAACACCACAACGTCAAAGGCCGACTGGTTGGAGAAGAAAGATCGGTTGACCCAGAGCGATAGGGAACTCCTCAACATGATCGAGGATAGCTATCAGATCACCCTCAAGAATATCGACAGCAATTTCAGCCGCGATTGTCTACCGAAAAGGCTGCACCTTCTGATGGCTGTCGGCTTTATCGAAGAATTTGAGCGTGAAAAGTTTCGGGTCACCAGCGCGTATGCTCCCCATGCATCCCTGTCGACCAGCGCGAAGACAACCTTCGGCATGGTTGACTGACCCAGAAACACATATTCTCAGGTCATGCCACTGTCTTTGAGAAAGTCCTTGCATTTCATATCCTCTTCACGAATGTGTTGGCCAAACCACTGTCTCACGTGGATTAGGAGCCATTCGGGTACACCGCTTACGCGAAGCTGAGCAGCTTCACTCAAGGCCTTCGTCTTGTGAATGAAATCCAAGTGTTCTCGCTTGTGCAGCTCATAATCCGGATACCCGTACTGCAGCATCACCCTCTCCTCATAGGCAAAATGCTCGTATGCAAATTGCAGAAGCTCAGCCATGGTGCCAGCTACGTTGTCCTTGTCATCATGCGTGCCCGACGAGTCTGTCAAGCTGTTAACCAGGCTGAGGAGCTGTTTGTGCTGTTGGTCAAATAAGCCAACGCCCATACTGAATTCATCGGACCACTCGATTCTGTCCATGTGTGTCTCATTTGAGGGCGCCTATTGATCTGTTTTATAGTGAATTGTATTTTAGCAGTCACCTGACAGGTTGCCTACACGTCTCGGATCCTACCCTTATTCCCGATATCAACCCGGCAAGATACTGTCGTACTTGGTTACCGTTTCGGCCTCGGACCTGCATAGTTGGACTGTCGCTTGACCGATTGGAATACCTGGTAACCATCGATCTCCTCAACAAGGGCACCGCCGAAGATGGTGCTGAGTTTGTTGCGGTACCACTTGCGTCGCTTTGTGACCATAAGGATTCGGCCGCCAATTACCAGGCGATTGAAGCCTTTCTCAATGAAGTGCCGGGCAACGGCAAAGTCAGTGTGGTAGGGCGGATTGGACAGGATCAGGTCAAAACCGGTCACATCCATGTGACTGAATCCCTCGCTCAGAATGACTTCTACCCCTTCAACGCCATTGCGCTTACAGTTCTTCCTGGCGAGTGCCACCGCAGCGGGATCGTTGTCTACCATCACCACGTTGCCGGGGCCGACGACCCTGGCAGCCAGCACGCCCACCACCCCGTAACCACAACCGAGATCGAGGACCCTATCTCCCTCGGCGAAATCCACCACGGATAACAGCGCCAGGGTGCCGGCATCGATTCTCCGCGGAGAGAACTGATCATCCGATGACTCGAAAACCAGTTCAAAGCCCTTTATCTGTGTGTGAATCAGATGCAAGATTGCGTCACAGCGCCATCGTTAGTTGATCCAAGTCGTGAGGCTAGGATTTCTCCTGTTGAGCCTTCAGCTTCTCTAACGCGCTGGCTACGCCGCCGAGTCTCCTTTCGCCGTCTCGTTTGATTCCTCTCCCCTGGGTTAAGATCATGTAATTGGAGTGGGCGGTGTGCACCGATGTACGGTAACCCATGGCGTCCTGGGCACCGTTGATGGATGCCTTTAACATTCTAAGGGAAAGGGGATCGTTGACTGCGATGCGCTCCGCCTGAGCCCAGGTTTCCGCTGCCAGATCCTCCCTCGGTACGACTTTATGCACCAGACCCAGCTCCAATGCCTCCGCCGCAGGAATGAAGCGGTTTTCGAACAGGATCGCCTTGGCTTTGCGAATGCCCAGATCCCAGGGAGCGGTAAAGAGCTGCAGATGCGAGGGGAGAAACAGAGCGTCCTCGGCCGCCACGATCAGATCCATCACCGACGCGATGAGATAGCCACCAAAAATGCAGTATCCTTGCACCTCGGCAATGGTGGGTTTCTTCAGATCCCGCCAGCGCAGGGAGCAATCGACAAACAGGTCCCAGGTCATCTGCAGATGGCCCCGCGTCCCCTCCGGGTAGGGTCTTCTCTCCAGATCTTCCTGCTGTTCCGGCGTGCCGAGGTCGTGCCCGGCAGAGAAGTGTTCACCCTCTCCCTGCAGAATCACCACCCGAATATCCGCATCCCGTTCAGCCTTCATAAAGGCATCGTCCATCTCCTCCAGCATCAGCCTGGATTGCGCATTGCGGTAGCGTGGCCGGTTGGTGCGGATGACACCGATGCGGTCCCTTTTTTCATAGATGATCTGTTGGTAGTCCATCTGTTTCCCCTTGACTTGCACCCGCGCCAGTCTATCACAACAGCCAAACGACTCTAATAGAGCAGCATCGGTGTTGTAGCATGTCCGGCAAGGGATTAAAGTAAACGCATAGCGGGGGCTGAACGGTCTTACAGCCAGCGAAGCTGGAAGGGGATCACATGGGTAACAAAGAACGTACTATGCGGATCTTGCTCACCTTCTGCACCCTATTCAGCTGCACCTGCACCTTGGCCGCGGATGACACCGCGGCAGGGAAACCACCGGCCAACGCCGTCTGGCTATTGACCATCGATGATGCCATCGGACCCGCCAGTAGCGATTACCTTATCCGCAGTCTTAACAATGCTCAGCTAAATGACGCCGAGTTGGTGGTCATCAAGATGGATACCCCGGGCGGCCTGGATACTTCCATGCGTGACATCATCCAAGCCATCCTGGCTTCACCGGTACCGGTGGCGACCTACGTCTATCCCAAGGGCGCAAGGGCTGCCAGCGCCGGCACCTATATACTCTACGCCAGCCACATTGCCGCAATGGCGCCCGCAACCAACCTCGGTGCGGCCACGCCCGTGCAGATCGGTATGCCGTCCGTTCCCATCGGTCCGCAGGATGCAGAGGAACCCGGTCAGCAAGGAGGACCAAGCCCGACCACGATGGATCTCAAGGTAACCAATGACGCCATCGCCTACATTCGAGGGTTAGCGGAGTTGCGCGGACGCAATGTCGAATGGGCAGAGGCAGCCGTTCGCGATGCCGCCACCCTGCCCTCCCGCGATGCCCTTGATGAGAATGTGATCGATATCGTCGCAATCGACCTGAACGATCTGCTGATGCAGGTAGATGGTCGCAACGTCGAGGTGAACAATGTCGAGGTGCAGATCAGCACGCTGGGAAAACCGGTTTATGTTAAGGATCCCGATTGGCGCACCGAATTCCTTAAGGTGATCACCAATCCGAACCTGGTGCTTATTCTGGGGATGATCGGCATCTACGGTATCATACTGGAGTTCTATAATCCGGGAGTAGGCGTACCGGGTGTAGTCGGCGCCATATGTTTATTGTTAGCAGCTTATGGATTGCAGATGCTGCCGGTAAATTATGCAGGTCTAGCTTTGATCATATTGGGCATTGCACTCATGGTCGTCGAAACCATGGCGCCCAGTTTTGGTATAATGGGATTTGGCGGTATAGTGGCATTTGTCATCGGCTCAATCATTCTCATGGACACTGAAGTGGAAGCATTTCAAATCAGCATCCCGTTAGTTGCAGCACTGGCAGTGGTGTCAGCACTGTTCCTGTTCATCGCCTTACGACTCTTTCTGAAAGTGAAAGACAGGGAAGTATTCAGCGATACTCATTTGCTGGTTGGCGCAGCAGGCGAGGCGATCGAAGATTTTGACAAGCAGGGCCAGGTAAGAGTCGGTGCGGAGATCTGGCGGGCAATTACGGACGCTCCTCTCAGCAAAGGCGAGCCAATCACTGTTGTTAAGGTGGATGGAATGCATCTCAACGTTACCAAGGAGGACGCATCATGACCTATGAGATTTTCTGGCTGGCCCTCTTAGGCTTTGTTGTCCTGCTGCTGTTCTTCACGTTTCACGTGCTGCGACAATATGAGCGGGGAGTGGTGTTCTTTCTAGGGACCTTTTACTCTGTCAAAGGACCCGGTCTGATCATCGTCGTACCTTTTTTCCAGCAGATGGTAAGGGTCGACACGCGAACGATGGTATACGACGTGCCCAGCCAGGATGTCATCTCCCGGGATAATGTGTCCGTTAAGGTCAGTGCGGTATTGTATTTCCGCGTCTCGGATCCCGAGCCGGCCATCTGCAAAGTCGAAGATTTCTTCGAGGCCACCAGCCAACTGGCGCAGACAACCCTGCGTTCAATTCTCGGCCAGCATGAACTGGACGAGATGCTGGCTAACCGCGATCAACTGAACACCGGAATTCAAAACCTGCTGGACGAACAGACCGAGCCTTGGGGCATCAAAGTGATCAACGTGGAAATCAAGCACGTCGATTTGGCCGAAAGTATGGTCCGGGCCATCGCCAAACAGGCGGAAGCGGAACGGGAAAGACGTGCCAAGGTCATTCACGCTACCGGCGAACTGGAGGCATCCGAACGACTACTTGAAGCTGCGAATGTACTGGCGCAGAACCCGCAGGCTTTACAGTTGAGGTATATGCAGACCCTCACCGAGGTGGCCCGCGACCGAAGCACCATCATCCCCTTCCCCGTGCCCATCGACCTGATCGACAGCCTGCGAGGAGTCGCCGCCGCAGATCCGGATCAAGATTCGGATTAGTGTGACGTAACGCACAGCCAAAACGGTCCGCTTGGGTTATGCTTCTTCCTGGTCAGGGAAAGTTGACAGACCACTGCCTAGTACCATAGGCCGCACTTGGACCGGCGTGTTGACGGATCAGCACTCCGGTCTTCTGTTATGCTGACTGGTGATCTAACAGGGAGTGCCCTCACGGCCAGGAAGCCATCGCAGAGCCCTGCTCATCTCCCTTATCTTCTTTGCCGATAACTCGAACCCAACTCTCTGAATTCGACATATTCAAATCGTTGGCGTAGTACTCAGGCGACGATCACCTTCACCGTCGACTCAATATCTGAGTTGCTGCAGGACCTCCCCAACTCCCATGCCGATCGGATCAGTCAGCCCCAAACAAGCTGACCGGCTGCACTTTCCCATGGGCACAGGTAACTGGATAGGCGACGAGGGCCTCAATTGTTGCTCGATCAGTGCCAACGAAGTTACAGAGGTGTGGAGAATTACGTAACGGCTCAAACAGGGAATGGGTGCACGGACGTCAGATCCAAAGCTCCAACAGTAGAAGCTGTTTGAGGGTACTTATTAGCATATAATGGCGACCACAGCTGTCCGGTTTACACCTTGCGCTTAAGTTGGATCCTGAGAATGTAACTTCTCAATAAATCAGTGCAATCAACCTTCCAATACAGCGTGGCCGCTGATCAGATCGGCAAGAGGGGGAATGGTACCGGCGATGGTGGTCCGGT
>Ga0187833_10007036_pt1 | contig 10241 bp, 10 predicted proteins | sample ETNtaG_37_FD_167968 | JGI IMG/M metagenome (GOLD analysis project Ga0187833, IMG submission 167968) | Marine microbial and viral communities from oxygen minimum zone, Eastern Pacific Ocean - ETNP2014_SV_400_PacBio MetaG (Illumina Assembly) | ecosystem: Environmental > Aquatic > Marine > Hypoxic... | reverse complement strand
TCAGGTGTTGATGAATATAAATATTTTAATTTAAGTGTCAAAAAAACTAATTGTCTAAAAAAATTAGTATGAAAAGTATAGACTATAGTTTTATTGTCGGGTTTAAAACTTAACTCTTCAAAACTTAATATTAAAATTTTTTGTTTCTTTAACTTATTAAGAATATAAGGTTTTAAGTACTCAAAAACAAATTTATTCTCAGCAAAAAAACCAACTCTAAAATTTGACTCATTTTTTTTATATTCAAAATAATTAAATATATCATTAAAAATTTTCATCAATTCATTTTTTTTGATAATGCTTTTTGTAGTTTAAATAATCAGAATAATCATCAAATTCATACCAATTGTCACTTATTTTTATACAATTAATTTTAAATCTGTGTTTAGCTAATCTATTTAAAAAAGTTGTTAAATGTAAATTTTTTTTAACTTTAGTATTATTATAAAAGTTAAGCACTTTTTCTCGCTCTGATTGAGGAATAAAAGTTATTCCCATAAATTGATACTTTATTTTACTTAATTTTTTAATTTTTTGACCAATCGAGGTTAGTAGTTTATCACTAACAAGCAAGGACTCTGCATCATCATAGGGATCTTTATTTCTAATTTTCCAAATTTTTTTCCAATTTGACAAAACCGGTATAGTGATATTTTTTTTATCAGATTTAATAATTTTATTAATAGTTTTGTGTGAAAAAATTATATCAGTATACACAAAAATAACATCAGAATTATACTTTCTCAAAGCAAATATTAAAGAATATAACATCTCGCTAGAATTGTAATTTTTATTTAAAATAAATTTTATTTTTTTATATTTTTTTAGCTTTTTTTTTATTAGATTAGATTTAAACCCCAAGACAATAATAATATCTTCAAGTTTAACTTTTGCCTTTAAAATTTCATTTATAGAATTTTCTATAATTGTATTCTTGTTGATCTTTAATAAACATTTATTTTTATTAATTTTTTTAAATATTCTTTGACTTTTGCCCGCAGCAAGAAGAACAACTTTCATTTAATTTTAAAATGCGAAAAAACAATTTTGTTTATCTGTTTTTGGGAAGTATTTTTTCTTTCCGGATGAAACATAAAACTTAAAATCTTATACTTGCTTGACTTTGCAATTTCTATTGAATTATCTGAACATCTGATAATCAAATCGAAAAATCTTGGTAGCTGGTTCACTGCATAATTGTGATAAGAGTTAACTTTTAATACTTTAATTTTAAATCTATGATTTATATTATCTATCTTTAATACATGAGTTGATCTTACATGATTAATAGTTTTGGAAATTTTGCTTTTGAATAACTTTGCAACAAGTTGAAAACCGCGACATACCGCAAGTATCGGAATTTTATTTTTTATAGCCAAATTTAAAAGTTTAATTTCATATTTATCTCTTATTAGATTTTTTTTTAATCTAATTTTATCATAAAGATCATTTCCTCCAGATAATATTAGTCCGTTAGGTTTAAAGGCTAATAATTTTTCCTTGTTATCGATACCGAAATTTAATGGTATTAAATTTATTTTTTTTTTATTAAAATATTTGAACCAACTATTTTCTAACGACCAATTTAATTGACCGTGTTTGTCGATGAAAACTTTCTGGGTAATTAAAATATTATACATTTATTAGTTTAAAATTTTATAATATTTTTGCTTGCAGTTTATCTCAATTAAATTCTTTTTTGATATAAATTTGAATTCTCTTGATCCTACTCCAATAATTGCCGGCACACCAAGCTCCAAGCACCTAATAGACATATGAGAATTTGAACCACCATACTCTGTAATTAAACCTTTAATATTATATAAAAAAATAAAGTCATATCCGGGATCCGCATTTTCTAAAAGAACAATTTTACTATTCATAGCACTATAATTTTTAATTTTATTAATAGAGACAATTTCACCATAGGTCGTTTTAGTTGTAATATAATTTCCCAACTTGGACTTTTGCTCATGAGAGGACATATCCTTGTCGTTTGCTATAAATTCTGGAAATTCAATCAGACTTAGAAGTTTATAATTTTTCTTATTTTGATCAATTTCCTTTTTAAGGATTTTCCTTAACCTTTCTATATCAACATTGCTGTAATAATTTATAAAATTTTTTATTGAAATATATTCAAGATCATTACGTGCTAACCCCACTTCTTTAGAAAATTTAATTAAGTTTTGAAAAATCTCATCAATAGATTTTGTAAATATTAATTTTGAATACTCCCTTAACTTTATTGAATCATGTGCAAATTTGAAAAATTCGTCACAATCAAATTGAAGCCTATGAATAAAAAAGGTTTGATTAATCTTTTTCGTTTGTTCTTTTTTGACATTAAATCTTTTTACATTCTTTACTATTGGCTTTGATTTTTTTGTAAAATATCTTTTGAAATTTTCATAATAATTTTTAGATGTAATAGAATAGGTAGATGGTCGTAAATGTCCATAATTTTTTAAAAAAATATTTTTCTTACTTGCGTTGTTAATATTACTGTAAGAAAAATTCATTTCTTTAGTAACAGTAAAAATTGATTTGTAAAATTCCTCTAAATTTTTTTCATTCAAAATTTTATTTGTCACTAATGATCTCAAGATTCTAGTTGCTATAAATGCACATCTTGCTATTCCAGCAAAAGGTAGTGTGCCAAATTTTTTACAATCTTTTATTAAAAAATAAATTTTTTGTATCTCACTAATCTTACTCTTTTTTATAACTTTAATATTATTTTTTAATTTCTCAATTTTCTTTAATTCTTCTTTTAAAAATAACGAATTTTTGGTAATAATATTATTTGTTAACTTTCTTAGTTCACTTAAATAAATATGTGTTTCTTTCTTTGATAAAAATTTAAGCAGCTTTTTTTTTGAATTTAAGTCGTAACACGTTTCAACTATCTCAAACTCAATTTTATCTTGCAAATTTGGTCTTCGCCTTATTTTATTTAAATAAAAATTTATTGATTTTTCCTGAATCCTTAAAGGCAACTTTGCTGGTAAAAAAGAATTAAAATCTACCCTTAAATCTATGTACGGGGTACCACCCAAATTTAACATCAATGGATTGGGTCGAACATCTTTATATCCATAATTACTTCTTTGTTCAGACCAAATTTCATCAGTAATTAACTCACTATAAAGACTAGAACTTAAGATCGAAGGCTTAACACCAATCATTTCAGCAGGATTCCAATCTGACATATTAGCAAAATATGTTGTTTTCCCACAAAGGTTTGGAATTCTTTTTTTAATTTTTACGATTTTTTTACTTATATTTACAATCGCTTCCCCAATTAAATTGTCATTAACATTTCTAATAAACTTTAATGGTCTACATTGAAAAATATAAAATATATTATTTTTAATACAAAATTCAATATCAAGCCTATCATTAGAAAAAAATTTTTCTAATTTTTTAATTGTTTTTAAATTTCTTAAAATATAATCTGTGCTATTAATATTATCACGATAAACAATTAAAGTTCTCATAGATGGATTTAATTTTCCAGAAGTGACTAAGTTTGTAAGTCCAGATTTATCAAAATTAATAATATAGTAAGGAGCATTGTTATTAATATTTCTTGTAAATATTACTCCTGAAAATTTGGGCTTAGATATAAATTCTTGCACAATAATTTGATCTTCGTTATTTTTAAAATCTTCAGCAACAAGATCTATATATTTAAAGACCGTTTCTCTATTTATTTTTAAATTGCTAAAAGATTTATATTTTCCAGCATACGATTGATTAATATTGTCTTCGTGTAAGGCAGATGATCTGATTATGATATTTTTTTTTTTAAATTTTTTTTCAATTTGATTAAAAATTAAATTTTTATTCATTAAATATTTTTTTTGGGTAAAATAAATAAATGGTGGCACCGTAAAGCTAAATTTATTCTCGAAAGATTTTAGAAAACTTAAACTTTCAGCTTTTGAGTAGTTTTTTTTTAATGAATAAGTCACAATTAATTTTTAATTTTTTTTTAAATTAAATAAATTAACTAATTTTTGATCTGTTTTTTTATCATAAAAATAAGCAATCAGTAATAAAATTATAGACGTAAAGAGAATAATAATTCTGTTGTAAGGTTCAAATAAAACATAAATAGAGACAAGCAACAATCCGATAAATAAATATATAGTTCTGTAGTATTTTTTATTAAAGTATTCGTTTAATAATACCTTAGAGATATAAAAACTAATTAAAATATTTAAAGATATCCATAAGAAACTAAATTTTCCAACTGATATATTTCCCGGAAGTTTTATTAACTCGTTTTCATTGCCATTTTTAGGATAAATGTCTGTTGTTAGATGCAAAGCAAGACCCATGAATAACCCAATAATTATTGTGATGATATTATTACTAAGTTTATGTTTTTTCTTAGCATAAAAATAAAATAAACAAGGAACTAAAATACTATGTGTTAATATAGATCTGTGTCCAATAAAATTTTGAAAAAAACTTGTTTGAATGTTGTAACTATCAAAATCTGGAAATATTAATCCAATGATTGATGCATTAAATAATATTATAATAAACTTATAATTTTTTTTAAATGAATAATTCACAAATAATTTGTAATTTTTTATTTGAAAAAATCAGAATAATCACTATTGGGGTCCAATTCTTCAAGCCTAAACTTACCACCAATATTAATATTTCCACGCTCGAAATTAACAAAATAGGTTTTGTTTTCAATAAAATCTGGTGTCTGTCCAATCGTACATCCAATCATCAATCGAGCCGCATTTATAGTATTTAGTCTGTCAGATACTTTATATTGACATTCTTCATTTGTTTTTACAAGAGTGAAAGTATCAAACCTTGAATAAAAAAAATCTTTTATATTTTGACCATGGTCACTAATTAATATTACATTCGCATTACGATCTTTTTTATTAATAAAATTAACAAATTCATAAACTCTTTTTAACATGCATATATAGTTCGCTTTGTAACCTTCAAAATCTCCAATTGTACCTGACTTATGTTTATGTTTCTCGATATAATTTTTCGTTGTAAGCAACGGTTTACTTTTTAGGGTACAATCGGAATTAAATAAATATGGTGTATGTGGCAACATATTATGAATAAAGAAAAAATACCCTTTATTCTCAAATTCAATATTATTCATTTTTTTCATAAATATATTTAGACTGTCATTTTCTCTAACATCATAAAATATTTCTGGTTTAGAAATCCCCAAAAAAATTTTGATTTTATTAAGTATTGGTATTATTGGACTTCTTCTGAAAAAATGGGTAGCAACATCAGCACTAAGATAAATATTATCTATAGGTTTATTAAAATTATGAGAAAAAGGTTTATCAATATTCTCAGAACAAAAATCTATATTATAATCTTCACAGCCAACTAATGAATTGTCAAACCATAAAATTTTATAATCAATTTTCTTAAGATTGTATATTAAAGGTAAGTTATCAGTATTTTTATTACTTAAAATATATGGAAATAAATTTAACGTAGAATATGTTTTATAATTATTTTCATTTATATGGTAATCCATAAAAAAAAGAGAGGTAAGATTGTGATGCGTATCCATATATGCAGAATTTGTATTTTGAACGTAATCAAAACCTAGTTTTTCAAATTTTGATTTATAAAATAAAAAATAATTCGTATTATAATATTTATCAAATTTATCTAAAGGAATTGCCGCATCGAGTATTACATAATATATATTTCTTTTTTTATTTTTTTTTGAATATTCAATTCCTTCTTCATTAATAATAACTACTTTATCGTGCACAATTTCTTGAGACAAAATTATTTTTGAATTAATAATAAATATACCCAAGTTAAAAACAAAACAAACAAATATATAAATTAATATAAAACGTTTAAAAATGTTATATTTCATGTTGTGTTTTTGGTCAAAAAATAAAAATAATATTAAAAAAATTAACGAAATAAATAGAGAAATTTCTGCATTATAAACAATCGTCGCAGATAATAATAAATCTTTAAGCAACGTATAAAAATAAAAGAATATGAAAAAAATAAATGATACTGCAAAACTAAATTTTAGATAGTTCAATTTTTTAATAAAAAAAGATAAAAATATACTTAGTAAAAAAATTGTAGCTATTACAATAATAAAAATAATAAATAATGTATAAAAAAGATAAGAATAAAGTGAGTCAAAATTTGAATTTATAAATGAAAGGAAAGGAACAGCAATAATTATTATAGCTATGAAATTCTCATTCTTTATAAAGCTGTGCATACTTTATAGAGTTTTAATCTTTTTTTTTTTTCAGTTTTTTTTTACCAATTCCAAAAAACTTTTTAAACTTTTGCCAATATACAGAAGCCACTGTCGTTACTACAGCTACACCACCTATTATTGCTTGCATAACCACGCTTCCGATACCTGGATCTAAATACGCATATGCAGGATTGCTTAACAAATAATATATTATGATAAATCGAATTATAAGTCTCATTAAGTAATTTTCTTGGAATGTAACATACTATTACGGATATATTTCTCACATAAAATATATATGATTTAGATCAAATTTCATCAATATTACCGTCTAATTTTAACTTATTACTACCACCACTTTTCACGTGTAATATAAGGATTATATTTAGTGATTATTTTATCCAAGTCTAGAAAGTTCTAAGATCTAAAAGGGATCAAGCGTTGTGGGTTGTGGTGGAGAGACCTATTCCCCATATTAGAAAACCGATGCTCTATCCAACTGAGCTAAGGGCGCCTTTAATTTATTCACGTTGTTATACAACAAAAAAGTTATGAAAGGAAAGAAATTGATGCTGTTAAGGATTATCACAAAGCGCTAAAAGAATTTATTTAAGAGAGATTATAATTTTATTTTACCTTTTCTTTTAAAATTATTTTGCAGTATTGCCCTACATATGCTTGGTTTTTCATTATAAAATCTGGCAAAATTATTGCTTACTTTAAAATATATTAACTTATAATTTAATCTTTTCATTTTTTGTTTAAATTCACTGGTATCAATAAATCTTCTATAATGCCCAAATATTGTTTCGCGCTTATTTATCAGCTTGCCTTTCATCATTAATTTATCTTTAGTTGTTCTAAATTCAAGAAAAATCAAAGATTCACGTTTTGAAATTTTTTTACAATTTTTGAAAAAGTTGTATTCCTGTTTTTCATTTATGGCATGTAAAAAAAATCTTGCATAAATATAATCAAATTTTTCTGACAAAGATATATTTTTACAAAAATCTAAATATTTAAATATTTTTTTATTTTTTAATTTATTTTTTTTAATAGCAATTTCTGAATTATCTAATCCAATTACTTTAAGATTTTTTTTTTTAAAAAAGTGAGTGTCTCTGCCATTTCCACAGCCAATATCAACAATTTTTTTTTTGGATATAATTTTTTTTACTACAAATCTTGCAAATAACGTTTCTTTATTTAGTTCAAATGTTTTATAAAATTTATTCCAGTGAGATAAATTATTCATAGAAATTAATTTAACTTTCTTTATTCATAATATTACTAATCTTTTAATTAAAAATTATTTTCCGATCGGGTCTGGAAAATTTATATTTTTATATATATCATCTTTCATAAGATTTATACGTTTTATCCAATAATAAAAAATTGATAATATTTCTTTTATTCTCATTGATAAAATTGTTTTTTTCCAAACTTCGATTTCTATTTTAAGAGGTAAAATTTTAATTGCTGAAAATCTTAATTTTTTTTCAAAAATTTGATAATTATATTTTTTCATAAAAAAGTTTAAATACTTCTCAAAACATTGGATATCTTTTTTGTAAAAAAAATTATAGTCAATATTATTCTTAAAATCTGGATTAATACCATTGAGATCTTTTCCGCTTAACTTATCACCCCACCACAATTTTCCGTGATAAGTTGAAGACGTTGACTTTTGATTATAATTAATATTAAATTTTTCTGCTACTTCTTTCATAACTTTGATGTTTTGTCGATGCAATAGTTCAAGTTGCACAATATGAGCCTTTACTCCTAATTTTGTTACAGTTCTTAATCCGTTAAATATTCTTTCAATATGAAAATATAATGACCAAGGGTTTATATCTCTTCCATCGTTGTATTTTAACCTGTGCTTGGTTGCTGAGCAAAGAGCAGCTATCGGATCTCTTATGGTATATATAACCTCATAATCAAATTCTTTTAAAATTTTAAGACGATAAATGTGATGTAAATTTAATATAATAATTTTTTTTTTTTCTAAATTTTCTTCAGAAGCCAGAGAATATGCAAAATGCAAATTATAAAGCACATTTTTTTTATTAATTTTTTTTTTTTCAAAGAGTTTTATAAAATGTTGTCTAAATTTTTTTTCATCAACTAAATAAAAACTATTTTTATTTTCACCAAGCATATAATGTCTTTCTAGCAAATTAAGTCTGGAGTCAAAAAATTTTTTATAATCTAAAATAAATTTATTTGCAATATTGCTTAGATTCTTTTGATTAATAATTTTTAACCAAAATTCATCAAAAAAAAAACATCCAGGAAATTGAGCTACTTCTGGATGAGAATCAAGTAAACTATGAAAAAGATCAAGACCTGAACGACCAATGCCAGTTAATGCTAGTATTTTCATATTTTTTTAAGTTTACTAATTATTTCACTTGCCAAATGTTGTGTACTTTTTTTAAAATTATTTTTTATAATAATATTTGGATTTTTAGGAAATTCTGGCTTAATAGACAAACCTACTATCGGAATTTTTTTTTGTGAATAAATTTTTTTTCTTTTACTTTTTACAATGTCCTTGATATTTGACTTAATATATATTTCAACATAATTTTCTATATTTTTTCTATTCCAACTTCTCAACTCATCGATCATGCCCAAGATGGCAAATATCAAATTTATTTTTTGATTAGTTACAAATTTAGCAAAATTACAACATTTTTTTCCATATTCTAATCTTGCTTTGTAGCTATACTTCCGAATCTTAAATATTTTTCTTAAATCGTCACCACTAAAAAGAATGGTAGGACCATACCTTTTAGCTATCTCGTTTTTAATTTTTTTTGAAATTGTAGTTTTGCCAGAACCAGATAGCCCAGTTACCCAAAACAATATACCTTTATTATTAGTAAATTTCATAAAAAACTTTCAACTGCTAAATTAATAGCCGATTTAATCTTAAATTAGTAACTTTAATACGTATAATTTGTCCAATTTTTTTTAACAATTTGCTTTACCATATTATATTTAGATGTTAGTTTTGTTCAAAAGCTGAACAATATTTATTTATGGAAGAAAATCAAGACCATTTTAATTCTTCAACTCTTTCTTTTTCAGATATAGTTGAAAGACTAAACTCACCTTTCGCCCATTTATCAATTGCATCTGCAAAAGCAGAAGAAATTAATAGTGAAAGGGTTACAGCAACAGTTAAGATCGATTTTAATGTTTTGAACATTATTTCCCCCTTAAATTGTTGTTTAAAACATGATTAAATATAAAAGAAATTTTCTTGTCAAAAGTTAAATTTGCTTTCGCCAACTTATTTTATACAGATCAAAAGCAATTATGGATTGTATTAATTAATCAAAGTCCTTCTAATTGCTGTGTTCCAGCCTCTAATTAATTTTTTTCTGAAATTATTATTGATTTTAGGTGAAAAGTTTTTATCTAAACTCCATTGTTTTGAAATGTCTTTTAAGGATTTATAAACTCCTATTTTCAAACCAGCCATAAATGCAGCACCTAGTGCTGTTGTCTCATGAACTTTGGGTCTTAAAACTTTTACATTAATAATATCTGCCAAAAATTGTGAGAACCAATTATTCATAACCATTCCGCCATCAACTTTTACTAACTTTGGTCTTAGTCCATCATGCTTCATAGCCTCAAATAGATCGTAGGTTTGATAAGCAACTGACTCGATAATAGCCCTTACTATTTCTTTTGGACCTGTATCTCTAGTAATTCCACTTAAGATTCCTCTCGCATTTGCGTTCCAATATGGAGCTCCAAGTCCAGTGAATGCTGGAACTAAATAAATTCCCGCATTATCTTTTAGAGATTTAATTATTTTTTCAGTTTCAGGAGCTTTCTTTACAAATTTCATTCGATCTCTTAACCATTGTACGCCTGCCCCTGCAATAAAAATTGAACCTTCAAGTGCATACGTAGTTTTGCCGTTTAATCGATAACCAATGGTCGTTAATAATCTATTTTTAGAATATATTTT
>Ga0187833_10007034_pt1 | contig 10241 bp, 7 predicted proteins | sample ETNtaG_37_FD_167968 | JGI IMG/M metagenome (GOLD analysis project Ga0187833, IMG submission 167968) | Marine microbial and viral communities from oxygen minimum zone, Eastern Pacific Ocean - ETNP2014_SV_400_PacBio MetaG (Illumina Assembly) | ecosystem: Environmental > Aquatic > Marine > Hypoxic... | reverse complement strand
TATCCATGACTTCAGGAGGAACTTCGTGCAGTCGTTGGTCAATAAAAAAGTGGATATTCCTACAATCGCCAGGCTAACGGGTCACAGCTCCTGGCAACAGGTTCAGCTTTACTGGGGAGAGAGATAGCTTTTTAATTTATCCCGCCTCTGGTTTCGGGGTGGGTTGTTAATGGTACAGAACAGCAGAACGTCCTTGACAAAGTCTCTTGTAACTAAACAATGCAATAAAAATTTCTTCGGTTGCTTATAAAGAATATTATTATTCTGAAGAGATATCATCATTTCAGAAAAATATCAGACACTTTGTTTGCTTTCAGTCTAAAAAATATTTAAATAACAATTATCATGCAAAGTAATATTTTTAAATATCAGCCTTACTTGGATGGCATGAGAGCTTTGGCTATCATTCTTGTATTATTATATCACTTAAACAGAGATGTATTTGATTTTGGATATATTGGTGTAGATGTATTTTTTGTAATTTCTGGTTATGTAATTACCCAAACACTTATAAAGCAGTTTTACACAAATAAAAAAATTTATATTTTAGAATTTTATATAAAAAGACTACTAAGACTTTTTCCAACTCTATTAACAGTAATTTTGGTATTTTTTTTTGTTTATATTTTAATAGTACCTTATGGAGACTTCGAATATTTTGTAACTTTTAAAAGTGCCTTTACTTCAATATTTGGACTAGGTAATTTTTATTTTTTTTCTAATATAGGTCGATTTAATTATTTTGATATTGTCGAAAGCAGTGTTCCTTTAATTCATACTTGGTCTTTAGGAGTAGAGGAACAATTTTACCTTACATATCCTTTTTTAATAGTCATTTCATTGTGGACTTTGAATACTTTTAAAAAAAAGTTAGAGAATCTTTATACAATAATATTTTTTTTAATTATCGTGTCCTTTTTATTTTTTGCTACTAATCATCCTTTTTGGTCACATTTCTACTTACCTTTTTCAAGAGCCTGGGAGATTTTATTGGGAAGTTTATTTTTTTTTATCAAAGAAAAAAATGTACTTAATTTTAAGATAGATAAAATCTCATTAATATTTTTTTTAATTGCCACATCCTTCTTGATATTTATTTTTTTGTTACTTAACCAAAAAATAAATTATAAATATTTAGTTTTAATGAGTGTCATTTCTACTCTATTAATAATTTATTTTTATAATGATAATCTTTTTATTAGAAAAATATTGGATAACCCAATAACAGTTTATATTGGCAAAATATCATACTCAATTTATTTATGGCATATGCCAATAATTTATTTTTCAAATTTATATTTTGATGACTTAATTTTTTACACTTCATCAATATTACTTACTGTGGTGTTTTCGGCTTTTACTTATCATTTTGTTGAACCTTTAAGACGCAGTACTGTTTTAAAGAATTTTTTATTTTTCTTCACCAAAAAAGTTTTGCTTTTCTTAATAATTGGATTATCTTTTTATATTTTTGCATATAACATAAATCCTAATGTTAAATTGAATCACATAATTATTAATATTGAATATAAAATGGGTAAATACAACTTAACAAAAAACACTCTTGAAGGCAGAGTATCCAGAAAATGGATTATCGATAATGATTCTTGTAATGAGAATTTTGAAAAATTTGCAAGAGTTGATCTCCTAAATTGCATTAAAAATAAAGATAATAATAATTTATTTTATCTTACAGGAGACAGCCATGCACAATCCTTTGTAAATACACTTGCACATTCAAAAAATGTTAAGAACTTATATTTGGGAAGAATGGATGGATGGTACTTTGAAAGTGGCAAGACTAGTATAACTGCCAATAATACATTGGAAAATTATGATTTTTTATCGAAAAAATATACTGGGACAAAATTTTTTGCAATTTTAATAAATTATCCAAAAAATTTAGATAAAGATAAATTTGAAAATATTATAATAAAATTAAAAGGATCAAATGTAATATTTTTATTACCTCATTCGGGCACTCCTTTCTCATCTCGATCTTGCATTTATTATGAAAAATTTAAGATTTTAGATTCTAAGTTTGATTTTGAAAAATGTAGCTTTGAAAATAAGATTTCTATAAGAAAATCAAATAATATTTTGTTTCTGAATAAACTACAAACTGAATATAACAATGTCTATATATTTAATTTTGATAAATTTTTATGCAATAAAAAAAAATGTAATAATTATTTAAAAGAAAAAAATTTAATTTTATTGGCTGACTCTTCTCATCTATCTACTGAAGCAGGAATCTATCTCTCAACTTATTTTGACGAATGGTTAAATTTAAATTTTGGTAACGAATTTTAATATGGATTTGGTTTTTTTTTCATTTAAACGTAGGTATAGAAAAAAAGACTTAAATAATTTTTTGGCTACTAGAATTTGTGGAAAATATATTATCCTTAATTTGAGTGGGCCATTTAGGCACTTTGTTGCAAAAATATTAATGTTCTTAAATATAGGAAAAGCTATTTCGTGTGATGGCAAACCATTAATTCTCGATAAATCAAAAGGTATCAATTTTTGGATAAGAGGTACTACTCTGAATATTCCTAATGATTTTAAAAAATTAAATAACAATTTTGTGACTATTGATAATCCTTTTGTAAAAAACAAAAAAATTTTTCAAATCTATCCTATTAATATTAAAAAAACACAGATACAGGATAATTTAAAAATAATATATATGTCTGGAATAAATATTAGCACTAATGCTGAAGAAAAAAATATTTGGGATAAATATAAAGATCAGCTCATGAGAGATTTTACACTAATTGATAATAGTAGTTTTTGGGAAAAATTTTTATTAAATAATAATAATGAAAACCAAACATTTAGTTTATATAAAAAACTAAAACTCCTATTAAGATTTGAGATTATTGAAAACTTAAAAAAGACATTTAACAAAAAACTAAACCTTATTGGAAACGACTGGGCTATGTTTCCTTTTAACTCATTGCCCTCAAATTATAATATAAGAAAAATAAAAACAACTTACAAAGGAAATATTTGTTTAGATTTAGGATCTGTTGAAGGAAGTATCTCTTTATATTCAAGATCAAACCAAATAATTGAATCTGGTGGATTGATAATACAGAGTTATCAAAAAGATAGTCAAAAAATTTGGGGTGACCTACATGATAAAATTTTGTTTAAAAATTTATCCGATCTAATTTCTCTAATTGAAAAACTATTAAACAATAAAGAATATTGTTCTATCTTGTTAAAAGAAATTTATGAAAATTTTAAAAACTCTAATAAATTTATTGAAAAAAGTTTAGATAAAGTTTTTAAATAATAAAATTACTAGCCGTTAATCCTTTTCCAAGCCAAATCTTCAATAATTTTATCTGTAGAAAAGGTGCTTTTTTGAGATTCATTTAATAATGATAAAACTTTGTCACTGATTTTATTTAATTGATCATCTAGAGTATCTTCTAATTTATTAATCTCACAAGAAATAGCTATAACGCCGCCTGAATTAACTAGATAATCTGGCGCATAAAAAATATTATTTTTTTTTAACCACACTGCTGTTTCAGTTTTGTCCAATTGATTATTGGCCGCACCTACAATTGCTTTACATTTAAATTTTTTTTTAACTTCTGAATTAATTGCACCGCCCAGGGCACATGGTGAAATAATATCGCATTCACTTTCAAAGATTGCCTTAATATCACTTTTTGTAAATAATATTTTATCCTGTTTTAATTTATCTATGGCATCGTTCCCAACATTTGAAACAATTAAGTTCGCATCTCTTTCAAATAAAAGTTTTGATAACTTGCTTCCAACTTTGCCCACACCACTAATTGCAATAGTAGAATTTTTTAGTTCTTTATCAGTCAAAAACTTGTAAGTAGTATTTATTGCATTAAAAATTCCTTTTGCCGTCGGTGCAGATGTTTCAAGTCTGATGCCACTAACATACTTTGTGGTTTTGTTAATCGAGATTAGATCTTCTACTGAAGTTCCAACATCTCCTGCAGTAATATATGTATTATTTAATTGATTAACGAGTTCACCGTATGATTCGTAAAGATAAGAATTTTTATTTACACCTTTTAAATTTATAACAGCTTTACCACCGCCGAAATTTATTCCACAAACACTATTTTTTAAACTCATGGCTTTCGAAAGCCGAAGCGCATCATTTAAATGTTCTTCAAAATTGTTATATGGCCAGCTTCTAACTCCACCCAAGGCTGGACCCAATTTTGTATTGTGAATTGCAATGATGCAATTCAAATTGGTAGATTTGTTCGTCGCATGAATAACTCTTTCATAGTTTGGAATTGAGATGTCTCTTATTTTTAAACCCATTAAATTAAATTATTTTTTTGAGGGTGATTAATGTGTTTGTGCTTGAGTTTTGTCATCTTTGCCCGATTTATGTAGAGTATCGACTTCAACCCAATTTACAGGTTTCAACTCTCTTATTAGAGCATGTTTCAAAACTTCATCAACAGATGAAACAGGTAATATTTCAATCTCATCTATAATTTTTTTTGGAATTTCTGTTAAATCTTTTTTGTTATCTCTAGGAATTAATACTTTTTTGATTCCTGCTCTATGCGCAGCAAGTAATTTTTCTTTCAAACCTCCAATTGACAATATTTGGCCGGTTAAAGTTATTTCTCCAGTCATGGCAATATCTCTTTTAACTGGAATCCCTGTTATAGATGATACAATAGACGTTACCATTCCAATACCAGCGGATGGTCCATCTTTTGGCGTAGCACCCTCAGGTACGTGAATGTGAAAGTCTTTTTTTTCGAAGACAGGTGGAATGATACCGTAATCTAAACTTTTTGATCTAACATAGGATTTTGCTGCTTTTACGGACTCTTGCATAACCTCACCTAGTTTACCTGTAATTTGCATTTTTCCTTTTCCAGGCATATGTACTGTTTCAATTTTTAATATTTCTCCTCCAAACTCAGTCCAAGCTAATCCAGTCGCAACTCCAATTTTGTTTTCGGTTTCAAGTTCACCAAATTTAAATTTTTTAACACCTAAAAAATCTGACAAATTACTTGGGTCAATCTCAATTTTTGTTCCTTCGCCGGCTACAATTTTTTTAATTGTTTTTCTCGCAATTTTTGAAATCTCTCTTTCTAAATTTCTAACACCTGATTCTTTGGTATAACTTCTAATTATTTCTTTAACCGTATCTCCTGCTATATGTAACTCTCCTTCTTTAACTCCGTTATCTTTAACTTGCTTTGGAAGAAGATAATTATTTGCAATATTTATTTTTTCGTCCTCTGTATAACCAGGAATTCTGATGACCTCTAATCTATCTAGTAATGCAGGAAGAATATTTAAAGTGTTCGCAGTTGTTACGAACATCACATCTGATAGATCGTAGTCAACTTCCAAATAATGGTCATTGAAAGTTGAATTTTGTTCTGGATCTAATGCTTCTAGCAACGCTGATGATGGATCTCCTCTGTAATCTGCTCCTACTTTATCTATTTCATCCAACAGAAAGAGTGGATCTTTGGTGCCAGCTTTTTTCATCTGTTGAATTATTTTACCTGGTAAAGATCCAATATATGTTCTTCTATGACCTCTAATTTCGGCTTCATCTCTAATCCCACCTAAAGACATTCGAACAAATTGTCTTCCTGTTGCTCTAGCGATAGATTTACCAAGCGAAGTTTTTCCAACACCTGGTGGACCCACCAAACATAAAATAGGTCCTTTAATTTTATCTATTCTTTTTTGAACAGCCAAGTATTCAGTTATTCTTTCTTTAACTTTTTCTAAACCGTAATGATCTTCTTCCAAAATATCTGTAGCTTTATTTAGGTCGTTATAGACTCTATTTTTTTTATACCAAGGTATATCAGTCATCCAATCTAAATAATTTCTAACCACTGTAGCTTCTGCCGACATTGGACTCATTGATTTTAGTTTTTTAAGTTCTGACAAACATTTTTTGGTTACATCCTTTGGCATTTTTGCCTTTAGAATAGCTTTGTGAAGGTTGCCTGCTTCATCTTTGCTATCTTCAATTTCACCAAGTTCTTTTTGAATGGCTTTTAATTGCTCGTTCAAATAATATTCTTTTTGTGTTTTCTCCATTTGGTTTCTAACCCGACCTCTAATTCGCTTCTCAACACCAATAATACTTGCCTCATGATCTAAAACTTCAATAACTTTATTAATTCTTTTCTTAACATCTAAAACTTCAAATAATTGTTGTTTTTCTTGAATTGATATATTTAATTGAGACGCAATGCTGTCAGCAATCTTCGATGGGTCTTTTGATAACTTTAAATTATTTAAAATTTCAGTTGAAATTTTTCTATTATTCGCGCTTAATTTTTCAAACTTTCTTAAAGCAGTAATCGCTAAAGGATAAAGTTCATTTTTTTTATCCAAAATATCTTCACAGTACAAAGCTTTACAGACAACAAATTCACCCTCATCGTTAAAATCTACAATTTTAACTCTTTTGATTCCCTCTACTAGTAATTTTACTGTTCCATCTGGTAATTTAAGTAATTGAAGTATAGAACATTTACATCCGTAAGTGAAAACATCATTTTTTCCTGGATCATCAACTTCTGAATTCTTTTGAGTAACTAATATAATTTTTTTATCAGTTTTCATCACCTCATTTAATGCAGTAATTGATTTTTCCCTCCCAACAAACAAAGGAACCATCATATGAGGAAACACCACAACATCTCTTAACGGCAAAAGGGGAAATAAATTTTCGTCACTCATACATCAAATATGGATATAATTTTAAATATTTCAACAAAAATTTATGCGGCTGAAGACTTATCTGTTTTGTTTTTGTTCTTAGAATAAGAGATTATAGGTTCAATTTGACCAAGTACCGCTGCTCGATTGAAGATAACTTCTTCCACATTTTCTTGACTTGGCAAATCAAACATTGTTTTCAAAAGAAGGGATTCGAGTATAGTGCGTAATCCTCTTGCCCCAGTTTTTTTTATAATTGCTTTTTTTGAGATTTCTAATAACGCTTCTTCTTTAAAAGTTAGTTTTACCCCCTCAAATCTAAAGATTTGTTGATATTGTTTTAATAGAGAATTTTTTGGTTCTTTTAAAATTTTTAACAATGACTGTTCATCCATATCTTCAAGTGTTGCAACAATAGGCATTCGACCAATAAATTCTGGAATCAGTCCATATTTTAATAGATCCTCTGGCTCTAAAGTTTTAATAACTTCTCCACTTTCTTTATCATCTACGCTTCTAACTTCGGCACCAAAACCAATTGATGTTCCTTTGTTACGTTGAGAAATAATTTTATCTAATCCAGAAAAAGCACCTCCGCAGATAAATAAAATGTTGGTTGTGTCAATTTGTAAAAATTCTTGCTGAGGATGTTTTCTTCCCCCTTGCGGTGGGACACTTGCAATTGTCCCTTCCATAATTTTTAATAAGGCCTGTTGAACGCCCTCACCAGATACATCTCTTGTAATAGAAGGATTTTCAGATTTCTTACTAATTTTATCGACTTCATCGATATAAACTATTCCATTTTGCGCTTTTTCAACATTATAATCGGCAGATTGTAAAAGTTTTAAAATTATATTTTCAACATCTTCTCCGACATAACCCGCTTCTGTAAGAGTTGTAGCATCTGCCATTGTAAATGGTACATCTAAAATTCTTGCTAACGTTTGAGCTAATAAGGTTTTTCCACATCCTGTTGGTCCAACTAATAACACGTTGGATTTTGCTAATTCTACTTCTTTGCTTTGCTTCGCTTCATAATTTAGTCGCTTATAATGATTATGAACTGCAACCGACAAAACTTCTTTTGCATATTTTTGACCAATAACATAATCATCTAATACATTACAAATTTCTTTTGGTGAAGGAATGCCCTCTTGATATTTTACTAATGTATCCTTGTTTTCCTCCTTAATAATATCCATACATAGTTCAACACACTCATCACAAATAAATACTGTTGGACCTGCAATAAGTTTCTTAACTTCGTGCTGACTTTTCCCGCAGAAGGAACAATAAAGAATATTTTTATTATTTTTGTTACTCATAAATTTATAAACGAATCAATAAATTGACCTTATTATATATAGCTGATAGTAAGCAAGCGCGAGTTGTGGACAAAACTAAATGTTGGGGGTTAGGTTCTTTTTGCTACAACTTTGTCTATTAACCCGAATTCTTTTGCCTCGTAAGGTGTCATGAACTTGTCCCTTTCAAGCGCATTTTTTATTTCTTCTACTGTACGTCCAGCATGCTTTGAATAAATTTCATTTAATCTTTTTTTTAATAACATAATTTCATTTGCGTGAATTTCAATATCAGTTGCCTGTCCTTGGAAGCCAGCTGAGGGTTGGTGAACCATAATTCTAGAATTTGGAAGAGAAAATCGATTTCCTTTTTCTCCTGCTGCTAAAAGAAAGGAACCCATAGAAGAAGCTTGACCAATGCACAAAGTAGAAACTGGTGACCTAATGTATTGCATTGTGTCATAAACTCCAAATCCAGCATTCACTAAACCACCTGGACTATTAATATAAAAGTAAATTTCCTTTTTGGGATTTTCAGATTCTAAAAATAAAAACTGCGCAGTTATTAAAGTTGCTGTATTGTCATTAAGCTGTCCAACCAAAAAAACTATTCTTTCCTTTAAAAGCCTAGAATATATATCGTAAGCTCTTTCTCCTCGGCTCGTTTGTTCAACAACCATTGGAATTAGATTGTTCATGTGTTCTTGAATTTTGTCAGTCATAATAGCGATTCGACCGTTATACAACTAGTGATTACTTTTTGCTAACTTTTTTTCGTTTACCAGGTTTTTTTGCGGTAGTTTTTTGAATTTTTGGCCGTGCTACACTGCCCTTTTTGGATTCCTTATTTTGATCCAATATAATTTTCTCCGCTTCATTTGTAGAGATATTTTTTTTAGTGGATATAGCTTTTTCTTTTATCAAAGAAATAATTTTTTCCTCATATATTCCTCCCCTTAAGCTCGCAACTGCCGAAGGGTTTTTTTGATAATACTCTGTCACTTGTTTTGCCTGATTGGGCATCATTTGAATTTGTTTCTGAATTTCATTTTTAATTTCTTCCTCATCAACCTTCAAATTATTTTGTTCTCCAAACTCATTTAAAATTAATCCAATTTTAATTCTCTTTTTTGCTGTCTCTTCATTTAATTTTTTATTTTTTTCTATATCTTTATTTTTCATTCCGTGATTTAGCAGTTCAGTTTCTTGTTGAATAAGATTTTCTGGAATTTGAATATCCTGAAATTTATCCAATTGATTAAGAATTTCTTTTTTTGTTATTGTATCAAGAGTATTCTTATACTGTTCTTGAATTTGCTTTGAGACAATTATTTTTAAATCATTCAGATCTTTTGCCCCAAGAGTTTTTGCAAACTCATCGTTAATTTTAATTTCTTTTGGACTTTTAATGCTTATAATTTTACAAATAAATTTCGCTTTTTTATTTGAGTATTCTTTATGGGGATAGTTATCTGGTAAACTAACTTCAACAATCCTTTCTTCCTGTTTTTTTATACCAATTAACTGTTTATCAAAATCTTTAATGAATAAATCTTTACCCAAAATAATTTGAGTATTACTCCCTTCACCTCCTTTGAAATCTTTTCCATCAATTGTTGCCTTGTAATCAAAAATAACCAAATCTCCCTGCGCAGCAGTTTCTTCGTTTTTCTTGTCTTTGAAATTATTTTGATTTTTAGCAATATCTTTGATTCTTTTATCTATATCTATGTCAGTTGTTTTAATTTCATAATTTGTAACTTTAATTTTCCCTATTGCTTTGATTTTTATTTTAGGTAATTGTTCAACATGGATTGTGTATTCTAAATCCTTATCTTCCCCATGTTTTTTAAGATCTATCTTGGGTCGTCCAGCAACCTTTATTTTTTTATCTTCTAAAGCTTTACTGGAAGACTCTTTTAAAACTTTGTCAAGAACTTCAGCATAAACTGCTTTTCCAAATTGTCTTTTTAGAATTTCTATGGGAACTTTACCAGGTCTAAATCCTTTTAAGTTGACCGTTTTTTTTAATTCCTCAAATCTTCCAACCATTTGATCATTGATTGTTTTTTTATCAACGGTAATTCTTAGATCGGTCTTTAATCCTTTTTTGGAATCCACTGTTACTTTCATAATTATTTGGTGGGCAAGAAGAGACTCGAACTCTTAAACCTTACGGTACTAGTTCCTAAGACTAGCGCGTATACCAAT
>Ga0187833_10007033_pt1 | contig 10243 bp, 12 predicted proteins | sample ETNtaG_37_FD_167968 | JGI IMG/M metagenome (GOLD analysis project Ga0187833, IMG submission 167968) | Marine microbial and viral communities from oxygen minimum zone, Eastern Pacific Ocean - ETNP2014_SV_400_PacBio MetaG (Illumina Assembly) | ecosystem: Environmental > Aquatic > Marine > Hypoxic... | reverse complement strand
ATGACAGGGGTGATGTGAAACAGACAACGACAGGGTTTCGAGGGCCGCTGATGGTGCAATCCCTCACCTCTGCTAAAAGCAAATTCCTATCCCTATTGTGACGAGGCATTTATTGTTCCAAGTAATGATACAGGTAGAATTCAAGAGGCACATATTACAGCTGGACACGCATTAATGGAATGTGTCGAAGATCAATTAATTGAGTCTGGCTATTTGAACTTAAGTGCAGCCCTATGATTTTAGATAATATTGACGCGTTAGTTTTTGATTTTGATGGGGTGCTAACAAATAATCTTGTGTATTTGAATCAAGAAGGGGTGGAGTCAGTTGCGTGTAGTAGGGCTGATGGCCTGGCTTTTGATGTACTACGTAAATTAAATAAACCTGCTTTTATCTTGTCAACAGAGAAGAACTCTGTTGTGACAATGCGTGCAAAAAAATTAAAGATTCCGGCAATACAAGGGGTGGCAGATAAAGTATCAGCTATTAAAGAATTAGCCAGAGAGAATAAATTTGATTTGAAAAATATTTTGTACGTGGGAAATGACCTTAATGATTATTTAGTTATGAAAGTTTGTGGATATACAGCATGTCCAATTGACAGTCATTTAAAAATAAAAGAAATTTCAAAATATATTCTAAACGCTAAAGGTGGTAATGGAATAGTTCGAGAGTTGTTGGAAGAAGTGTTAAATATAGATTTTATTAAAATCTTGTATTAATTAAACTCAAAGGAGAATTATGTCCATTATTATAATTGGAGAAATAGGCATTAATCACAATGGTGATATGGCCATTTGTAAGCAGCTTATTGATGCTGCAAAAGACGCTGGTGCAGACTGTGTTAAATTTCAGAAGCGAGATATTAATCAAGTCTATACACAGGAATTTTTGGACTCACCTAGAGAGAGTCCATGGGGTACAACCCAAAGAGAGCAAAAATTAGGCTTGGAATTTAGTGCGGAACAATATCAAGAGATAGAGGATTACTGTAAATCTAAAGGTCTTGAATGGTTCGCGAGTGCTTGGGATATTAATTCACAAAAATTCTTGCGCCAATTTAACTCTAAATACAATAAAGTTGCTTCAGCAATGATAGTGTATACAGGGTTGTTAGAGGAGATTGCCAGTGAAGGAAAGCATACCTTTATTTCAACAGGTATGACAACTTATGATGATATTCAAAAATCAGTTGATATTTTCAGAGCGGCTAACTGTTCATTTGAACTTATGCATACAGTTTCAACCTACCCAATGAAAGATGAAAATGCCAACCTAAACATAATCAAAACCCTAAGAAATAAATTTAATTGCAATGTAGGCTATAGTGGGCATGAAGTCGGTTTAGCTGTTTCTTATGCTGCTGCAGCTTTAGGGATCACTTCACTTGAAAGGCATATTACATTAGATCGATCGATGTATGGATCAGACCAATCAGCCTCTGTAGAGCCACCGGGATTTAGACAATTGGTTGGCGCAGTTCGAAAAATAGAACTTGCGATGGGTGATGGCATTAAAACAATAACTGAAGAGGAGTCTTCTATCGTTGAAAAACTTCGACAGCATCTAGATTGGGTAAAGTAGAGTGAGTTGCTATTTGTGCAAAAGTGATAAATATTGCAAGCGCGCGGGGAGTGTTCGCGATAATTCTAATCTTGATATTCTAGAGTGTGGTAATTGTGGATTAGTGTATTTATCGTCATTGGATCATATCCAGGATGGACATTATGAAGAATCCGGCATGCATGGTGATGAAGCACCGAATATTGATAATTGGTTAAAAGAAACAGAATTTGATGATAAGCGTAGATATGATTTTGTTAAAGAGAAAATTACCAATAAAAACGTACTGGATTTTGGTTGTGGCGCAGGTGGATTTTTAGAGATGGCAAAACAATCTGCTATGAGCGTATCAGGTATAGAGTTAGAGAGGGCTTTACAGTCCTCATTCCAAGAAAGAAAGTTAAATATATTTTCTAACTTGAAAGAGGCGCAAGAGAAAAATGAAAAATACGATATTATCACCGCATTTCATGTAGTGGAGCATTTGCAGAACCCGAAAGATATTCTAATGGAGTTGTCCCAATTGCTTGAAGAAGGAGGAGAGATGATTGTTGAAGTGCCTAACTCTGATAACGCTCTGCTGACACTGTATGAAAACAAGGCCTTTCAGAACTTTACTTATTGGTCTCAACACTTGTTTTTATTTAATGCAAAAACAATGAAAGAATTAATAATCCAGTCTGGCTTGAAGCTTAATTGGATCAAGCACATTCAGCGTTATCCATTGTCAAATCATTTTTATTGGTTATCGAAAGGAAATCAAGGAGGACAGAAGGATTGGGGCTTTCTAGATAATGATAAGCTTACTGTAGAGTATGAAAAGCAATTAGCATTGATTGGAAGGACAGATACGCTTATTGCAAGTATGGAATTAGCTTATGAGTAATAAGATATCTATGTTTTCAGTCAATAGCTACAATATCATTATTACTGGTGGCTCTAGAGGTATAGGGCAGGCATTAGCCCAAGGTTTTTCCATTGCTGGTGCTAACGTGGTAATTCTTGATATAAATCCACCGGAACACAAAGGTGATTACCAATATTTTAACTGTGATCTTGGTAATCAAGATCACATAAAAGCGGTACTTAATAGGATATTCTCGGGTGGATTCACCCCAAAAGTTTTGATTAATTGTGCAGCTGTTACAATACCCGGGCCAAGTCATCAATATCCTGATGCTGATTGGAGAAAATCGATTTCTGTTAACCTAGATGGCGTCTTTACTTTATGCAGAGAAGTTAGCAAGGTTATGATTGGTTTAGGCATATCTGGAAGTATTATTAATTTTACTAGTATTGGCGCTGAGCAAGGCTTTGCTAATAATCCTGGATATGCTGCTACAAAGGGCGCGGTCAAACAGCTTACAAAAGCTTTAGCTGTAGAATGGGGTGAGCACAATATACGTGTAAATAATATTGTACCAGGTTATACAAAAACGCCAATGAATTCAAAAAGTTGGAATGATCCATTGTTAAAAAAACAGCGTTCTGACCATACAGTTTTTGGAAGATGGGCGGAACCAGAGGAAATGGTCGGCCCCGCTATTTTTCTCGCTTCTGATGCCTCAAGTTATATTACGGGAATTGACTTGATTGTAGATGGTGGCTGGCTAGTTAAAGGCATGTAGGTCTATATTTACTAAAAAGATAAAATGAAAAATAAAGTAATTGCAATTATTCTTGCACGTGGTGGCTCTAAAGGAATTCCTAGAAAAAATGTTTTAGATTTCGCAGGTCATCCATTGGTAGCATGGTCAGTAATACAAGCGAAAATATCAAAGGAGATTGATGAAGTATATATTAGTTCAGATTCTGATGAAATACTCGAAATTGCGCAGAGCTATGGGGCTAAGATAATTAAAAGACCTGATGAGATTTCAGGAGATAGCGCTAAATCAGAAGAGGCGATTGTTCATGCGTTGTCAATACTTGGATCAAATCAAGAGATGATCATTATGCTTGAGCCTACTGCTCCATTAAGAAAAGCTGATGACCTAGATAACTGCGTTCGAATGTTTCGCAATGAACGTTGGGATTCTTGTTTTTCTGGAGCCCTTTTGCAAGACTTTCTTCTTTGGAAAAAAGATAAAAATGGAGATTTGACTAGTCTTAATTATGATTATAAGAATCAAGGCCCTAGGCAAATGAGAGAGCCAGATTATGTTGAAAATGGTGCAATTTATATGTTTAAACCAGAAATAATATTAAAAAATAAGAATCGATTTGGCGGAAAGATTGGAATTTTTCCGAATCATTTTTGGCAGTCTTTTGAGATTGATGAGCCAGAAGATTGGGATTTTGTTGAATTAGTTTTTAACAAATACTTATTACAAGATTATAAAAATTTAGGAGTTGACTTATGAAGTCTGGAAGAGTTGTTTATCACAATGGGGTGTTTGTTGATGAGAACGATGCTAAAGTATCAATATTTGATTCAGCATTAATGTTTGGGGATATGGTATTTGAGATGACCAGATCATTTAATCAAGAACAATTTAAACTTAGAGAGCATTTAGAGAGGTTGTACAATGGTTTACATATTTTGCAAATCCCTATCAAGCAAACAATCGAAGAATTAGAACAAATTTGTTATGAGACCGTAGAAATAAATAAAGATGTTTTCTCATCCACTGATGAACATCGATTGCTAATAAATGTAAGTAGAGGTCCACTAGGAATTTATTCAGATATTTTTGATAATAAATTAGAACCAACAGTGATTGTTGCAGACTTTCCACTAAAGTGGACTGTAGCAGGTATGGATGAGTTGATTGACGAAGGTATTAATGCAGTTGTAACAAGTCAGCGTGCTATTCCATCACATTTATTAGAGCCAAAAATTAAGAATCGTAGCAGAATACATTTGCAAATGGCGAATATTGAAGCTTCCAATTGGAAGGGAAAAAATAATTGGGCTCTTTTACTAGACCCTGATGGATTTATTGCAGAGGGCACTGGTGATAATATATTTTTTGTAAAAAATGGTGTCGTGTACACTCCAGAGTCTCGCAATATTCTTCTTGGTATTAGTCGTGCATATATTTTTGACCTTTGTGAGGAATTGGGAATTAAGTGTGTTGAAAAGAATTTAGAAACTTATGATGCATATACTGCTGATGAAAGTTTTATGACGGCCACACCATTTTGTCTTTTACCTGTGACACACTTTAATGGAAGTAAAGTAGGTAATGGGAAAATGGGAAAAATTACACAGCAACTTCATGACCAATGGAGTAAGAATGTTGGGGTAGATATCTATCAGCAGATTCGTGATTTCTCTAAAGAGTGTAAAGTTTTAAATAAAGATCAGCCAACACCATATCAATTTACTAAGTCCGATGAAGACTAACTTGTTTAAAGATATTAATGGAGAGAATGTTAGTTTAATTAAATTAGACATCAAATATCTCAATGATATGTGGGAATATTCAAGTAACCCTAAGATGTATGAGCATCTTGAGTTTGGACCACAAAAAAAGTTATCAGATACAAAAACATACCTTGATAGGCTAATGAAAAGATCGAACGGTGTTGATGCGTATTGGTGGTTTATTCAAATAAATAAAACTAAAAAGGTAGTAGGGTCCTTCGGTATTCATGATGTTGATTCTCATAGGCGCGCATGTGAAATAAGTTATGCGATTTCTCCAAGTTTTTGGGGTAAAGGTGTATTCATGCAGTCATTAAAATTAGCGTTAGACTCTCTAATTAACGAGTTTCATTTTTACCGTATTACTGCAGTAACATCCTCAAATAATGTTAGATCTATTAACGCCTTAAAAAAAGTAGGATTCAAGGAAGAAGGTGTATTTCGTAATTTTTATTTTATGGATAATACTACTAGATATAATGCTACACCCTTGGCATTGCTTGCATCTGAATATACAGAGTTATAATTTTTAGGAGATTTAGTGAGTATTAATGATTTACATGGAAAATTTAACGGTAAAGAATTTGAATATGTTTCAAATTATTTAGATTCTGAGGGTTATAGTGATGAAAAATCATGGGCACAGCGCTTTGAAGAAGAAGTTTCTAAACATACTGAGGCAAAGTATGCTGTAGCATGCAACTCTGGAACATCAGGGTTGCATATGGCAATGTATGCATGTGGTGTTGGGCCAGGGGATGAGGTAATAACACCGGGCTTAACTGTAGTTATGGATGCGTACGCTGTAATACATATGGGTGCAACGCCAGTATTTGTTGATGTAGATAGATCTACATACGGTATCAGCGTTGAAGAAATTAAAAAGAATATAACAAATAAAACAAAAGCTATTATTACAGTTTCCCTGCAAGGGTTGTCAGTAGACATGGATCCAATCTTGGAGCTCGCAAAAGAGAAAAATATCGTTGTCATTGATGATTCAGCTCAGAACATCTTGGGCGAGTACAAAGGTCGTGTTGCCGGGACATTGGCAGATATTAGTGTACTTAGTTTCGAGAATAAGAAACATATGACTTCTGGTAGTGAGGGCGGAATGTTACTAACCGATGTAGAAGAGTACGCAGTTAGAGCAAGAAAGTTTGGAGGGATTGGCTATAAACATATGACTGCCTCTGCTGGAAGGACTTCATTAGCATTGTCAGATGTGCAAGACCCAGATTACGAACGATTTGATACGATAGGGCTTAACTACAGAATGTCAGAAGTAAGTGCGGCAGTTGGATTGGCGCAGTTTGAAAGAATTGACTATATAGTTGGGCGTAGAATCTCAGTTGCAAAGATGTTTGCTGAGGCTGTTAATGATTGCAATTGGATGGTGCCACAATACGAGCCCGAGGGGTATAAAAACTCACACTACACCTTCTCATCTGAATATAAAGGATTAGATATGCTTGGCATAACATGGAAGGAGTTTTATCAAATGTATGTTGATATGGGTGGAGATGGTTTTTATTCAGCATGTGTTGTGCCATACCTTGAGCCAGTTTTCCAAAATGATGAGAATTACAACAAGGTTTATACAAAAGGGATGTGCCCTACAGCGGAAGACTTGCAAAAGAAGATAATGCAGTTTAAAACTAACTACAGGTCTTTATCAGTAGCTCAGAAAAAAGCAGATATTTTAAAAGCACTTATTGATAAATTAGGAAGAGTTAAGTAATGAATAACACTACTAGGTTTGGAATGGTTCAAGGTAGGTTGACTCAATCACCACCAGGTTGTTTGCAGTGGTTTCCCCAAAGCAGTTGGCAGGAGGAGTTTAGTGTAGCCTCAAAGATAGGTGTTAACTATATTGAACTAATTGCAGAAGTTCAACATAATGTAGAGAATCCAATTTGGACGGATGATGGCATTAAAGAGATTAAGCAATTGGTTAAGGTTGGTAACTTAACCTTGCATGCTCTGTGTAATGATTACATTGTTGAAAATTCATTTCTTGATGAGGGAACGATTCAGCAAAATATAGAGTTACTTGAGCAAGGCAAGAAGTTAGGAGTTGAGAAGTATATTATGCCATTTTTTGAAAGTAGCGAACTTACAACAGAAAATATGCATGAGTATATAGAGCCTTTGAAAAGGATTGCGAAAGTTGCTGTTGATGCAGGTATTGTAGTTTGTCTTGAGACTATTTTAACTGGATCAGAATTGCTTAAATTGTTAGGGTTGATAGACATGCCTAATGTTAAAGCAGTGTATGACACTGGCAATAGAGTTGCTTTTGGTCATGATTTGGCGGGTGATATTCGCCTTCTAGGCGATAGTATTGCTCATGTACATATTAAAGATAAAAACAGCGATAATGCAAATGTTTTATTAGGCACTGGCTTGGTTAATTTTGAAAGTGTTTTTTGTGCTTTAAATGATATTGATTATAGCGGTCCATATACCTTTGAAACTACACGTGGAAGTAACCCAATAAATACTGCTAAATACAATATGAACTTGGTTAATTTCTTTAAAGATAACTCAGAGAATGCTTAAACGAATTCTGTTTATTGGTCTAGGCGGCGCAGGGCAGCGACATTTAAGGCTGTTTAAAGAAAATTTAAAAGATAAAAATGTTGAATTTATAGCGTATCGCTCAATCAATAAAACACCTTTGCTAAATCCAGATTTTTCAGTTAATCAAGAAGAATCTTTAGAAAGTGTTTATGGTATTAAAGTTTATGACGATCTTGATGAGGCTCTTGCCTTAAAACCAGATTTAGCCGTTATCTCTACTCCAAGCTCCATGCATCTTAAATATGCACAATTGTGTGCAGAAAAAAGTATTAATGTGTTTGTCGAAAAACCATTATCAAATTCAACAGAAGGACTTCAGGAATTAAAAGAGACGGTTGAAAGAAATAAGGTTGCTATACAGGTTGGCCTTCAAAGAAGATTTCACCCGCATCTCAGTAGAGTCAATGATATTATCAAGTCAGGATCAATTGGACAGATCTTAACCGTGAATTTTACGGTAGCCTCATATATACCGAGATGGCATCCATATGAAGATTATCTTGAACTATATGCATGTCGAAAAGAATTGGGCGGCGGTGTTCTGCTTACAGAAATACATGAAATAGATTTAGCAGTTTGGTATTTCGGCATACCCAAATCCGTTGTTTGTGTTGGTGGAACTTATTCAGATGTGGGGATGGACGTAGAAGATACCGTCCGATTAACATTAGACTATATTAAGTTCTCGGTTCAAATTAACCTAACATTTTGGCAAAAACATCATGAGAGGTTGTTCTCAATTTGTGGAGAAAATGGCTATCTATCTTGGAATCAAGATAATGACGCCTTAACGGAAGAATATTTTAATAAGTCCGATAAGGATGTAGTGCAAAAAAATCCAAATCCAGGAAATGATGCGATGTTTGACTTACAAATCAAATCAATTATTAATAACTTAAATTTTTCAGTTGGTATGAATAGTGTAAATGACTCTATCGCCACTTTAGAAATTGTAGAGGCGGCTAAAAAATCAATGAAGACAGGACGAGTAATAGTACTAAATTAAGGAAAAATATGAATGACAATATTGATAATTTATTCTCCCTATCAGGCAAGGTTGTTGTTATAACAGGTGCTGCAGGGTTGTTGGGAGAAAAGCACGCAGAGGCCGTTGCAGCATATGGAGGTACCCCAGTTTTATTAGATTTATCACAAACTGCAGTAGATGTATTAGCAGAAAAACTCAACAAGCAATACAAAACAAATGCTATAGGTTTTTCTATTGATATTACAAATGAAAGTAAGGTTGAGTCGGTATCAAATGAAGTTTTTAAAAGATTTGGAAAGATAAATGGATTGGTTAATAATGCAGCTAACAACCCAAAGGTTGAAGCGACCTCTGAAAGGAACTTTTCTAGACTGGAGAATTTTCCCTTAAATATATGGGAGCAGGATATTGCTGTTGGCCTTACTGGCTCATATTTATGTACCAAGTATTTTGGTTTTCAAATATCACAAAATAAAGATGGTGGGTCTATAGTTAATATTTCATCAGACTTAGGGGTTATGGCGCCAGATCAAAGACTGTACGAAGAAGAAGGGGTTGCAGATAGTCAACAAAATGTAAAGCCCGTGACTTATTCAGTTGTAAAAAGTGGAATGATAGGGTTGACTAGATACATCGCCACATATTGGGCTGATAAAAATGTGAGATGCAATGCAATGTGTCCAGGCGGAGTTGAAAATGGACAACCGGAAATTTTTTTAAATAAGGTCCAATCTAGAATTCCTATGAATAGGCTTGCACAACCTAATGAATATCAAGGAACATTGATTTGGATGCTTAGTGATGCATCAAGTTATTTAAATGGTGCGATTATTTCGGTTGATGGTGGTAGGACAACCTGGTAAGAATGGTGAGTGACTCCGGATCATTTTTCAAAGAAAATATTAGTGTTTTTTCAGTTCATGTCTTAATACACATGCAGAACCTTTTTTTAATACCGATTATTATTAAGACCTCTGGAGCTGCAACTTATGGTGCTTATGCGTTGCTAACATCCCTAACGGCATTTATTTTTGGAGTGTCTTCTTTAGGTGTGGGCTATAGGTGTAGGCGCTTGTTGCCATCCATAGACGCTTACAAAGAAAGAATAGGGATATTCTTCTCTCAATTTACTTTTCAATTGATAACATTGTCAATATTGACGTTAATATTGATTTATCTTTACCCGGCATTTGATGAATTTTTCTTTAAAGGAGAGGTTGAATTACAAGCCTGGATATTGTTACCATTCTTGCTTATTCATTTATTCTATAGCCAGCTCACAGATTATTTTAGATATACACATAGAATTAAAATTTTCAATTATGCAACTGCAACACAACCTTATCTATTTATTTTATACGTACTTTTATATTGGAGTATATATGAAAAAATTGATGTAAGTATATTGCTAATTGCGACACTCTCATCCTCATTTTTGGTGGCCATTGTTCTGATATATTTAGCTTCAAAAGAGATAGGTTTCAAGCTTCAATTATCCCCTGTATCAGATATATATAAAGACATGAGGCTTGGATTTCCATTGACATTAAGCTATATAGTTGATGTGATTATTGCTATGAGCGATCGTTACGTCATTGCAGCCTTTATAGGAGTTACTGCTGTAGGTTATTGTCCTCATCCCCTAAAATCGGACACAGCATAAGTAGAAAATGGCATGATCCTCTCCATACAGGAGAGTGTCATGAGAAAAAGCAAGCACAGTGAACATGCGATCATCA
>Ga0187833_10007032_pt1 | contig 10243 bp, 8 predicted proteins | sample ETNtaG_37_FD_167968 | JGI IMG/M metagenome (GOLD analysis project Ga0187833, IMG submission 167968) | Marine microbial and viral communities from oxygen minimum zone, Eastern Pacific Ocean - ETNP2014_SV_400_PacBio MetaG (Illumina Assembly) | ecosystem: Environmental > Aquatic > Marine > Hypoxic... | reverse complement strand
GTGCTTTGGGTTACCGCCCGCCAGCCCCAGAGACCATCGTCCAGATGGACCAAAGACCGGCCATGCACTAACATTCAAACTGGACCAGTCAGTGGGGGCGGGTCACTTCTAATGGAACATGGATCTTCTCTTGTGCAGAATAATATCTGCGGGCCACTCGGCGACAACCCACCAGTTCAGCACCGCCTTTTATATCTTAATAACGAACTAAAGGAGAAAGTTCGGCATCACCCTATTTTTATCAATACCGCGTGAGATTAAATCTCTAAGAATCTTGCCATAAAAGTTAGAGGACGCGATGGCAATTTGACCGTCTAGGCGGTGCACTTCATCTGGAGATAAGATTCTGTGCCCAAAAAATTCCCAACCTTGCCGACTTTTATCGGCATCGACTACGGCAACGATTTCAAGTTTCTTTTCTTTTATTTTTTTTGACGTACTAATTAAGAACTCTGCAAAAGAGCCCGAACCCCAAATAATGATTGGCAGCGATATGGATAATGGTGGGTCATACTGCTGTTGGGATGAATCAGGAGACGCTTGAGAAATCTTTGACAATCCAATGTCCCTAACTCTTTGAAGAACATGCTCATCTAGAGTAATGGCTTTCACTCCGCTATCGAATAACATGATGTAAAGCTCTATGATTGCTGTGACTGTCTTTTCAGAGGGGTATTCTTCTTTGAAATCAGTGCTCAATAAAAAGTCACAATCACTTAATCCAAACTCAAGAATCCTGTTCCTAAAGCTAGTTAAGTTCTGCAAAGACGCGTTATCTTCGGTAAAGATATATTTGATTGTTACATGATCAGGGCGCAACTCGGAATATTTTGCAAGATTTCTAAGAACTTTGTTTAAGCCTTTGTTGCCCCGGACTAATCGAAAGGTTTCTTCGAGTCCCGCGTCGATACTAGTTGTTAGATAAGCCTTGCCGCGATCAATCGTGGTCTGGAGTTCTCTGGAATAAGTTAACGCGTTCGAGAATACTCTTTGACTTTGAGGAGATAGATTCTCGTTTACCCACTGAAATAGTGACCCAAAATCCTTACGTATTGTGGGTTCGCCTCCACCCCATGCTATATGAAGATTAGGACTGTGATGGCGACCAGTCGCTATCTCATTTAGGAGTCCAAGCGTGTCATAACTGGGAGGGATTCCTCCATAATAGTCGTCTGAGCAATAGGTACACTTCATGTTACAAAGCGAATGGTCCTCGATTGATATTGTTTGTAGCTGCTCGACAGCAACATCTGGCCAATCATCGTCTTTCAGCATAGGGCACCCAGTGCAGACTTCTGATTCTCCGTTATTAATTGCTGCAATCAGCCGGGCTTTTTCTTTGATGATGTCGTTGTAAGAGACTTTTTCCCCCGGTTCAGGGGTCATTACTACAACATCGCCTTTCATTTCATCGTTAACAAAGAATCGCTGACAACAGGCCCTGATCTCTTTGGGTGCAAGGTAAATAGATTTTTGCAGATGGAGGCAACTTTTCATTTTATGATCGACGAAATCTGTAATCTTTTAAAGTCAAGATACAGTGACTATATCGGATTTATCAATTAATTTTGTCCTAAAAGAAAAAAGCTTCTGCGTCGCGCGATCGCGAGTAGTCTTCTCCCTAGGCACAAAAGAGTCTAGCGCGAATTTATCTAGCGCAACGTATTGGAGATAACGAAGAAGACTAACTTTATCAGTCTCCGAAGACAACTTCAGTATGTCCATAATTAGGCGCCCAACCATTCCATGCATTCCATAAGAAGCATCATTCTCGAATTCTGGGTAAAGATCCAAACCCAATGATTTTATGCTCTTATAGACATCGTTGAATGCGAGAAGAAGTCCATCAATATGGAGTTTAGAAATAGTGTTCACAATTGATTCGGATCGATTGTTCTTTAAATAGCCGTATTCTTCTCCATAGTGCCTATGAGTGGCACGAATAAGATGGAGATGTTGAAAAGCAATATCTTCATAGTAACCAGATCTAAACGACATTGAAATTCTTCTAGTGTAACGATGTTGGAAGTTGCTGAAAATTACGGAACCATCCAACTCGCCTCTGAGACATTTTCTAGTCAGCGCATTTTTACTGGTCGTCAATCTATTGTGATCATATTTTGGGATTGCCTCCCCATTTCGGTTTACTTGGCCATTATGGATAATAATTTCAGCATTTTTCCCAACTCCCTCTAAAAAGGCGTGAGCATAGCCCTCGGGAATAATCTCATCGTCTGCATCTAAGAAGCCGACATAGTCGGTGTTTCGATGTTCTAGATATTCGAGCGCCACATTTCGGGCAACTCCAGGACCACCATTTTCTTTTGTCTGGAAAGAAGTAATCCCGGATTCAGATTCTTCAAAAGCCCTAATAGTTTGATATGAGAGGTCGGTTGAACAGTCATCTACAATCAGCAGTTCAACTTCTCCTCCCAGCTCTTCTCGCAACATGAGACACGATTGGATTGATCGTTCGAGGGTAGGTGCTGCGTTGTAGACCGGGATAATAATTGAGAGCTTCGTCATCAGCTGGTACTATTTTAAGAACATTGCGATAAATCGAACCAAGAGGGCGTCGACCTCAACGCCTTCTCACCTTAATATGCAAACGACTTGGATGAAAAGATAGACGGAAACGCCTGAGACTATCTAAACAAATTCACCATTAACGCTACCTGTTAATATTTTCATTTATGATCTGTTTGACGAGTTTCTTTTTGTCTAGTTTGCCACTTGCGAGCAACGGAAAATTTGTTTTTATAAATAGTAACGCGGGAACTTTATTTTTTGGAAGTTCCTTTCTTAAGTGTGAAAGAACTTTCCGTCGATCAATCTCTGTTTCCGCAAGAATCGCCAATCCGATTAGATTTCCAAATATCTCGTTTTGTACCGGGAAGGCAACACAATCTCTCACTCCCTTAAATTGAGCAGCCACGCGCTCAATGTCCACTGGGAAGATTAAAAGACCGCACGACTCGAAACTTTCTGTTGTCCTGCCAAGAAAAACTAGATTTCGTTGCTCATCAAAGCATCCAAGGTCTCCAGAGCAAAAATATCCATCAGGAGTCAGAGAATTATCCCAGAGTGCCTGATCATTTAGGTAACCATCACACAGGCAGTCACTCAAAACTTCAATCTCACCGCGGCCGTCAGCTGATTCATGACGGATTCGGACCGTGGTTCCCTCAATGGGCTTGCCGACATGGCCAACATTGTCATCCGCCGTGAACCGGACTGCTGTGGCGCAGGCAGTCTCGGTCATGCCGTAAATTTCCCAGAGTTCAAAATCAGTATTTTGGAGCAAGCGAGATTTTAACTCTGGATCAGCAGTCGCAGAGCTAGTCACCAAACATCGAAAGCTGGATAAAAGGCCGGGATCTTTCTCAATATGTGGATTAAGAATTTTTAAATGAGTCGCAACAGGAATGGCAAATGAGATGGCAAAATCTTGGACAGCTCCTATCCAATGCTTTGGATTAAAAGGAAAAGCCTTTACCAGAGTGGCGCCTGACAACAGCGCAACAAAAAAGTGTCTTTGTCCCATGCTGTGGTGCATTGGAGACGCACTTAGCACAACATCATCAGCGGTGATATGAAATAAATTAATACTTTGATCGGTTCGTCTTATTTTAGTCTTCTGGCTAAATCCGATGAGTTTTGGTTCGCCGGTGCTGCCGGATGATTGAGTAAGCAAAAAGAGATTATTGTTCGTTGTTTTTTTTGCCTTCGATATTTTTAGATAAACGAAAACATCATGTTCGCCAAGAGTACGATTCCCTTTCGAGATTGACGAAAACTCCTTAATTTTCCGGCGACTAAGGATAAGGACATCTAAAGATAGCTGGTCGAGCGTCTTTAGGAGGCGCGAACGCGACTCATCTTGATTCAGTGGCAAAAAGCACTTGTTTTCGAGTGCGCAGGTTAGGATCAGAGGGGTTAGCTCTATATCAGGCTCGCCGCTGATAGCGACCGCACCAACTTGGTATTCGGAGAGTAGGTCGGAGAATTCGACAGCGGAATTCTTCAGTTCGTTATAGGTAATCTGTTTACCGCTTGGGATTTCGATGATCGCGGGTTTTTCACCATGAGAAATAACCTCACTCGAAAAACGATCCCAGATATCGGTTGCGCCACCAGGCTTTACCACGGTTCAGGACTCTAGTAAGGAACGAATTCGTGTGATCGTAACACCGTCGTTCATTAGTTCGACGAGATCGAGTCTCTTCCCCGCCTCTATCTCTAACTGCAAGACAAGCTGCATGACACCAAAACTATCGATTAATCCGGCGTTGTACATACAGGCATCTTCATCATCTGGCGCATCTATACCTAGCGTCTTCAGGCTTGCAAGCACAAGATCATTTTCGGAATCTTTGTTATTCATCAACATCGCTCCAGTCCGAAATCTTTTTGGTTGACAGTCTCTCTCCAGGAGCCATCTTCTCAAGAGCGGTGCGTCCAATAATTCTCGGAAGATATTTTGGAGCCATTCCGAAGGAAGGTCTGATGGACCGCACATTCAGCGCGTTGAATGGCTCTCCTTTTTTGATTTCTCTAACTGCGTATAACGATCTTCTTCCTGAGAGAGATGGTTTTGCTATCTCTGGAAGGTCAAGAGTTGCCTCCCCAACTGCGGAATGAATCTTATGAACGGATGATTTCAGAAGGGGTAACTCATCAATTGCCATCGAGAAACCAGTGTCGACCGAGGTATTGTCATCTCTCAGGCAAAAATGTTTTTCGATCATCCTAGCGCCAAGTACTGTAGCGGCATAGGCAGCCTCCGATCCCATTGAGTGGTCAGAAAGCCCAGCGGAGCATCTATAGGCGCTTTGAATCCAAGGAATCGACGCGACATTCATATCTTCAACCGGAGTGGGATATGCAGACACGCATTTCAAGATCATTTTAGGCGAGGAAAAAGCATTCAATATCTCGTTTGCTTCGTCTAGATCTTCTTTGCTGGCGAGACCCGTAGAGAGGATGACAGGCTTACCTGTTCGAGCACATTGCTCAATGAGGCCATGGTCAGTGATCTCCGGAGAAGCGATCTTATAGATGGGGCAATCGAGCGATTCTAGGAATTCGACCGCCGACTCATCGAAAGGTGAGCCAAAAACTGGAAGTTCAATTCGCTTGCACAGCTCAAAAATCTCTTCGATCCAATGCCATGGCGTGTGGGCTTTTTGGTAAAGGTCATATAGAGTTCCATAGCTCGCCCAATCATTGTCGGCGACAAGCCGAAAATCCGGTTGATTACACTTTAATGTGATAGTTTCCGGGGTATACACTTGAACTTTGAGCAGGTCAGCGCCGTTTTCCTTGGCGCTGTTCACAAAGCGCAAGGCGGATTCGAGGTGTCCGCCATGATTGCCGCTCATCTCCACGCAGATTACGGGAGGGATCTTGACAGCCGGATCAAACAACTGGTCGATGTTCAGTTCGAGCGTCATAGCGAGATCCATTCACCGCTTTCGTGGGACCGCACTGCCGCGTCAAGGAAGTGGATGCCTGCGAAAGCTTCGTCAATTGGGCTAATCCAAGAATAACTCGATTCGGAAGATTTGCCTTCACTTAATTCGTCGGCGATGTCGCAATAAAAATTAGAGAAGGCGTCGATAAAACCAGTAGGATGACCCGCTTTAAATCGGTCATGGTTTGATGCAGCTTCAGAGATTGCTCCTCGGTCGACAATGGTCCGATTGGAGTTGAGGTCGGCCTGAATGAGATGATCCGGATCCATTTGTCGCCAACTCAGAGACCCATCGGCACCGTAGACATCGATTCTCAATCCATTCTTGATGCCAAGATGCGCTTTAGACATCCAATAGTTGACTAAGATGCCGTCTTTTCGCTCTTGCCAGATCTCGACATTGTCGACCACACCTAAACTATTCACCATATTCTTTAAGTAAGCATGAATTCTCGACTCAGAATAACCAGCGACCATTTGAACTAGATGGAACATATGAGTACCAAGATCCAACATGATCATGGGGATATCCGGATCAGATTGTCTCCAGATTTGCGGTTTTCCAAGGATACGCTCTCGGGCAAAAATATCACTTGGCATTTCAATGCGAATGTTGTGAATTTTTCCGATGACTCCACCTCGTACGCGTAGCGCGAGCTCTCTGAATAGCGGGTACCCAGAATAATTGTGAACGAATCTGGCAGAAGTATTGGGGTGATTGACGAGAGCTTCTGAAAGCATGTCAAGATCTTCAGCCGAGCAAGTTACCGGCTTTTCCGTGAGAATATTTACTTCTTGACTGACTACATCGACGAACTGATGGGCATGATCCGGAGATGGGGTAAGTAAAACTACAAGATCAAGCTCGTTCTTTTTGCACCCCAACCAACCAACATGATCTTCATCATGTCCGGACCAGTTAACGTCGAACTCCTCGTGACTGAGACGATTTTTCTTTTCGTCATGAGAAAAACGACATGGTCCGATGTCATACCGTCCGCTCATGCGGATGGCAGAAATATGCGCTTTGCCAATCCCGGAGTTTATTCCGCCGCCTAAAATCCCGATACGTATCCTTTTTTTCACAGACAAGCCTTTCTTTGTAAAACGATAAATTCTTCAGAAACGTTCGGGAAGAGTTCTACCGCGTCTGATCGTACTCTCGTAGAAGCATCTGAAAAGCCGTGATATCGATTCAGCGCAATCACTGCTTCGTTGGTCTTTTTAATGATAGCAGCCCACGAGCGTTCTGGATGCTCTTTGGCGCAATACTTCAATTGCCAGTCCAATAGCATAACCACAATTGCGAATGATGCATTTCCCTCAAGTGACGGAAACCATCCCCCGATCAAGTACTTCTCATTCCCTACATTCATCGGTTGATGCCAAAAAAATGCCTCTGGTAAGCCATTTTGGTTGACGACAAATCTCTCACTCGTCCCATCAATCCACCAATTTAGGTGCTCGGACCACTTGATTTTGTGATCGGGTCTCGAAGATACGGATCGGGCCGTTGGAGCGTTCCTCGCCTCCAAAAAGGTCAGTGTGTCACGCAGATCGCAGTGGCGGACTGATAACCCTTTCGGACACGGCTCTTCGATTTGCGAGGTCGACGCCTCTGTGTCGGGCGCGAAAAGCGAAGCGATGTTTTTTGCAACTCGATCTGGGCCAAGCCCGTCCAGTTCTGCAGAGAAATGGTTCATGGCCCTCAAAAAGAAAGAATAATTTCGATACCCGAGATCCATCATCTTGCCAATTTCCTGACGGTCTCCCAATTCTTCTGCGGTCAGATGCAGAGCGTGGCCGATAGTCAAGAATGGTTTGCGGGAGGATGTTTGAGATTCAGATATCGGAAAACTGATTGGCAATGTATTCTGCATGATTGCTTCAAAAAGGGATGTGCTAGCTGGCCCCACCACAAGATCGTAGGACGACCAGATTGAGACTGCTGTCTTACTCCAACGAACCTGACCATGTTCTGGTCTAAAAAGTTCTAGTTTTTTGAGCGTTTGTAGAGTTTCCTCGCCGGTTATCAGCCAATCAAGCTGTAGGCTATTCGTGGCTACAAATTCGACAAGAGCACTGTAGACGGTGAGAGCAGATGAATAGTTAGAAGTACCCCCCGCATGGGCAATCACGCGCCTGCAAGATGTTTTGCACGATTTGATTCGAGTTCCATTTGTTAGAAAAAAGGGCGCTCCCAGCAAATTAAGGCCAGATCCAACTACTTCGGCCGCGCCAGGGGTATAGTTAATTCGAAGATCAGCATTAGCACCGATTTGAAGGTCATCAATTACAACAACGAGGAGCCCCGCTTGTTTTATGGCGTCAACCCACTTGGCAGTTATCCTATAGCTGTCTCCTATAATAAGACGAGCTCCTTTATCTGTAGCAAGCTCGATCAGTTTATCCGCATCCTCGACCTCATTAAAATTGGGGACCTTGAAGGTTGTTAACGGCAAATCCACCGTAATCGGAAGAGGGCCAGTTTCGGCATCTAAGATAAGGGTTGAATCCACGCCAAATTTTTTTAGAGCTTTGCCGAGCGTGTTGCACCTATTTAAGTGACCGACACCACCCCCCTTAAAGAAATCGCAGCGAATTAGGGCGACTTCCCTCAATTTTGTTCCAAGGCTAGTCAATTAAGGCGCTTGAAGCCGCCATGACATATTGGCCCTTTAAGAAGCGACATGACTTCTCGACCTGACTCACACTCTCTTATTAATCCAAAAATAGGATCAAGTTTTTCGAAGTAGGCCTCTATGATGGACGTCGTATGCGACAGACTTGAGAAGACAAGGTTACTCGCTAGAAAGTTACTTGACAACATTTCCTGAGTAATCAGCGTCTTATAAGCCAGTGCATTCGGGCTGTTAAAGCCGAAGCTCGCAATTGCTGGAAGGCCAGATACGCTTAGTTCTAAGTCATGCTTGTTGGCGAGTTCTGACCAATTTTTCATTATCCGCTGACCTGTTTCGGTAATTTGCTTCCACGACTCTTCCTCAGCCATTACTTCAAGAGTTGCGAGGGCGGCGGTTGGCCCTATTCGTTCAGTCCAGAAAGTGCTACTAATAAAAGTAGATTGCGCTGCATCCATTATTTCACGACGTCCGATGACCGAGGTAATCGCGTAACCGTTTCCTAGCGCCTTGCCAAAAATAGCCAGATCTGGATCAACATTATATTTTTTATGGAGTCCGCCAAAAGTCTCTCGAAAGCCTGAGGTGCATTCATCAAAAATCAACACAATATTATGTTTTGAAGCAAGATTTCGCACTTTTTCGAGAAAGTTTTTTTCTGGACCGTTATTTCGCATTACCTCCATCTTTATGACGCCAATGTCGTGTTCCGTCACCAGTTTTTCCAGTTCCTCGAAGTTGTTGTAGGCGAAAGGGAACACGGTGTCGCGTAATTTTCTGGGTACACCCTTGGGATCTAAGCCTGGTAGAAGATGGCCATCGAGACCTTTATTATCAGCAAGATTTACAGAAAGATACCAGTCATGCCATCCATGGTAACCACAGATCGCGACGTTATCTCGACCTGATGCAGCACGAGCGATCCGGATCGCGATAGCATTTGCTTCGCCGCCGCTTCGGGCAAAGCGCGCCATCTCTGCCCAAGGGTGCAACTCAATTAACCTTTCCGCAAGATAAACTTCTTCAGGACAATTGAAGGTGCTTGAATTGCCGTTTTGGATAGTACGCAAGACTGCTTCATCAACTTTAGGGTGCCCATAACCCAAAGTGTTCGTGCCGATACCCATAATCGACATGTCTGTGTATTGGTTATCGTCAAGATCCCAGATTTCACAACCTTTTGCCTTGCTGAAATAAGATGGCCATTGATCTGGAAGAAACATTTCTGGGCGCTTGGACAGCAACATATTCCCGCCGGGAATAACTTGTTTTGCTCGAGCCCATAATTTTTGACCAGATTCCATAAAATTTTCCTTGTCAAATTTTAAAAGGGGTTAACCTGATCCAATCTTCCAGAGAGATGGGTTGATAAGATCGATGTCGTTGCTTTGAAGCTCATTGTACAGCGGAGGCAGATTATCATTGAGTCGAGCGAGAATCTCGTTCAGTTGAGGGAGGCTATCGACTCCGATAAGCGTTCACTATAAGCTGAAATTCTCGTTATTTTCCTCATAGGTATTGTGCCTCTTGGGTTGGTTGAGAGATGGCTCGGCAAATCTGAACAGTTGGGATAAGTGGATTCTCGACCTGTAACTGGTATGCTTTGCCATCAACAGGAGAACCACCATGGCACGACGTCCACGCCGTAATCACACTCCAGCTTCGACTGAAGCTCACCAGCCCGGGCAAGCTGCGCCAGCTGACCGAACACCTCCTTGTAGGCAACCAACAGCTGGGTGATGTGTGCGTAGCTGAGCGTTTGTGCACCGATCGTGAAGATCCCGCGCTTGAACATCTCTTGCATGAAATAGGTCTTTGCTTCCCACGAGGTGCAGGACGGCGTATCCTTGAACACAAGGAACGACCAGCTCGGGTGGCCGCAGACGGAAAGCAGATCGGGCATGGCAAACTCTGCGATCAGTTGGTTCACCCCCGCTAGCAGGCGCTCTCCTCTGGCCTTGAGCGTCTGCAACACAGGTTCCTTGCGCAGTTTGTTCAGAACGGCCTTGGCAGCGGCAAGCGACAGGGTCTCGCCACCGAACGTGCCGGAGAAAAAGATTTTCTCCACGACATCCATGTACTCTGCCTTGCCGACCAGCGCCGAAAGCGGATAGCCGTTTGCGATCCAGGG
>Ga0187833_10007031_pt1 | contig 10243 bp, 9 predicted proteins | sample ETNtaG_37_FD_167968 | JGI IMG/M metagenome (GOLD analysis project Ga0187833, IMG submission 167968) | Marine microbial and viral communities from oxygen minimum zone, Eastern Pacific Ocean - ETNP2014_SV_400_PacBio MetaG (Illumina Assembly) | ecosystem: Environmental > Aquatic > Marine > Hypoxic... | reverse complement strand
TATGTTTATTTACTTTTGTAAGCGCTTATATAAAAAGAAATTTAAACTAATTTAGCCGAGTCTTTTAACCAATCCCATAAATAACCAGCAAATGATCTTCTAACATATAAATCAACATCATTTTCACTTTTTCGATGAATGGTAACGTCGACATGATTTAATATTGTTTGGACGACTTTATTATCTCCAAAATTTTCTGAGCTAAAATCAAAAGGGCACCCTTTAGAAAGGACTTCAAAAATATTCGATCCCGACAATTTAAAAATTGTGAAGTGATCAGTAACATTTGTTATTGCTCCTAGATTAGTTTTGCTAATATTATCAAATAGCACTTGTTCAAGTTCATAGGTATTGGTTTCTCTTGGTATTTCGTCATTAGAAACTAAGAGCCATTCATTAGGACCAAACCATAATGAAGTAATTTTTTCTTTACTAGAAGTACCACAAGTCTCCTTGGGCAATATCATTCCCAGAATTTTTCCTATTTTGCTTGCAAATTCTTTATTTTCTAAACTACCCCGTAAATTAATTTTGGCTACGGGAGTTTTTTCTTTCATAGAAAAATTATTGTAGGATTGACTTTCGCTAACAGGTGTAAAAAAATCAAGCATTTAATCTATTTCCCTCTTTATCTAAAAAAACTGTATCTGAAACTGTAACCTTAATAGTTTTATCTGGCATAGGCACAAAAAGTTTCTTTCCTTTCAATTTCTTTCCATTTTTTATAACAGCCAGAGCGATTGATTTATTTAAATTTGGACTGTAGTAGCTAGAAGTGACGTGGCCTAACATATCCATCGGAGGTTTATTTTTTACCTCCTCAACGATTTGTGCCCCTTCCTCTAGAATTTCTTTAGGATCATCCGTAAGAAGCCCAACAAGCTGTTTTCTATTTTCTCTCATTGTATCAGATCGATACAAGGATCTTTTTCCTATAAAATCATATTTTTTCTTGCTTATGATCCAATCCATTTGCAAATCAACTGGAGTGATTGTACCGTCAGTTTCTTGACCTGCAATAATAAAACCTTTTTCAGCACGTAATAAGTGCATAGCTTCGGTACCATAAGGAGTTATTTTGAATTCTTTACCTACAGCCATACATTTTTTCCATGTAGCTTGTCCATAGTTAGACTGAATGTTTATCTCGTAACTTAATTCACCAGTGAAACTTATTCTCATTACGCGACACTTTATGTTATCAACTATGCCTTCTTTAAAACTCATATGAGGAAAGTTTTGATCAGAAAAATCTACGTTTTTGACAACTTTTTCTAATATTTTTTTGCTGTGTGGACCACATACACTTACAGTAGCAAAATGATCAGTGACGGAAGTTAAATATACATTGAGTTCGGGCCATTCTGTTTGTAAAAAATCTTCTAATTTACTCATTACTGAAGCTGCTCCTCCTGTAGTTGTTGTCATTATATAATGGTTCTCACCTAATCTCGTAGTAACACCATCATCGTAAACCATACCGTCATCATTAAGCATTAAACCATATCTACATTTCCCAATTGCTAATTTACTCCAAGCATTGGTGTAAACACGATTTAAAAATTCAGAAGCATCGGTACCCTGAATATCAATCTTACCTAATGTTGAAGCATCTAAAATTCCTGCATCGTTTCTTGCAGCCTTCGACTCCCTTTGGACAGCTTCATACATGCTTTCATTCTTATTTAGGTAATACCAAGCTCTTTTCCATTGACCAACATCTTCAAATTTTGCTCCATGTTTTTCATGCCATGTGTGAATAGGCGTTTTTCTTACAATATCAAAAAATTGTTTTACGTTTCTTCCAACAATAGCTCCAAAAGTTAAAGGGGTGTATGGTGGACGAAAAGTTGTAGTTCCTAATTCACCCATTTTAGTATTAGTAATTTCGGACACAATTCCTAATGCGTGCATGTTTCCAATTTTACCTTGGTCAGTAGCCATTCCTGTTGTCGTATAACGTTTAACATGTTCTATAGACTTATAACCCTCTCTTAAAGCAAGCTTAACATCATTTGCTGTAGTGTCATTTTGATAGTCTACAAATGGTTTGGTTTTTCCAGAGACTTTATCTGATGGCAACAACCATATGTTTTCAAAACCACCACTCTTGGATTCAGTAATATTTAATTGGTCATTATAGTTTAAATTTAAAAATTCTTTTGTTTTTGCTTGAGTCTCTTCAATAATTTTTTTTAGATTAAATACTCCGTTACAGGAACCTACAGAAATTTGATTAAGTGATGTTGATTTTGGCTGAAAATAATATTTTTCTTCATTATAGATCAGTTTGCCACCAGATTGAGTAAATAGATGAACAGCAGGTGTATAACCACCAGAGACACATAGTAGATCACAATTAATTTTTAATTTATTTGCAACTATACTGCTATTGTCGTTTGACAGTTTCATTATATGAACTTTATTAATTTTTTTGTAACCTTCTGTATAAACAATAGTATTTTTCCATAATATTTTTATTCCTAGTTCATTGCATTTTTTAGGTAAAGTTCCGTTTGACTGTTCTCTGATGTCGACAATTGCTTGTATTTTAACACCTCTATTATGTAAACTTATTGCCGTTTCATATGCATCATCGTTATTTGTGAAAATAACAACATTATTTCCACATTTTACGCCGTAATAATTAATGTATTTTCTTACAGCCGAAGACAACATTATACCCGGTCTATCGTTACAATCGAAAACCATTGGTCTTTCGATAGATCCGGTGGCTAAAATTACCTTTTTTGCTCTAACTTTCCATAAACGTTGTCTTATTTTTCCTTTTTTTTCTTTTTCAGATAAATGATCAGATAAAATTTGCATCATAATTAAATAATTATAATTATGATAAGCGGCTACACTTGTTCTATTTAGAATCTTAATATTCTTATTATTTTGTAATTCAGAGTAAGTTTTTTTTATCCAATCCAAAGGTTTGAGGTCATTTATTTTAGTAATTTCTTCTTCAGCAAATGAGAGATCTCCACCAAAATGAGGTCTTTCGTCAACTAAAAGAACTTTTTTTCCAGTTTTTATTGCAACATTTGCTGCAGATAAACCTGCTGGTCCAGAACCTACTATTAAGACGTCACAATGATAGTATTTATGGTCATAAATGTCCGGATCATTTTCTGTAGGCGACTTACCCAATCCAGCAGCTCTTCTTATAAAATGTTCATATTTTTCCCAAAGATTTGCAGGCCACATAAATGTTTTATAATAAAAGCCTGCAGGTATGATAGGGGAGAATAGATTATTAATCGCCCCCAAATCAAAATTTACCGTTGGCCAACAGTTTTGACTTTCAGCGTTAAATCCTTCAAAAATTTCAATTTGTGTTGCCCTTAGGTTTGGATCAGTTTTACTTTTCCCATTAATAACTTGAACTAGAGCATTTGTTTCTTCAGCTCCAGAACTAAATATTCCTCTAGGTCGATGATATTTAAAACTTCTACCAACCAAATGAACTCCATTAGCTAGAAGTGCTGAAGCTAAAGTATCCCCCTTAAATCCAAAAAAAGTTTTTCCGTTAAATTTAAAAGAAATTCTTTCAGTTCTATTTATTTGTCCTCCAGAAGATAATCTAAATTTATTTGACATTATTTTGCTGGTTTTTCTCCCATTTTATATACAAAATGAATTTTATCATTTGATGTATCTCTACCCATATTAAACCAACGTCTACATCCATGTGCATGATTCCATCTTTCATATTGAAGACCTTTTATATTTTTCCTCATAAAAAGATATTCAGCCCATTGATCATCACTTAATTCAGTGGGTTGTTTTGGTCTAACTATATGAGCTTCACCACCATAGCTAAATTCACTATGATCTCTGTCACCACAATATGGACATTTAATTATAAACATATTAATGAGCTACCGCAGCAGCACCATGTTCATCAACAAGATCACCGCTTACAAATCTGTTAATATTAAAAGCTGCATTTAAAGCATGGGGCTCATCTTTTGCTATTGTATGAGCAAACAAATGTCCTGATCCTGGAGTAGCTTTAAATCCTCCAGTTCCCCAACCGCAGTTAAAATAAAGTCCTTTTATAGAAGTTTTGCTGATTATTGGACTTGCATCAGGACAAATATCAACAACACCTCCCCATTGTCTAAGCATTCTAAGCCTGCTAAAAATTGGATAGAGTTCTAAAATTGCATTAAGGGTTCCTTCAACAATCTCATGAGTACCTTTTTGGGTGTAGGAAACATAAGAGTCTGTTCCAGCTCCTATAACGAGTTCACCTTTATCAGATTGACTTACGTAAGCATGAACGGCATTAGACATAACTACTGTATTGATAATTGGTTTAATTGGTTCTGAGACTAGAGCTTGAAGAGGTTTACTTTCAATTGGAAGTTTTAAACCTGCCATGTTAGCAATAATGCTCGAATGACCTGATGCAGCAACACCAATTTTTGAAGTTTTAATAAAACCCTTCGTTGTTTCTAAACCTTCTATAGTATCTCCCTTTCTTTTAATTCCTTTTACTTCACAATTCTGAATAATATCTACTCCCATTGAATCGGCACCTCTAGCATAACCCCATGCAACTGCATCATGCCTCGCTGTGCCAGCTCGTCGTTGTAATGTACTGCCTATTACTGGATAACGAATGTTAGGAGAACAATTAATAATGGGACAAAACTCTTTAATCTGTTTTGTATTTAACCATTCACAGTCTATCCCATTTAATCTATTAGCGTGCGTTCTTCGTTTTAATTCTCTTACGTCATGTTGATTATGAGCTAAATTCATAACTCCTCTTTGACTAAACATAACGTTGTAATTTAATTCTTGTGATAGGTTTTCCCAAATTTTTAAGGCATGATCATAAAGTCCAGCACTAGCATCCCATAAATAATTTGATCTTATGATAGTAGTATTTCTTCCAGTGTTACCACTACCAATCCATCCTTTTTCTACTACGGCAATATTTTTTAAATTATGCTCTTTTGCTAGATAGTAGGCAGTAGCCAATCCATGTCCTCCACCACCAACTATTACCGCATCATAACCAGGTTTTGGTTTAGGATCTCTCCAAGCTCTTTGCCAGTTCTCATGGTAGCTAAGGGAATTTTTGATTAACGAGAATATTGAATACCTATTTTTCATTGTTATAAATTATACCAATTTTAATGATTTTCAATACGGTAGTCTAGCAAACGACTGACTTAAAGTACTCACTCACATCTTATTTTTCTTGAGCTAAATCATGCAAATAAATAGCTACAGCTATCCAAATAATAACAAAACTTATTGATTTGTTTATATCAATATATTCGCCATAGTAAAAAATACCTAGTAAAAATTGACCTGTAGGTGCAAAGAAAAAAATCATTCCAGTTGATCCCAATCCTGCTAATTCGACACCTTTTAAATATAAAAACAAAGGTACCAAAGTCATAGCACCTGCAAGGAATAGCCAAAAGGAGATTTTCAAATCATTTGGAGAAAAGAAATTATTTCCGTCTTTTGTTAATAAATAGAAGACAAAGATTGCGAATGGAGTCATAAAAGCACTTTCAATAAATAATCCTATATCGGCAGGAACTTTTAATTTTTTTCTAATTAAGTTGTATGTACTCCATGTGATAGCTACAATTAAACCCACCCAAGGAATTGACTCAAAATTGAAAAATAAATAGACAACTGAAATAATTACTAGAGAGACAGCAAGTAATTTTTTTTTATTGTAAGGTTCTTTTAAAAAAATTATGCCAAAAAAAACACTTAAAATTGGAAAAATATAATAGCCAAAACTTGCATCCACAAGTCTGTTAGTAACAACCGCGTATATCCAAGTAAACCAATTGGTAACAATTAATATGCCACAAAAAAATAAGATTAAAGCTTTTTTTATGTTTTTTAAGATAAGAAAAACATCATTCCATTTTGAATATATTGAAATTGTAAAAAGGAGTAAAAAAGAGGTCCAAACTGTTCTATGAACAATCAATTCTATTGGATCGACGAAAGCTACTGATTTAAAGTATAAAACTCCTATAACTCCCCACCACAAGGAACCAACGCCACTAAACAAAATTCCATGAAAAGTATTTTTACTCATAAATTACTGCTATCAATAAATTGAAAACGAATTAAAATAAAGGTAAATAGATAGATTATTAGGAGAGGTGGCTGAGCGGTTGAAAGCATTCGGTTGCTAACTGAACATACGGGTAAAACCGTATCGAGGGTTCGAATCCCTCCCTCTCCGCCATTAATAGTTTTTTAGTTTCTATATATAAAGATTAGATTAATGCAGATTAAAAATTCATTTAACATTAAAAACTTAACAATCATATTTTTTATTTTTGTTTTTTTTGTAGGTTTAAGCATATTTAAAGACTATGGAATTTCACTAGATGAACAATTCCATAAAGATAATGCATCATTTTGGCACAAATACATTAAAGCTTATATTTTAGATTCTAATTCTTCAATAGCACGTGAATCAGAAAGTTTAATTGAACAAAATATAAAAAAAGGAGAGGGCTTCATTAGTGCGGTACCGTCAATACATCCAGTTCCTATACCAATACTATATGAATTTCTATTAGATATTATTAAAATAGAAAGTAGTAAAAGTATTTATCAACTTAGACATCTATTTAACTTCATTATTTATTTTGTAGGGTTATATTTTTTTTATAAAATTGTTCAAAAAAGATACAAATCTTATTTTTATTCGTTAACAGGTTTACTGTTTTTGTATCTGACACCAAGATTTTTTGCTGAAAGTTTTTATAATGCACAAGATATCTTTTTTCTTTCAGTTACTGTAATTAATATGTACACTGGAATAAATTTTTTAGCAAAACCAAACATAAAAAATACATTAATTTTCTCTCTATCGTCAGCATTGGCTATCGATACTAGAGTAATGGGAATTATATCTGTTTTTATAATCTTATTTTTCTTTTTTCTTAAAACTTTGCGTTCTAAAATTTTTTTGAAAAAAAACTTGAAACTCTTATTTTATTTTTTTCCTTTTACTTTATTCTTAATAATATTTTTCTGGCCATTTTTATGGACCGATCCATTCAATAACTTTTTGTTTGCGTTTTCTGAATTATCCTCACTTAAAATTATAATTAATAATCTTTATTTAGGAAAATATATTCTATCAACAAATGTACCCTGGCATTATCATATTGTTTGGATTTTTATTACTACCCCTCTAATTATAATTTTACTTTTTCTATTGGGTCTTTTTTTTCTTTTTAAGAGAATATTAAATAGACTTGTAAAATTGGATAATAACTTAAACGATATATGGAGGGGCAATAACGAAATGTTTGATATTTATTTTCTAATGATGATTTTATTACCAATTGTTATACTGATGAACAACAGACTGGGTTACGATGGTTGGCGTCACCTATATTTTATTTATCCATCTATTATAATAATTTCCTTAACTGGTCTTTATTATCTACATTTTATAATGAAGTTAAAAGTAATTAAATTCAGTATTAATTCTTTAGTTGTGTTAAATTTAATTTATTTAAGTTATTGGAATTACAAATATCATCCTCATCAAAATGTCTATTTCAACTTAATGTTTAAAAAAAATTTTCATAATAATTTTGATATGGATTATTGGGGGTTAAGTAATTTATCTTCTATAAGATACATAATAGACAACAACACCACTTTTCCAATAAAAATTGGAACAAAAAGTTTTTCATCGTTAGAAACTAGCTCCCTTTTACTCAATGATACAGATAAAAATAAAATTTCTATTATATATAGTTTGGATGAAGCTGATTTTCTTATAACTAACTATAGAAACAGAATAAAAGATGATTTTATTATTGATAAAAATAAATATAAAAAATATTATGAAGTATTGGTTGATGATAAAGCTATTAACACAGTTTACAAAAAAATAATTAACGATTGAACAACTAACCTAATGTTGACAAGTCCATGAAGGTATTTATTTATAAATTAGTAATTTCATTGTTTGCCATTTATTTTTTGTTTGAATTTAGTATTGGCTCCAGAATTGATTATTTTAAGGACATGATTGATTCATTAAAAGACAATAATCAAAGAGTTCTTATGAAAGAAAAATTAAAAGGTGAATTAAAAAAAGCAATTGAAAAAGAAAGCTACTTTACCGATGATGAAAAATATTTAATTTCAAGTTTTATTATTAAGTTGCGAGACGAACTATCTATAGATAAAAAAAATTAAGTTATCTCTTATTTATAGAATTTACCAATAGATCTAAAAAAAATTTTATTGCGTAGGTTAAATGTATTTTAGATGGTTCATCAGCATATTTTGTTTTAATTGCAATTTCTGATATTGAATATTTTCTGTTGATCAGACTTAATCTTAACTGGCTGTCAAAATTATATCCATTTGTAATTTTATTTAATTGTATCTTTTTAATTTTTTCTATGTTGTAAAACCACAAACCTGAATGAGCATCGGTAAAATTTGTGTTCATTAAAAAATTAAAAATTTTAGTTAGTACTATGTTTCCTATAAATTTGTGAATTGGCATGGTTCCCTTTAGGGCATTCTTCTTTATTAACATTCTCGAACCAGTAACAGCTGCACAATTATATGTGTTAAAAAATTTTTTGATCATTTTGTTTAAATTTCTTGGATCATATTGATCATCCCCGTGAACCATTAAAGCGTAGTCAAATTTATTTTTAATAGCAAACTTAAGGCAAAATTTTACGTTACCTCCAAAACCTAGATTCTTTTTGTTGATATTTACAATTACTTTTTCTTTTTTTTGAATTTTTTTAATATATGAAACTGTATCATCCGGTGAGCTATTGTCACTAATCAAAATTTTCAGTCTAAATTTATTATTTTTTATGCTCTTAATTTTTTTTATAACAGTAAATAATCTGCTTGACGTTTTGTATGATGTCACGAAAATCAAGATTTTTTTCATATTAAAAATTTATATTGTTAAATTTTCTTGAAATAATACGAGTTAAAGCATTTATCTTTAAAAATAAACTTGTTTATTTCTAAGCTTTTAAACATTTTTTTAATTTTATCTTTTGAAAAAAAGTTAAAATGGAGTTCAAATATTATGTATTTTATATTTTTTATTTTATCTAAATTTTGAATAAAATATTCTTCAATTCCCTCGCCATCAATTATTAAAGAGTTATAATCATCGAAACTTTTAATTTCACTTGATGATATATTTTGAATTACTCTTTTATTACCTTTCTTTGGATATATAGAATTAGTCAAAAAATCTTTATCAAAATAAAACTCTTCATTATCTTTTGTTTCTTCTCCCAATACTAGATTATTTTCGTAAATTTTAAACTCGCAATTATTTTCAATTAAATTATTATTCAAATTCTTAATTAATTTTTTATCAATTTCAAAAACCAATATTCTTTTTTTAGACTTTTTGTAAGCGAGAACAGGTATAAACCCTAAACCACCACCAATAACTATACAGTTATTATTTGTGTTAATATATTTTTCTACTAATTTTCTGTCGTTGTATTCGTAGGTCTTAAATAAAAAACTTGAATAATTTGCTAATGGTATATCAATATGAAGATTGATTATAATATCTTTATAATAAAATTTTTTTAAGTATTTTTTTTGAATGTAACCAAAAAAAATATTCCTTTGAATTAAGTAATAGACAGGAAATAAGAGAATTCTTGTAAAAATCTGAAAAACTTTCATATTTAATAATGTGGTTTATCTTCAAAGAAATTATGTATCTTTACAGGTTTTCCACTTAACATATACCTATAGACATTGATGTTTTCCAAAACCCTTTGGACGTAGTTTCTTGTTTCTTTAAACTTAATAAGCTCGATCCACTCTACATAACTTATTTTACCTTTTTGAGGGTTACCATTTATTTTTTTCCAATACTTGACCCTTTTTGGACCGGCATTATAAGCTGCTAAAGCAAAAGGGTATGAACCTTCATATTCTTCTAATAAACCAGTTAAGTAGTAGGAACCTAATTTAATATTATAATCAGGATTTTTTAGTTTACTTTTTGAATATGGAAGTTTTGCTTGCTTGGCAACAAGCTTCGCTGTGTAAGTCATCAACTGCATTAAACCTCTTGCCCCAACATAACTAGTAGCTTCTTCATCAAATTCACTTTCTTGTCTTATTACCGCTAAAATAAGTTCGATTTTTGGCATTGTTTTTTGATTTACGATTTCAGGCGTTTTGATGACTGGATAGTTTAACTCATTATAGA
>Ga0187833_10007028_pt1 | contig 10246 bp, 14 predicted proteins | sample ETNtaG_37_FD_167968 | JGI IMG/M metagenome (GOLD analysis project Ga0187833, IMG submission 167968) | Marine microbial and viral communities from oxygen minimum zone, Eastern Pacific Ocean - ETNP2014_SV_400_PacBio MetaG (Illumina Assembly) | ecosystem: Environmental > Aquatic > Marine > Hypoxic... | reverse complement strand
TAATTTAGTTATTTAATCAAACAGAGCTGAGACAGATGAATTACTGTTAATCCGTTTAATCGCCTCTCCCATTAAAGGAGCTATACTAATATGTCTAATATTTTTTGTGTTTTTTACTTTTTCCGAAGCTTGAATGCTGTCCGTAAGAACTAATTCTTTGATGTCAGAATTCTTTATTTTTTCAACAGCATCTTTGGATAAAACGCCATGAACAACGTAAGAATATATCTCTTTCGCCCCATTTTTTTTTAAAGCTGTGGCTGCATTACAAAGAGTCCCTGCAGAATCTGCTATATCATCAAGTAAAATACAAGTTTTATTATCAATTTTGCCAATAATATTCATTACTTCTGACTCACCAGCTTTTTCTCTTCTTTTGTCAATTATAACAAGAGATGCATTTATTCTTTTTGCAAATGCTCGTGCTCTTACAACACCTCCTACATCTGGTGATACAATAGCAAGAGTATTTTTTTCAAAGGATGTTTTTTCCATATCTTGAATCATTTCATTTACAGAGAATAAATTATCGAGAGGAATGTCAAAAAAACCCTGTATTTGTCCAGCGTGCAGGTCTGTTGTTATGACTCTATTAGAGCCAGAAGATGTTATCAGGTTTGCGACTAATTTTGCCGAAATTGATGTTCTGCCCTCATCTTTTCTGTCTTGGCGACCATATCCAAAATAAGGAATCACTGCTGTAATTCTTCGTGCAGAAGCCCGTCTCGCAGCATCAATAGTTATTAGCAATTCCATTAAATGGTCATTTACTGGAGGTGAAGTGGATTGAATAATGTAAACATCCTCTCCTCTAATATTTTCATTAATTTTTACAAAGATTTCACCATCAGCAAATTTTCGTATTGTTGCATCTGCCAACTTAACACCGATATAAGAGGAAATCGCCTCTGCAAGCTCTTTATTACTATTGCAAGCGAGAATTTTCATTTTTTATTTATTAGACCATTATAGAAGAAATTTAATAGATCAAGTTTAAAAAATTCTAGGTGAAGCCTCTAAAACCAATCAAATTGATTAACCTGCCTGTCGGTAGTGTACAAAGGTGGGATGATCTTCGATGACTAAAAAATAGATGATCATTTGAATAAGTATCAATGTCAACATTTGATATTTTATCGACAGAGCAACTTTGTAATTGGTAATTTATAAGTCCCCTCATATCAAAATGAGGTTTCTGTTGATTTAATTTTATTGAGAAAAAATTTTCATAATTCAAGTCTTGAGCTATGAAAACATCTTTAAATTTTTCTTCAACCTCAAAATTTTCTTTACTTAAACAAGGTCCAACTATTGCAATTAATTCTTGGCTTGTAATTTTAGAAATTATTTTTACAGCAATTTTAACTATATTATTTAAGCATCCTTTCCAACCAATATGCAAACAGCAAATAAAAGAGCAATCCAAGTCAAATATGAAAATTGGAGCACAGTCAGCGGTAATTATTGCTAGTGCAATATTCTTATTTTTTGTAATACTTCCATCTGCAACAATTTTTTCATTGAGATTTTTTTGATCAATTATTTCAACTTTATTAGAATGAATTTGCTTTATTAATTTTAATTTAGTATTTTCCAAACCAAGTTTTTTTTTGGCTATGTTAATATTTGTCGTAACTAATTTTTTATTATCTCCAGAGCTTTTACTACAATTTAGGGAATCATAATTACCTTTTGAACAACCACCTTCTTTAGAAAAAAAACCATAAGTTATTTTTTTTGTTTTGATATCTTCTGCAACAAAATAATTTTTTTTATATCTCAATTAGTTTTACCATTGCTAGATAATATTAAAAATTTAAAAAAAGAGCCCATTTGTTTTTCGTTAACCAATCTATCACATTCATTTTCAATAGTATTTTTTTGTTTAATCGTACAATTTTTTATAATTTTATTTTTACGCTCAAGAATTCCATTAGCTAATAAAAATTCTTTTTGATTACAAAAGGTATCTACATTAAAGTTATAATTTTTTGCAATATCTACAAGTGTATTAAAATCAACCAATGATGTAATATCTTGTTTGCCCAAGTTATCGAGTAAATTTGAAGGTCGATGATTAAAAACTGATTGAAGTGTAAATTTTTTTAGAAATTCACTATAGCCATAATCAATAATTATAATCGAACCAGATGATTTAGAAACAAAATCACAAATTTTTTTAAAAAAATTTTCTCTATGTTCAGATAATTCTACAATATTATTCTTTTTATATTTTGCTAATTTATTTAATATTTTTTCATTATTAACAAGTGAATGTTGGTAATAAAAAAATTTTGTTTTTTGGTCAAAATTAACATTTTTTTCATACCAGCTATTATCTTTTTTTATAAATTGTCTAATTGGCAAACAATCAAAGAATTCATTCGCATAAATTATTGAAGGTCTTTGATCAATATTTATAAAATCATCATGCCACCTAATATTAATGTTATCAAAATTGCTTAGTCGTAAGTTTTGTTTTTGTTTATTAATAAGGTATTTATTTTTTTCGATAAGATGAATATTTAAAAAATTGTGAAAATTGACCAAAGGTTTGGTAATACGCAATATATCAATCAATAATGTTCCATTGCCTGGTCCGAGTTCAATTAAGTTAATTTTTTCTTTATATTTATTATGCCACAGGGATTGAATATAAAGACCTAAAATTTCACCAAACAGCTGTGATATTTCAGGAGAAGTTATAAAATCCCCTGACTTTCCAAAAGGATTTGATATTTCATAATATCCTTCATTATCAAATAGGCAAATATCAATAAATCTTTCTAATGAAATGCCACAGTTTCTTTTTTGAATTTCATCGATGATTTTATTTTTAATCATTTAGAATGTGTTTTTAAATAAATTCCCACACCTATAATTACCAAAGGAACACATAATAATTGCCCCATAGTAATTGAATTATATATCAATCCAATATGTGCATCAGGCTCTCTGAGGAACTCTATTAAGAATCGAAATATTCCATACAAGATAAGAAATAAACTAGTTATAAAACCAAAGTTATTTTGATTATAATTTTTTTTATTACAGTGCCTCAAAATAATAAACAACACAACCCCCTCAAAAAAAGCTTCATATAATTGAGATGGGTGTCTTGGAGCTTGATCTATACTTGGATAGATCATTGCAAGGGGAAAATCAGTAACTCTTCCATAGAGTTCAACATTAATAAAATTAGCTAATCTTCCAAAAAATAGTCCTACCGGGGCTACACTTGATACAAGATCTGAGAGTTGGAAGAAATCAATTGAATATTTTTTACTAAAAAGAAAAATTGAAATTATTATGCCAATCAAACCTCCGTGAAATGACATACCTCCTTTCCAAATGAATAAAATATTAATTGGATCTGTAAGAATAGTTGCTGTTTGGTAAAACAAAACATAACCAATTCTTCCACCTAAAATTACTCCAATTACCGACCAGATAAAAAAATCATCAATTTGTTTATTTTTTATTCTTTTTTGATAGCTTTGATTAATTTGTTTTATTAAATAAATTCCTAAAAGAAAACCTAAAACATAAGCAATGCCGTACCATCGTATTTGAATAACACCAAAAGAAACAATGACAGGATCTATAGAAGGATGTATTAAAAGCATTATATTTAGTTAAACTAATTTTATAGATATGGTTAATAAAACAAAAATTCTATCAGATCTATCTAAGATGGCTGTTGATGCGGCGAGTACTTTCTCAGGCATAAAGAAAGAAGTGAACACTATTGTTCGTTTAAGAATAGACAAAGCTATTAATAAAATGAAACTTGTTAAGAGAGATGAATTTGAAATATTAAAAAAAATGGTGCAGAAATTAGTTATTGAGAAGGATAAACTTAATAAAACTAATAAAAAATCAACAAAGCCGACTAGAAGAAAAAAGAAAAATAGAAAAAAAAGAAAAATAGGCTAAAAATACCAATCTTATTCACAAATTTTTCTGATAATTTAATAATACTGTTGCAAAACCACGATTTTTTTTTGTAGAACTATATTTAGTATATAAGTTTTTTTTTATACTAGATAATGTATGAAGATGGAAAATTTCTATCAAAACCCTATTGATGTAGTTGAAGATGTAGTTCATTCTAAAAAATGGACTTTTAGTAGAGCTGATGATCATGAATTGGTTGCTGAAATTGCTTCTCATTGGTGTCTGTATAGACTTTACTTTTCTTGGTCTGAACAGATTAAAGCAATTAATTTTACTGTTACATTTGATATAAAATTTCCTGAATCAAAGTCTAAATTGGCATATGAACTTCTCGCCCATATAAATGAAAAATTATGGATTGGACATTTTGATATTACTTCCAAAAACGGCATTCCGGCTTATCGTCATACAGTTCTCAAACCTTATGGAAATGAAATTCTTTATAACCAACTAGAGGATTTAGTAGACATAGCGATTTATGAGTGTGAGAAGTATTATCCAGCTTTCCATATTATCTTGTTTGAAGATAGTAAGCCTCAGGAAGCATTGAAATTATGTGAGATTGATACTTTAGGCAGGGCCTAAAATCTTTACTTTTTTGAGTTATATTTTATTCATCAATCATGAATAAAATATTGTTGATTGGATGTGGGCATATGGGATCCGCTCTTTTAAACGCCTGGCATAATAAAACATCAAATTACTTTAGTGTAGTAGACCCAAATAAATATAAGATTTTAAGAAGAACTTACAAGCGGAGAGTGTCAATTTTTCAATCAATTGACAAAATACTAAATATACAACAATTTGATATTATTATTTTTGCTGTAAAACCTCAAATCGCTACAAAGGTAATGAGAAAATTTATTGGATTAAAATACAAAAAAAAAGTTTTATTTGTTAGTATTATTGCAGGAAAAAAAATATCTTTTTTTAATAATTTTCTACCACGCGATAATCAATTTGTACGTGTTATGCCTAATATGCCTTCTATGGTTGAAGAAGGGATATCCTGTTTAGTTGCTAGTAAAAATATTTCTAAACAAAATAATATTACAGTTACTGATTTATTTGGTAAAATTGGAAAAATTTATTGGTTAAGTACCGAAAAGGAATTAGACAAAGTTACTGCTATCTCTGGAAGTGGTCCAGGATATTTTTTTTTATTTATTGATTTATTGGAAAAAGCTGCAGTTGAATTAGGATTCACTAGGAAAATTGCAAAAGAATTAGTTTATCAGACAGCTTTTGGGTCAGTTAAATTGTTAATAAATAATTCTAAAAGCGCTGAAAGATTAACAAATGATATTGCCATCAAGGGGGGGACAACTGAAGCAGCGATTAGATTTTTTAAGAAAAATAATCAATTAAAAGATATGGTTAATAAAGCAGTTAAACTTGCATACAAACGCGCTAATGAACTGAGTAAAAAATAACCTATGAACAAACAATTAATAAAATTAGCAGAAACAACTCTTTTGATATTAGAGAAAAGATCATGGCATTCAATAAAAATTGATGAAGTTTATAATAAAATGAATATAAATAAAAAAAAATTACAAAATAAAGTTGATAACAAACGAGATCTTCTTCGAAATATTAACCACTATTTTGATTTCAAGTTATGTAGTACTGCAGATTCGATTGATAAGTCTACACACAGAGATATGATCTTTGAAATAATGATGATGAGATTTGATGTTTTGCAAATTCATCGAAAACCTATTATTAAGATTTTTGAATTCTTTAAGAGAAAACCTCAGGAATTAGTTTTTTTACTACCATCTCTAATTGAAAGTATGATTTCAATGGCTGGTTTGGCTAAAATTTCCCTCGTTGGGATAAAGGGTAATTTAAAAGTTAAGGGATTGCTAGTAATATATTTCTCAAGTTTTTTAGTATGGGCAAAAGATAATAGTGAATCTTTAGAAAAAACTATGACATCGTTGGACAATCATCTAGATAGGGCTGGAAAGTTGTTGAGCATAATAAAGATATAATATGACCGATCTCAGCTATTCAGATTTTTTAAAAGTAGACATTCGTGTTGGAACTATTTTGCGAGCCAAAGAAAACAATAATTTGAAAAAACCCTCTATTATATTAGAGATTGATTTTGGTAAACAAATAGGAATAAAAAAAAGTTCAGCACAACTTAAATCGAATTATGAAGTTCAGGATTTGATTCACAAACAAGTTACAGCTGTTATTAACTTCCCCACCAAACAAATCGGAAAAGTTATATCAGAAGTATTAGTATTAGGATTCCCAGACAGTCAAAATGAGCCAATATTAGTTTCGCCTGATTTTAAAATTGAAAATGGAGGAAGACTCTATTAAATTTACAGAGGTAAATTAATTGTTGTTTTTAATCCTCCCGAATCTGACTTTGACAACTTAATATCACCTCCATGAGAACGAATGATGTCCCTAGCAATTGTCAAACCAAGTCCGCTTTCGCCTTTTAATTTGTTTCTAGAAGGATCAAGAGTGAAAAAAGGCTTAAAGACATCTTCATAATTCTTTTCAAGGATGCCCTCACCATCATCTGAGATCTCTATATAACAATTTTCATCATTATTTGATACATCGACACGAATTTCTTTAGCATATCTCAAGGAATTTTCTAGTATGTTCATAATTGATCGTTTTAATTGGAGAGGTCTTCCTGATGTTTCAATAAAACAGTTAATATTGGTAATTAGTTTTTGATCCTTAATTTTTATATTCTTACAGATATCTTCAATAAATTCATTTAATTTTATTCGGTCAATTTTCTCCGGAGCTTCTCCACGAACAAAGCTTACATAACTATCCAACATAGCTGTCATCTCATCAATATCATTTTCTAGTTCTTTTTTAGCTTTGTTATCTGTCATTAATGAAAGTTGTAACTTCATTCTTGTAAGTGGAGTTCGCAGATCATGACTAACGCCAGCAAGCATATCAGTTCTTTGCTTTAAAAATCTCTTAATACGTGTTCTCATTTGATTAAAAGCATTTGTAGTTTGGCGTATTTCTAGTGCGCCGGCTCCTTTTAGTTCTGGCGCATCAAGTCCACGTCCAAAAGCTTCAGCAATAATTGACAGTCTTTTAAGAGGTCTGATTTGACCTTTCATAAAAAAAAAGGATAGAATTAAGAGAACTAACGATGCGAAAATCATCCACAATAAAAATACGAAAGCAGACTCACTGTACAGACGGTCTTTATTTACATTAATAATTAATAAATCTTGATTTAACTGAATCGCTATTTTTGCACCTTGATCAAGATTGCTCAAATCATAAAAAAACGGTTTGTTTAACTCTTCCAAAGCTTGTCGTAGTCGAAAAGACAATATCCCTCTTGCTGGACGGAATGACAGAGGATTAAGATCCGTGTTTTTTTTATAACTTACATCCATTTTAAAATCTTCCTTAGCAATTCTTATGGCTTTAAATTTAAGGTTTTGATCAATTAACTTCACAACAACATTGATATCAGCAACAACAGACTGGGTGAGTCTTTTTGATATTATATTCCAGGATGTCTGGTAAAAAACCAAGACAGTCAATATCACTAAAGCAATTAAAGGAACAAAGACAATAATAAGCGAGCGGCCTAGCAAAGAAGCTGGGATAAGTTTTTTATAAATCATAATTCATCACAAACTAGCTTGTAGCCTTTTCCACGAATCGTTTTAATAAAGTGCGGTTGTTTTGGATTTTCTTCGATTTTTTGACGAAGACGCGTTACTTGTACATCAACTTTTCTTAATTCGTTTTCATCAAAACCGCGATCGGCTAATTCTTCCCGCAAAACAATATTATTTCTTTTATCAATTAATTTCAGCAAAAGTTCAGTCTCTCCTTCAGTCAAATAAATGTCGTTAGAATTTTTTTTTAATTGCAGAGTAGAAATGTTGAAAACAAAATTTCCAAAAACGATTGCTGTTTTTTTACCTGTATTATTCTTATATAGATTTAATAATTTTTTAATACGAAGATAAAGCTCTTCTGGTTCAAAAGGCTTTGATAAATAATCATCAGCACCATATCGCAACCCTTGAATTCGATTTTCATTTTCTCCCATCGCCGTAAGCATAATTACTGGAATATTATTGTTTTCTTTGATTATTTTAATTAAATCTATTCCATCGCCGGATGGCATCATTCGATCAATTATGACAAGATCAAATAAAAAATATTGAAGAATTTCGTTTGCGGATGAAAAATCATCACACAAATAAATTTTATATTTTTTTTCTTTTAAATAATCTTCCAATAATTCTCGAAGCCTTTTATCATCATCTATAATTAGTATACTCTTAGACATCATTAATTTTGTTAGTAGTTTAATTTATCAAACTTGATTTTATTTTTGTCATCAATCATTTCATATAATAAAGTTTTAAAACCACTTATGTTATCTTCATTAGCATTTTTTAAAATGTTTTTAATTTTTTTTATTTGAATAGTGGATAGTTCATTTTCTAATTCATGACCCTTTTTCGTTAAAGATAAATTTTTTGTTCTTTTGTCATCACCAATGGATAAGATAATATATTTTTCTTTTACTAGTTGGTTAAGTACGCGAGAAAGGCTCTGTTTTGTTATTTGCAGAATAGACAGAAGTTCTTTAATTGTAATTTTTTCTTTTTTTCCAACAAAATATATGACACGGTGATGCGCCCTACCAAAATTAATTTTCTCTAACAAAGCATCTGGCCCTGATGTAAAATCCCTATAGGCAAAAAACATTAATTCAATAATTTTTCTTATTTCCTTCTCACTTAAAAAAAGCGGAGTTAGTAATTTATTTAGGTCAGCCATATTGACTTAATTATGCATCACTGATAGTCCTTTGTCATCGAAAAACTTATAGTGTTATAATGAATTAAATAATGGCTAAATCATTTGATAATCGTGAAGGATGGATATGGATGAATGGATCTTTTGTCCCCTGGAAGAATGCCACAAGTCATATCATTAACCAGGGTTTGCACTATGCAAGCGCAGTATTTGAGGGTGAGCGAGCATACAATGGTAAAATTTTTAAATCAAAAGAACACACCAATCGTTTATTTAAATCCGCAGAAATAATGGGTATTAAAATACCTTTCAGTCATAAGGAAATTGATGAAGCAAAAAATGATTTATTGCAAAAAATGAATTTAAAAAACTGTTACGTTCGTCCAATAGTTTGGCGAGGATCAAATCAAATGGGCCTTTCAACTTCAAATGCAGATATCCATGTTGCGATAGCAGTTTGGGATGATTGGCATAGCTATTTTAAAATTGAAAAAAGACTTGAGGGTTTAAAATTAATTACATCGCCATGGAAAAGACCTTCTCCTGAAACTGCTCCTAGTAATGTAAAAGCTTCTGGGCCATACATAATCTGCACTATGTCTAAAGAATTCGCTGAGAAAAAAGGATATGATGATGCTTTAATGCTAGATTATAGAGACTATGTTGCCGAAGGAACAGGCGCAAACATTTTTTTCATCAAAGACAATGATATACAAACGCCAATAGCTGATTGTTTTCTGAATGGCATTACTCGTCAAACTGTTATTGTAATGGTCAAGGAAAAAGGATTTAATTTAGTTGAAAAACATATTTTACCAAAAGAAATTAGTAGTTATGATGAAGCCTTCTTGACAGGAACTGCAGCTGAAATAACACCCATAAAATCAATTGATAACATAAATTATAATACAGGAAAAAATACGACATCTTTTCAGTTAATGAATGATTTTACTAAATTAGTTAATTCTTTAAGCTAACATTTTTTAGCCACTTGTAACTATCATTATATAATTCTTTTTTCCAGAAAGGGGCATCCTTTTTTAAGTAATCCATAATAAAGTTACATGCGTCTGTACTTTCTTTTCGATGCATAGAAAATGTTGATACTAAAACAATCTTCTCTTTGACATCTAGTTTTCCAAAGCGATGAATTATCAACGTATCAATTATATCCCATTTTTCTTGAGCTTTTGCACAAATATCTTCAAAAGATTTATATGCCATATCCTTATAAACTTCTAAATTTATAGACGTTACTTTTTGCTGATTATTCAAACTTCGCACATAACCTATAAAAGTAGACACAGCGCCAACATTTAAATGTTTCAACTTTACCCGATTAATTTCATCTTCTATGTTAAAATCTTCTTCTTGAATCTTTATCATTATCCCCCACTGACAGGCGGAAAAAGAGCAATTTCATCTTTAGAGTTTAAAGGTTCATTGGTAGTAACATACTCTAAATTAATAGCGACACGTATGAAATCATCTTCTTTTT
>Ga0187833_10007026_pt1 | contig 10249 bp, 12 predicted proteins | sample ETNtaG_37_FD_167968 | JGI IMG/M metagenome (GOLD analysis project Ga0187833, IMG submission 167968) | Marine microbial and viral communities from oxygen minimum zone, Eastern Pacific Ocean - ETNP2014_SV_400_PacBio MetaG (Illumina Assembly) | ecosystem: Environmental > Aquatic > Marine > Hypoxic... | reverse complement strand
GTTGCTATTTCTGCTTCCATTGAGATTAAATTGCACTAAAATGTGTCATGAATTTGTCAATGCTTTTTTAATTAAATTCATATATTCTGGGTTTCCTCAAAATATTTAGCAATTAATATTGAATCTGCTTTATTTGAGTCTTTTTTTCTTGATATTTTTGAAGAAATATATGGAAAAATTTCAATAACTTTGGTGCGGCTAGCATCTTTGTTTGTTTTGATTAGGTTAAAATATTTTTTCCATTTTACAGGTCTCACAAAATAAATTGGCAGTTTTAATGCTGCACATATGCCTTTCAATACACCAAACGATTGGCCAAAATTGAACATGCTTGTTACTCCTTGTCCTGGCATTGCTGTTACATGTTCAACAACAACTTTCGCTTTATATTTGTTATTTAATTCTTTTAGAAAAATATTAGTTACTTCTGCACCATTGACTTGTCTTTTATTTTTTTTTCCATCTATCATTGTTGGCATTTCGTAAACTTCCAAAATCATTCTTTCTTTTAAAACACAAATTGCCCCGCTTACACCAGGATCTATTCCAAAAATTATCATTTGTTAATTTAATTTTTTTCCTTTTAAATTTGTATAAACGTTTTGTACATCGTCATCTTCATCTAGGGATTCTAATAAATTAACAGCAGATTTATATTGATCTTCTTTTAGATTCAACTGATTCAAAGGATACCATTCTATTCCTGAATGGATAAAAATATCAACTTTTTGTTCAATTGCCGTTTTAACTTTATAAAACTGTTCTTTGGCACAAAGTATTTCATGAAAGTTTTCATTAGAAATGCATTCTTCAGCTCCCGCTTCAACCGCTAATTCCAATATTGCTTCATCCGAAATATTTTTTTTTTCAATTCTAATAATTCCCAATTTCTTAAAATTATGCGAGGCTACTCCCGTAGTACCAAGACTTCCTCCATGCTTTTGAAAAATTGTTCTAATATTGGAAGCTGTCCTATTTTTGTTATCAGTTAAAGTTTCAACTATAATATATATATTTCCCGGTCCCATGCCCTCGTATCTTATGCAATCGTAGTTGATGTTTTGGTTGGCCTCCGACTTACTAATGGCTCTTTCAACATTTTCTTTGGGCATGTTAGCCGATTTGGCTAATTGAATCGCAGACCTTAATCTAAAATTCATATCTGGATCTTTGTCTCCTAATTTGGCAGCTACCGTAATTTCTCTTGAAATCTTAGAGAAAATTTTTGATTTATGTTTGTCTGCTCTTCCTTTTTTATGCTTAATACCAGCCCAATGTGAATGCCCAGCCATATTAACTAACTTCCTTTAATACACCACCGAAAAGAAACTGTTTTGCTGACTTTGCTAAACCAGTATTTAAATCTCCATCGACTATTATCCCAGACAATGTTGCTTGACCTAGTGAAGGAAAGTGTTTTTTGGCTTCTTTATTGTTGAAAAATTTTTTAAGGGAATTTTCCTTATTCATTCCAATTACTGAATTATAATCTCCGCACATTCCAGCATCACTTTGATAAGCTGTACCATTTTCCAAAACTCTAAAATCAGACGTTGGTATGTGTGTGTGGGTACCTATAACTAACGTTGCTTTGCCATCTAGATAGTGTCCCATTGCCATTTTTTCACTTGTGATCTCCCCGTGAAAATCTACGACGATAAAATCTGCATCTCTTTTAAGTCTAAATTTGTTAAATATTTTTTCTGCTGTACTAAAAACATCTTCACATTTTTTCATAAAAATATTTCCCATCAAATTCAATACTGCTATTTTTTCTCCCGAAAGAACATTATAAATTTCAAAGCCCTTTCCGGGTGTACCTTCGATTAAATTTTCAGGTCTTAGAAGTCTTTTTTCTTTTGTTATATGTTCTATTGTTTCTTTTTGATCCCAAATGTGATTACCGCTTGTAATTACATTAACTCCAGCATTAAACATATCTTCTGCATTTTTTTTAGTAATTCCAACGCCTGTTTCTGATGCATTTTCTCCATTTACTATTACAAAATTTATTTTATTTTTTTTTTTGATTTGAGGTAAATAATTTTGCACTGCCTTGCATCCTGAGGGGCCAGCTACATCACCCAAAAATAAAATTTTCATTAGTCTTCTTATAAATTAAATTTCTATCAGTTAAAATGCAATCTAAATTATAATCATATTGATTTATAGGAATAACAGAAGCTTCCTGAAAAGAAAAAGCCATTCCAATGGTTAGTATCTTTTTATTAGATGTCAATTGCTTTAAAGCTCTGTCATAATAACCCTTTCCGTATCCTATGCGGTTCAATTTCCTATCAAAAGCAACCAGGGGTACTAAAATTACATCAGGCTTGAATGTTATATTTTGTTCTTTGGGTTCTAAGATTCCATAACTATTTACATACAAAGGCTCATTTGGAATCCAGTATTTAAAATCTATTTTATAATCTTTTTTAATTACTGGAAGACCTATTTTAAAATTTTTTTTATTTGCCTGAGATAATAAATCTAAAATATTAACTTCAAAATTAGATGGATAATAGCCAGCAATTGAAGGCTTTTTCTTTGGAAAGTTTTTTTTTATCAAAAAAAAAATTTTGTCAAATGAAAAAAAAAATTTTGTTGAGTATAATTTTTTTCTTTTTTTAATAAACTTTAATCTTAAAGATAACTTATCAACCTGCATTTATTGCAGTCTTTTATCTTTTGAGGAATTTTGAATAAATTTTTCGATAGATTCTGTAGCCGTATCAAGCATTTTTTCATAAATATCTTTATTTTCATCGGCCATTATTTTAAATTTATTTAAGTCCTCTTTTAGTTTATCTATTTCATTATCCTTATCTTCTTTATAGTCTATCACCAATGATTTTAGTTCCTTAAATTTTTCTGACAAATTATTAAATTCCTTTTTTTTAAACTCAATTTTTTTTACTAGATCACAATACTCATCAATAACTTTAATTGATGAAATTAATAAAAGTTTATTTTCACCTATATTTCCTAAATTTGATTTTAATTCATTAAATTTTTTGCTTAAATGGTTAGCTAATTCTTTCAAATTTTCCTCTTGGCCATCATCGCAAGATAGAAGGTAGTCCTTTCCATTAAATTTAATATTTACGTTTGCCATTTGTCTATTTCTTCTATCAAGCTATCCGTTTCTTGATTTAGCTCATCAACTTTTTGGGTAAACTTATTTTGATTTTCATATTTTTTGATAGCTTCTAAATCAATTTTTTCTAATTTATGTTTTAAATTTTGATGTTCTTTATTTAAATCAATATATTTTTGTTGCAATTCTTCTTTTTCAATCTTTAATTGATTTCTTTGATTCTCTATATTTGAAATATTTGCACTTAAATCATCAAAATTTAATTTTAAAGTCTCAAGTTTTGACAGTGCAGATTGTAATTTTTTTTCTTTTTCTTCCAAATTTTTCATTTATAAATTCCATCATATTATTGATTTGAATTAACCAAGTCTATATAGGTTTTAAAGTGAACAATCTCTTAAAGGAATTATCGAATGCAATAAGATTTTTATCAATAGATGCCATAGAAAAAGCCAATTCTGGTCATCCAGGTATGCCTATGGGAATGGCTGATGTTGCAACGGTATTATTTAAATACTACTTAAGGTTTAATCCGAAAAATCCTGGTTGGATTAACAGAGATCGCTTTGTGCTATCAGCCGGACACGGATCAATGCTTTTATATTCTTTATTGTATTTAACTGGATACAAAAGTATTTCATTAAAGAATATTCAAAATTTCAGACAGTTAAATTCTATTTGCGCCGGTCACCCTGAATACAAAAAAAATTCCGGAATAGAAACTACAACAGGCCCTTTGGGACAAGGTCTATCTAATGCAGTTGGTATGGCTATAGCAGAAGAAATATTGAAAAAAAAATTTGGCTCAAGTTTAATTAATCACAAAACCTATGTGGTTGCTAGTGATGGAGATCTAATGGAGGGAATAAGCCACGAAGCTATGAGTTTAGCTGGACATCTAAAACTAAAAAATCTTGTAGTTTTTTTTGATAATAACAAAATATCTATAGATGGTCCGACAAAATTGACGGTATCTGATAATTATAAAAAAAGATTTGAAAGTTATGGCTGGTCTTTTCAAGAAGTGAACGGCCATAATGAAAAACAAATTTCAAGAGCTATTAAAAATACCTTAAAATCAAAAAAACCAAGTTTAATTTCGTGTAAAACAATAATTGGATATGGTTCTCCTAACAAATCGGGCAAGGAGTCTTCCCATGGAGCAGCTCTTGGAAGTAAAGAGGTGCAATTGGTTAGAAAAAAATTGAAATGGAAATATGGTTCATTTGAAATTCCAAAAAATGCGCTAAGTGAGTGGAGAAAAATTGGAAAAAAAGGAAATCTACAAGAAAAAAAATGGAAAAGTATTTACAATAAAAAAGGAAAGAAAATAAAAGATGAGTTTACCAGGCTAATTAATGGAAAATTACCAAAAAATCTTGATAAAATTATAGAGAAAGAAAAAAGAAAATTTTTTGATTCAAAACCAACTTTAGCTTCAAGAAAATCTTCTGCTTCGGTTCTAGAAGCTATTACAAACAATCTACCAGAATTGATTGGTGGATCCGCTGATTTAAGTGATTCGAACAATACGAAAACTAAGCACTCTAAGATTATTAAACCTTCGAATTTTAAAGGAAATTATATTCATTATGGTGTGCGGGAACATGCCATGGCTGGAATTATGAACGGCATGGCTCTTCACGGAGGCATAATACCTTACGGTGGAACTTTTTTAATTTTTTCGGACTATTGTAAACCTTCGCTAAGATTGTCGGCTTTTATGGGTTTAAAAGTGATTTATATATTTTCCCATGATTCTATTGGGCTGGGTGAAGATGGACCCACTCATCAACCAATCGAACATTTATTTCAATTAAGGGCAATTCCAAACTTAAATGTGTTTAGACCTGCAGACACAATTGAGACACTTGAATGTTGGGAAATCGCCTTAAAAAGTAGTACTAATTCGAGCGTGATAGCATTATCAAGACAAAAACTTCCATTTGTTACCGAAACATTTTCAAAAAAAAATATGAGCGGACTTGGAGCTTATGAAATAATAAAAACTAAGACAGTTCCTGATATAACTCTCATAGCATCTGGTTCGGAAGTCCAAATAGCGATAGAAGCTCAAAAAAAACTAAAAAACATAAATATAAATTCAAAAGTAGTTTCTATGCCGTGCCAGGAATTGTTCGATAAACAGTCAAAAGAATACAGAGAAAAAATTATAGATAAAGAATCAATAAAAATTTCAATTGAAGCAGGTAGTGTTTTTGGTTGGGAAAAATATGTGGGCCCAAATGGAATTTCTTTGGGAATGAAATCCTTTGGAAAAAGCGCTCCATATAAAAAAATTTATGAACATTTTAATTTAACCAGTGACAATATTGTAAAATTAACAAGAAAAATGTTAAATAAATAATTATGACTTTAAAAATTGGAATTAATGGATTTGGTAGAATTGGAAGAATGATACTTAGGTCTATCATTGAACAAAATAGAAAAGATTTAGAGGTAGTGGCTATTAATAATAAAAGCAACGCTGAAACAAGTAGTTTCCTCTTAATTAATGATACCGTGCATGGAAAATTAAAATCAAAAATTAACCACTCAGAAAAAGCAATTAATATTAACGAAAAAAAAATAAACATGATCCAAGAAAATGAAACATCAAAAATAGATTGGAAAAAATATGAAGTTGATATTGTTTTAGAATGTACAGGCAAATTCAATACAAAAGAAAAATCCTCACAACACATTAATTCTGGTGTAAATAAAGTTATTGTTTCGGCTCCATGTAAGGGTGCAAAAAGTATCGTTTATGGAGTTAATGAAAAAAATTTAAAATCCAATGATCAAATAATTTCTGCTGCATCCTGTACCACAAACTGTCTTGCTCCAGTTGCTCAGACGTTGAATGAAGATTTTGGAATTGAAAGAGGTTTTATGACAACAATACATTCTTACACAAGCGATCAAAGATTATTGGATAATTCACACAAAGATCTAAGAAGAGCAAGAAGTGCTCCTAATTCAATAATACCAACAACTACGGGAGCAACTAAATCTCTTGGTGACATTATTCCAAAACTAAAAGGGAAAATTGAAGGAGTTTCAATCAGAGTTCCAACTCCCAATGTATCTTTGATAGAATTCGTATTTTCTTCATCAAAAAATTTAACTGCTGAAGAAATAAATAATTCATTTATAAAAGCTTCAAAGTCAAAACTAAAAAATATTTTAGAGACAAATAATGAACCTCTTGTTTCTTCTGATTTCAATCATAATCCTCACTCTGCTATAGTGGACCTTATGTTAACAAAAGTGATAGAAAACAAAATGGCAAAAATTTCTGCTTGGTACGATAATGAGTGGGGTTTTGCATCCAGAATGTGTGATTTGGCGAATTATTTCGGCAAGATTTAATACCCAATGGTTAAAATAAATAAATTAGATGAAAATCTAAATATTGAGGGAAAGAGAGTTTTATTAAGAGTTGATTTTAATGTTCCAATAAATGATGGAACCATAACAGAGGATTCCCGAATTGAAAAAGTTTTGCCAACTATAAAATTTCTAATAAATAAAAAAGCAAAAATAATAATTATTGCGCATCTCGGAAGACCTAAGGGGGAAATTGTTCCTGGATTAACTCTAAAACCAATTGCAAAAAAATTATCCAGTTATCTTAATCAAGATGTGGTATTTTTAAATGAAAGCATTGGTTCATTAGCAATTCAAAATTCAAAAAAAATTCCTAATGGAAAAATCATACTCTTAGAAAACATACGTTTTCATAAAGAAGAAGAATTAAACTCAGTATCTTTTGCTAAAGAACTTTCAAAAATTGGCGATATATATATAAATGAAGCGTTTCCATGTTCACATAGAACTCATGCTTCTATTTGTGAAATAACAAAACATATTGATTCCTTTGCTGGCAAACAGCTATTAGAAGAGATAAATGCTATAAAAATGTTAACGGATAATGCAAGAAAACCCACGACGTGCATCGTAGGGGGTTCAAAAATTTCTACTAAATCAGGTATTTTAATTAATCTTATAAGAAAAATGCAAAACATCGTCATTGTTGGTGCCATGGCAAATACTTTTTTAAAATATAAGGGTTATAATATTGGACAATCTATATTTGAAAAAAATCAAGAAAACTTGATAGAAAATATAATTCAAGAATCTAAAAAAAATAACTGCAATCTTGTATTGCCCGAAGATGTAATAACATCAAAAAATCATAATTCGAAAGGCATTCTAAAAAATTTAGATCAAATTAATGATAACGATTTAATTTTGGATATGGGTGAAAAAACCTTACAAAATATATTTAAAGTAATAGATAAATCAAAAACAGTTTTGTGGAATGGTCCAGCTGGTTATTTTGAAATCGATGAGTTTTCTTTAGGAAGTAAAAAAATTGCAAACAAAATATCTGATAATACTAAAACCAAGTCTCTCGTTTCTATTGCCGGTGGCGGTGACACAGTAGCAGCAATAAATAAATTTAAATGTTCCAATGGATTTACTTACTTATCAACTGCGGGTGGAGCTTTTTTAGAACTTCTTGAAGGAAAAATGTTACCTGGTATAAAAGCTTTAGAAATTAATTAAAATATTAATGAGTGAAATAGAAAAAATTGCAAAACAAATTATAGCGAAAGGCAGTGGCATACTTGCGGCTGATGAAAGTACTGGAACTATGACAAAAAGATTGTCAAGCGTAAATGTTGAATCAACGGCTGAAAATAGACTTAAATTTAGAGAAACTTTGTTTTCTTCAGAGGGAATGAAAAATTATATTGGCGGTGTGATTCTTTATGATGAAACAATAAAGCAAAAAACTCTTTCTGGAAAAACTATTCCTGAACTAATTGAAAGCTCTGGATCAGTTCCAGGTATTAAAGTTGATACTGGTGCAAAAAAATTAGCCGGCTCACCTGAAGAAAAAATTACCGAAGGACTAGACGGATTAAGAGAAAGATTGACAGAATATTATAAATTAGGAGCGAGATTCACAAAATGGAGAGCGGTATACAATATTTCTGATAAATTTCCCTCTGAGCTATCTATTAAATCCAATGCACACGCTCTAGCAAGATATGCGGCGCAAGCGCAAGAAGCAAAAATGGTTCCTATAGTTGAACCAGAAGTGCTAATGGATGGACGTCACGATATCAACAAATGCTACGAGATAACCTCTAAAGTTTTAAAGGAATGCTATAAAGAGTTAGCCTTGCACAAGATAAATCTTAAGGGAACCGTATTAAAACCCAATATGATATTGCCTGGAGATAAATCAAAAAATAGAAGTAATTCTTTAGAAATAGCAAAAATGACAATCAAATGTCTAAAGGAAAATGTACCTAACGAAGTTCCTGGAATTGCCTTTTTATCAGGAGGACAGACCGAAGTTGAAGCCACTCAAAATTTAAATGAAATAAATAAAATTAATGATACAAATTTTTTGATGTCTTTTTCCTATGGAAGAGCTTTGCAACAAAGCGCTTTGAAAAATTGGGCAAAAAATATTAAAGATACTATTAATACACAAAAAATTTTTAATCATAGATCTAAAATGAATGGTCTCTCCACTGCGGCCAAATGGAATATCAAGCTGGAAAATCAGGTATCAGCTTAGTTAAAATTGAAAAAATTTATTTATTTAATATCGCCTACGAAAATAAAGGGAAATAAATTTTATAGAGACCTTGATGTGGTATTTAAAACCAATAAGGTCAAGTTTTTTCAATTAAGACTTAAAAAAATAACCAGCAAAAATCTTATAAAAATATCTAAAAAAATAAAAAAAATAGCTAGAAAAAATAAAGTTAAATTTTTAGTTAATGATAAACCGTTGATTGCAAAAAAAATTGGTGCGGACGGATGTCATATTGGTCAAAAAGATATGAATTATGAAAGGAGTAGAAAAATTTTAGGAAAAAATAAAATTATTGGAATGACATGTCACAATTCCAAAAATTTAGCATTGAAAGCAAAAAAGGTAAACGCAAATTATATTGCCTTTGGATCATTTTTTAAATCTTCAACAAAAAAATCACCTTTTAAAGCCAACTTAGCAATATTGCGTTGGGCTAAAAAAAAAATTAATATGCCGATCGTTGCAATTGGTGGAATTAATGATTCCAACTATGAAAGAGTTATATCGAATGGAGCAGATTTTATAGCTTGTTCAAACTATATTTGGAATAATAAAAAATTGGATCCTGTTTCTGCAATAAAGAAATTTAAATAAAAAATGAAAATATTAGGAAATGAAATAAAACCTGGAATGATTTTAAACCATGGCAACGATCAATGGGAAGTTATAAAAATTCAACACGTAAAGCCTGGCAAGGGTGGCGCCTTCAACCAAGTAGAGTTAAAAAGTATAAACAAAGATACTAAACGCAATGAAAGATTTCGATCTAATGATAGCGTCCAAAAAGTAGTTTTGGAAGAAAAAAAATTTAATTTTCTTTTTGAGGACGATAACGATTGTCATTTTATGAACCAAACAACTTTTGAACAAATAACAATAAGTAAAAAAAAAATCGGAGAAAAAACAAAACTCCTAAAAGAAAATTTAGAAGTAACAATTAATTTTTTTGAAGACAATCCTCTCTCTGTTGAATTACCTATTTCAATAGAATGTAAAGTTATTAGTACTGATGCAGCCTTAAAAGGACAAACTGTTTCCTCTTCCTATAAACCTGCAATTATTAGTAACAACCTTAAAATTTTAGTACCTCCTTTTATAGAAAATGACGATGAAATTACGGTAGATAGCAGGAGCTTAGAATATATAAAGAAAATAAAATAATGAAAACAATTTCTGCAAACATAAACGTAATGATAATGGCTTGTGAGAAAGCTTCTAAGTCATTAATAAGAGATTTTGGAGAAATTGAAAAATTACAGGTTTCAATTAAAGGACCCTCAGATTTTGTATCCAGTGCTGATAAAAAAGTTGAAAAAACTTTAATTGGCGAATTAAAAAAATCAAGGTCAAATTATTCTATTCTCAGTGAAGAAATAGGGGAAATTAAATCTGAAAATTCTGAATACAGATGGATTATTGATCCTATCGATGGAACATTAAATTTTTTACATGGTATTCCACATTTTGCAATATCTTTGGCTTTAGAAAAAAAAAATGAAATAATATGTGGTGTAATTTATGATCCCATAAAA
>Ga0187833_10007021_pt1 | contig 10255 bp, 7 predicted proteins | sample ETNtaG_37_FD_167968 | JGI IMG/M metagenome (GOLD analysis project Ga0187833, IMG submission 167968) | Marine microbial and viral communities from oxygen minimum zone, Eastern Pacific Ocean - ETNP2014_SV_400_PacBio MetaG (Illumina Assembly) | ecosystem: Environmental > Aquatic > Marine > Hypoxic... | reverse complement strand
TCAGGTTCTACCGCACATGACCCTGCCTCTGGGGGCAGTATAGCTCAGGAGGGAAAGAAGAGGCGCCGAGGCTTAAGCGGGGCTGGTAGCAGCTAGGGCTACTGGGCTAGCAGGCGAATAGCGAGGATGCTATTGGGGCTTATGAGGCTGTTGTGAAGTAGGAGGCAGGTTCATCCCTATGCCCCCAGTTGTACCTAAAGTAATGGTGGACAACACAGGATTTGAACCGCTCACCTCTTGCACGCGAATCTAAGAATTCACACTGGAGGGTGCATCCTATGCCACTCCGTGGCATGCTCATAAGTATAGCCAATCTGACATAGCAACGCCTCTGAAAGCGGATGCCCAACGAATTGTATACTCAGGGGCATGCCATCATTGTTCAATCCGCATGGCACGGAAAGCGTTGGAGAGCCGTTGTAGTCGTACGGCACCGTAAACCGTTGGTATGCAGGATCCCGATCCGGATCCCTAGGACCATACATTTGCTCCAATGTGATCGGGTGCGCGGGCCCTATGGTCGATGGGCAGGCCAATGCATCTATACCTTGTAAAGCCAGCCTCAGTAGTCCACTGCACTCATTCCGTTGGTTGTTCGCCTCGGCGTAGTCTGCCCCGCTAACATTTGCCCCTTTGTCCAGCCATCCTTGGAAATATGGTCCGTATTCATCGCGCCGCGACGGGTAGAATTGCCGATGAGCTGCCACAGCCTCTGCCGTGCAAAGAGTTTGCCAAAACGGTATGTACCGGTCCACTTCAGGCATCTTCATCTCTACAATCTCTGCCCCCAACCCCTCCAGAATCTTGATGCCCTCCAGAACCGCTCGGGAAAGTTCCGGGTCCACTCCATCCGTGATATAACTCTCGTCTACTCCAATGCGAACACCTTCCACACCTTTTTCAATATCTCCCAGCACGTTGGAAACAGGGGCCGGTAGTGTCGTTGGGTCTTTCGCGTCCAGACCCGCGATTGCCATTAGCATGATTCCTGCGTCCGCAGAGCTGCGTGTCAGCGGCCCTACGTGATCTAGCGATTCTGCTAACGCCAGCACTCCGTAGCGACTTACTCTTCCCCACGTGGGCTTCAGCCCCACCGTTCCACACGCCGCTGCAGGGAACCGTATGGATCCTCCAGTGTCGCTTCCCAACGAACCGTAGCATAGCCCTAGCGCCGTAGACACACCGGACCCACTGGAGGACGCACCGGCCCACCGATCCACGTTCCACGGATTCAACGGCACGTCGAACTCTTGGTTGTAACCACCCATTGCTCCTTCGGTAAGGTTCAGCTTTCCCAACAGCACACTCCCCGCCGCTTCCAGCCGTGCCACTACGGTGGCATCGAAATTCGGCACATGGTCCGCCATCACCTTGGAGCCCCCCATCGTCCTCACACCATCTGTGAAGCATAAGTCCTTCACAGCTATCGGGACTCCGTGCAGTGGCCCCTTGTAATTCCCTCTCGTTATTTCATCCTCAGCCCGCTTGGCCGCCTCCATCGCATAGTCTGTCATCACTGTAGCGTAGCTCTTGTAGCGAGGGTCCAGCTCCTCTATCCGACGGAGCATAGCTTCCGTCACCTCCACAGGCGAGACTTTCCGGGTTCTGAGAAGATCCGCCAGCTCCGTAATAGTCTTGTAATGCAGCTCTATACTCATCGCAATGTGTTCCTTTCTAATCCCCCATGGGGTTCCTAGCCGTTAGGCTCTACCCCGCATAACCCTGCCTCTGGGGGCAGTATAAGCTAGGGCGTTCGGAAATGTTTCGAACCCTCGAACCGCCATTCGAACCCTTACACCGTGCCTGCACCGACAGCCACGCCGGCAGCCACGTCCACGCCAAGTGTCAAGGGCGGAGTGAAGTGGGGGGCGTCGACGGGCTTTCTAGACCCAGAACGGTGACCGTCAGCCCGGACGGGAAACACCTCTACGCCGCAGGCTCGGGTGACAATGCGGTGGCGGTGTTCAGCATCGCACCGCCCGTGACCGGCTTGGTGAGCAAGATGGCATTTTTTCTAACCGAGACGGAAATTATGAGATAAACGTGATGAACGCCGATGGATCGGCCCAAACCCGCGTAACTAATAATTCGGGAGACGACACCTACCCAACGTGGTCCCCTGACGGCGCCAAGATCGCGTTAACCACCCGGCGTCACGGCAACTCTGCAATATACTTAATGAACGCTGACGGTTCCGGACAAACTAGACTCACCGACACAGCCGCTTCAAACAGCGACCCGCCTGGTCGCCCCACGGAGCAAGTATCACTTTCATGTCCTATCGTGACGGGGACTACAAAGTATATGTGATGAACGCCGACGGCTCGGAGCAAACCAGGCTCTCCAGTGTTGACGACGGGGACACTGATCCAAACTGGTCGCCCGACGGCTCTAAGATTGTCTTCTCCACCTACCGCAACGGCGAGGCCGACATATACGTGATGAACGCCGACGGTTCAGGTCAGACGAGGCTCACCAGCAACCCTCTCAAGCACAGCCGTAAGGCCAACAGCCCTCAGGCAACTAGCTAACACCTGCCCTCACGCACCGCGTATCTCGACGCGAATCCTGCAGCTTTCAGTGGTACAGTTTTACTCCGCCCCGCCGGTACACTTTCTCTCCCCCCTTGACATATCTCTTATTTGCTGGCAGTCACGACATCGTGTAGACTAGCCACGGTTCCCAGCGATCTAACGTTTACAACGTTTAAATCAGGACTTTCACTATGAACGAAAGCGAAGCTCGTAGAAGAATAAAATGTGCGGCTGTTCTCGGCTCAGGTGTTATGGGTGCACAAATAGCGGCGCTGTTCGCCAATCAAGGAATACCGTGTTTCCTCTTTGATCTCAAGGGCAGTCAGGGAGGTGATGATCTTTCAGTACAGGGCCTCAAAAAACTTGCACAACTCGATCCATCGCCTGTATATGGCGAAGCGATGTTTTCATTATTAACTCCTCTTAACTATGAAGACCATTCGGTCAAGCTGAGAGAGTCGGACTGGATAATCGAAGCGATATCCGAGAACCTTGAGATTAAAAAGCAGGTTTGGACGTCCATATCAGAGCACATCAGAGACGATGCGATAATTAGTACAAATACCTCTGGACTTTCGGTTGCTTCCATAGCTCAATCCTTACCTGAGCGATTGAAAGGTAGATTTCTGGGGACACATTTTTTCAACCCACCACGGTACTTAAAGCTTCTTGAGCTTATTCCGATAGATGAAACAACAAGTGAAGTGATCGATTCTATCAAAGGATTCTCAGAACTGATCCTAGGAAAGGGAATAGTCATCTCAAAGGACGTACCAAACTTTGTTGGGAATCGTATTGGTTGTTATGGAGTTCTTTCAACCATGCGCAGTATGGCCGAGTTTGGCCTTGATGTTGCGGCTGTGGATGCAATTACTGGCACCCCAATGGGAAGACCTCGCAGTGCCACTTTTCGTACACTGGACATGGTAGGTCTGGACGTCTTTCTTGATGTTTGCAGAAATGTTACCGAGAACATTTCTGATTCCGAAGAAAGAACGGCATTTGAACCGCCATCTTTCATAACAGAAATGGTGAACCGTGGATGGCTTGGCCAGAAAAGTGGGCAAGGTTTCTATAAACGCATAATCTCGGAATCGGGTGACAGTGAAATACTGATGCTTGACATTGAAGAAATGAACTATATTCCTCGCCGAAGATATAGTTCTACAGTTCTTTCATCCATTCAAAACGAAGAGGATGCACTCAAACGAATTAGTACCTTTATCAGCAGCGATGACCCAGCCAGTCAATTTGCAAGAAAAACTCTTTTAGACACCCTAAATTATGCGAGTACAAAAATTGGAGAACTCACTGACAACACAATAAACATAGATAACGCAATAAAATGGGGCTTCGGATGGGACATAGGTCCCTTTGAAATCTGGGACCACTTGGGACTAAAAGAAACAGCGTCTGCCATACGATCAGAAGGATTCAAACTTGCTCCCTTGATTATTGAGCATATAGCTCGAGGAAAGAATTTCTATTCCGAGTCCCATGGCAAATTTACGGTTCTGAGTCAATCAGGTTATGAGGAAATTCAGGCAGAGGAATCCACCCAACTGCTGGAAGCCGTTCGACAAAACATTCTACCAGTCGTATTTCGTAACGGCGGCGCATCTATCATTGACCTGGGAGACGGCGTTGCGATGCTGGATTTCCACTCCCCCAGACAAGCCATTGGTCCGGACATGCTTTCGGCAACTTGGAAAGCGGCGGAACTTGTGCCTAAGGATTTCAGAGGGCTCGTTCTTAGTAGCCACGTTGAGACGCAATTTTGCGTGGGAGCGAACCTGATGCTTGTTGGCCTTGCGGCCCAGGACGGAGATTGGGAGGAAATCGATCAGATAATACGAAATTTCCAAAATGGTCTTCTCGCCCTCAAGCGAATGCCTATTCCACAAGTATCAGCCCCCTTCGGGTTTACTTTGGGCGGAGGAGCAGAGTTATTCTTATCAGCTGACAGGACTGTAGCTGCCGCTGAAACGTACATGGGGCTAGTTGAAGTTGGGGCTGGCCTGATTCCAGCTGGCGGTGGCTGTAAGGAGCTGCTCATCAGATATCTGGGTGGGCTTCCCGGCGGACTGGAACGGTTCGCACCGAGAAGACGAGGAGGACCATCCGACGTAGGTGTCGAAGTCAATCCCGAAGCTTTAGTAGCAGAAGTCTTTTTGCTGATAGGTCTCGCACAAACAAGCAGAAGTGCTGTTGAAGGCAGAAGACTCGGTTTCCTGCGAGAATCCGACCAAATTGTTCCCAACAGATCCCATCTACTCGCAAGGGCGAAAGAGGCTGTGATTACCATCGACGCCGCCGGTTATTCCCCACCTCCACCGGCGCAGATACCGGTGCTTGGACCAGGCACACGTTCACTCCTGGAACTGGCGGTGCAAACGATGCGTTGGGGAGAATTCGCCTCTGAGCACGATCAGAAAATTGCAGGCAAGCTGGCAAATGTGTTGACTGGAGGCTCCGCACGACCCGGAACAACCGCAAGCGAAGAGCACTTTTTGGACCTGGAAAGAGAAGCATTCGCTAGCCTTTGCGGGGAACCAAAGACCTTGGAAAGGATGCAAGCACTCTTGACAACAGGGAGGCCTCTGAGAAACTGAGGCGACGGAGAACTAGAAAATGCAAGATGCAGTAATCGTATCCGGAGTCAGGACACCGATCGGGCGGGCTTTTTCAGGAAGATTAAAAGACGTCCGGGCGGATGAACTCGCGGCTTTAGCTCTCAGGTCTGCAGTCGAGAGAACGCCCGGTTTAGATCCCGGAGAAATTGAAGACGTTGTCATGGGTTGTGCAATACCCGAAGGCGAACAAGGCCTCAACATCGCACGGCTGGCTTCACTCAGGGCGGGATTCCCATCGAGCGTCCCCGGGTTTACGGTTAACAGGTTCTGCTCATCGGGCCTTCAGGCGATCTCAATAGCGGCAGAGAGAATAAGAAACGGATCGGTCGACATCATAGTCGCCGGCGGGGTTGAGAGTATGAGCCGCATCCCCATGATGGGATTCAGGCCAGCACCTAACCCTATGCTTGTTGAAGAGTATCCACAAGCTTACATGGGCATGGGTTTGACGGCGGAACAGGTCGCCGTTAGGTATGAGGTATCCAGAGATGATCAGGATGAATTCTCGTTCGGTAGCCATCAAAAGGCGGACTCTGCAACCAGTGAAGGTAGGTTCGCAGAAGAGATCGTACCGGTGCCTAGGAGCCTGGTAGACCCTCAGTCAGAAGGGATCTTGCTCCAAAGAGATGAAGGGATCCGGACCGATACTTCAATCAATGCACTTTCCAGCCTCAAGCCTGCCTTCCAAATGTCAGGATCTGTCACCGCCGGGAACTCCTCTCAAATGAGTGACGCTGCAGCAGCGGTGGTGGTGATGTCTGACCGCAAAGCGTCTGAACTGGGGTTGGAGGCTAGGGCAATCTACAGGTCTTTCGCGGTAGCAGGCGTTGATCCCGACGTAATGGGGATTGGGCCGGTGGAAGCCGTACCGAGAGCTCTGGAAGAGGCAGGACTAACGGTTGCTGATATTGGGTTGATCGAACTGAATGAGGCGTTCGCAGCACAATCTCTCGCCGTGATTCGAGCCCTAGAATTTGATCCAGAGATCGTAAATGTCAATGGCGGAGCAATCGCCCTGGGCCATCCTCTCGGATGCACGGGAGCTCGCCAGACAATCACGATTATGAATGAAGCTTCCCGTCGTCAATCTATTTACGGCCTAGTCACCATGTGCATCGGGGGAGGTATGGGTGCGGCCGGTGTTTTTGAATTCCCCTCGTGAGGCAAGGTAATGAAGTCATCCGATAACCGCGTAAACAGGGGAGGGGGATTCCTTCTTGGAACACCAACAGAATCCTTCACACCCGAAAAGCTTTCTGAAGAACAGCAGATGGTTTTCAGGTCCTCTGAAGAATTCGTTGACCGCGAGGTATGGACGAGGGTCGAGGAGATGGAGGGTCATAATTATGAGGTCACCCGATCACTTCTCATGCGAGCAGGAGAGATGGGTCTTGTCGGGGCTGACATTCCGATGGAGTTTGGCGGGCTGGGCCTTGATGTGGTTAGCTCGGCCCTGATTGCTGAGTCCATGGGACGAGGCGCTTCGTTTGCGACAACATTTGGCGCACATGCCGGAATCGGTACGCTGCCAATCGTTTACTTCGGGACGGAAGAACAGAAGAAAAGGTTTTTGCCGTCTCTCGCGACAGCAGACAGGGTGGCGTCTTACGCATTGACTGAATCCGATGCAGGTTCCGATGCGCGTAATATCCAAACCAGAGCCGATCTATCCTCCGATGAAGTCAACTACGTTTTGAATGGGACGAAGCAATGGATAACCAATTCTGGCTTTGCTGATCTCTTCATTGTGTACGCAAAGGTAGACGGAGACAAGATGACCGCCTTCATAGTGGAAAGAGATTTTGAAGGAGTCTCGATCGGACCGGAAGCCGACAAGATGGGGCTTAACGGCACCTCTACATGCGAGGTGATCTTGCGGGACGTAAAGGTGCCGGTGGAGAACACGCTTGGGGAAATTGGAAGAGGTCATGTCATCGCTTTCAACATATTGAATATTGGCAGGTTCAAGCTCGGTGCGATCTGCGTAGGAGCATCCAAGAAAGTTCTCTCCCAAACAGCGAGTTATGCGAAAGAACGCAGGCAATTCGGCAAATCGATATCGGAGTTCGCTGCAGTCAAACAGAAGCTGGCCAAGATGGCATCCAAGATATTTGTTATGGAGAGCATGGTATACAGAACAGCGGCACTAGCCGCTGAGCAGTTAAAGGAAGCCGAGGGGAAAGATGCGTCAAGCATCGGAAGGGCCATCCAGGAATATGCCATAGAGTCGTCCATTTGCAAGATTTTCGGCTCAGAGACCATGGATTCAGCTGCCGATGAGGCGCTTCAGATTCATGGCGGATACGGGTATATGAAGGAATTCGGGATAGAGCGAGCTTACAGGGATGCGCGGATCAGCAGGATTTTTGAGGGGACAAACGAAATCAACCGGCTGCTCATACCGGCAACACTTATGAGGCGATCCTTAAGTGGCGAACTTCCATTGATGGAAGCGATAGGAATACTCACGCAGGAGATCACATCTTTCAGTTTGCCATCATCTGGCGACGTGAATCCTGGACCCCTTGATCAGGCTGAAAGGGACCTCGATGGGGTTAGAAAGGCGGCGCTTCTGGTGATGGGAACCGCTGCCCAGAAATACGTTGCGAATCCTGACGACATCCCCCAGGAATTACTAATGGATATAGCGGATCTTGTATCGACCGTTTTTTCCATCGAAAGCGCTCTACTCAGGACAAAGATGATATTGAAGGATCAGGGAGAATCCGCCGCTCTGAATTCATTAGACTGCCTCACTTTTTATTGTGAGGAGGCCGTCCCAGATTCAGAAAGGAAGACCCGTCGATGCATCGCGGCATTGTCAGAAAGTGATGATTTACAAATCCAAATCTCAGTAGTGCGAAGATTTTTCAGAAGAAATCCCGTAAGCATCATCGGCGTAGGCAGAAGAATTGCTGACAGAGTGCTGGAAAAAGAAGTCTACTCCGCGATCTGATTATCTTCTCTAAGGGCGCGACGCAGAATCTTACCTACATTCGTCTTGGGCAACTCGGTCTTGAACTCTATATGCCGAGGTATTTTATAAGCCGCTAGGTTCTCCCGACAGTGTTTTTCAATTGCCTCTCTAGTTACCGCACCTTCCGCCTGGGCTACCACAAAAACTTTTACTGCCTCGCCTGATCTTTCATCTTTTATTCCAACGCAAGCCGCCTCAACAATTCCGGGACATTCAGAGAGCACCTCTTCAACCTCGTTGGGATAGACATTGAACCCGGAAACTAGAATCATATCTTTTTGCCGATCCACGATTCGAACGAATCCCTCATCATCCATAGTGGCGATATCACCTGTTTTGAACCAGCCTTCCGGTGTTATGGCTTGTGCGGTCTCTTCGTCCCGTTCGTAATATCCGAGCATGACTTGAGGGCCTCTCACCCATAACTCACCTTCAGATCCGTTTTCAAGTACATTCCCTTCGAAGTCCCTAACCGACACTTCCGTTGATGGTATAGGGAGCCCTATAGAGCCTGAGAATTCGGTTGCATCAGGAGGATTGATCGTGACCGCAGGAGACGTTTCCGTGAGTCCGTATGCCTCAAGTATGATCTTCCCCGTTATATCCTTCCAGGCATCTGACACTGAACGGTGCACTGACATTCCACCGCCGATCGCCATCTTCTGCGAGGAGAAATCAACCTTGTGAATGGCGGGATGCTGTACCAGACTGTTGAATAGGGTATTTACACCTGTAATGATTGTGAACTTATGATTTCTTAGTTCTTTGATAAATGCATCAGCATTTCTGGCATCTGGGATCAATACGTTTAAACCGCCTCTGCTTACAAAACTAATGCAGTTGGATGTCAGGGCAAATATGTGGTAGAGCGGCAGGGCGGTGATAATGATTTCAGTGCCTTCCTCTGTTTTTAACCAGGCAGATATCTGTTCAAGATTAACTACGATATTCCTGTGAGTAAGCATCGCTCCTTTTGCATCCCCTGTTGTTCCACCTGTGTATTGCAGAAAAGCGATATCCCTTGGATTAACGTTTACGCTTGATAGGTCTGCTTGTTGACCTTTCTTCAAAATTTCCTTGAACGGTATCGAATTTTCCACAGGGGTAACTGGCTGCTTCTTACCGACGACGAATGAAGCAATCATGCCTTTGGGGAAAGGTAGGAGATCTCCGGCTTTTGTGGTAATAACGTGCTCGATGTTTGTGCCCATAAGAACTTCATTGAGAACATGGCCGCGGTTAGCAATAATGAGCACCGCCTTCGCTCCGGAGTCTTTTAACTGGTGTCGCAATTCCCTTGGTGTATACAGAGGGTTTATATTGACGACGGTTAGGCCTGCTCGTAATGCGCCAAACAGTGCGATTGGATACTGGAGAACGTTGGGCATCATAATCGCAAAACGATCACCTTTTCGCAGCTCTAACGTATTCCGCAAAAAAGAAGCGAACGTTCTAGAAAGAAAATCAAGTTCCGCATAGGTGATTGATTTCCCAAGATAGTAAAATGCAGGTTTACTACTGTATTTTTTTACGCTGGCCTCCAGAACAGATACGATGGTTGCACTCGGATCAGGATGAACATCGTGGGGGATTCCGTGAGGATAGCTCGTCAGCCAGTGCCTCGATTCATTGGAAGACACAAGTATACCTCCTTCGAATTTGAATTTGAGAATTCAGAAAGCTGATGTAAGGATCTTCCGTCTAGGATTTTATGTCAAGGGCGGAGAGAAAGTGTGTAGACCGTCAGCGAAAGTGGGACACATTTGGGCCTGAAATTAATAGAGACAGTCGGTAGATAAAGCGAGCTCCTGACAGGGGGATAGAATGTCCCCATGAACGCCCCGCAAGCAAGCCTCACGGGGCGTTTTCGTGCCTGGCTTGAAGTGGGCCGGCAGGGATTCGAACCCTGGACACTCGGATTAAAAGTCTGGGTGAGCGGGTCCATAGTTGTCCATCAACGTCCAATCTCTACTTGAGACTACAGTCTCCTATCCACCAAGGTCCATCAACATCCATTAATGGTTATCGTCGTGGCTGTCAGCGTGGCTGTCAATTAGGCTCCACCCTCCACCCCGCATGACCCTGCCTCTGGGGGCAGTATAGCCTCGCGG
>Ga0187833_10007017_pt1 | contig 10261 bp, 7 predicted proteins | sample ETNtaG_37_FD_167968 | JGI IMG/M metagenome (GOLD analysis project Ga0187833, IMG submission 167968) | Marine microbial and viral communities from oxygen minimum zone, Eastern Pacific Ocean - ETNP2014_SV_400_PacBio MetaG (Illumina Assembly) | ecosystem: Environmental > Aquatic > Marine > Hypoxic... | reverse complement strand
ATGATATGTTGCGACTGTTTTTCTTTGAATATGAAAATGGAAATCATTTAGAATATCTAAGCAATAATCTTAAAAGGTCATTTCCATTAGGACTTGATGCGGATGTTATGACAAAAAATGCTTTTGTCAGGATAGATTTAGAGACAAAGTCATGTTCTCCAGAAGAAAGAAAATCGAATGAAATCAATGTAATTCCCTATTTACACCAGAATATAAACAAATTTTGCACATTGTCATATCACAAAGATTATGATTATTCACACCTTCGCTGGACACTTGATACCCCGGAAGATTTTATATTGATTAAAAAGATTTACGAGTCTCTTTATCCAGAGAATCCGGACTTTCTTATGCGGGATATATTGGGTCTTTTACAAAAACATCCGGAATGGTCTCAGATTAACTCAAAAGTTGTGCCAAGATCAGGTTATTGGACAGAGACCGAAAGAAACAAGTTACACAGACGTTTAAAAACATAGCTTTGTACATTAAGTTTAGACAAGATTGACTGAATTTAGCTATTTAGTTTATTCATTATATTACCAGATATTATATAAATATGAAGCAGCCTTTTAGAGCTGGAATCGTTGGATGCGGCAATATAGGCGGCCAGTATGACGAAAATGATACTGGCGGTAATGTCTACACTCATGCTGGAATGTACCGAGGCATAAAAGAGTTTGACCTTCTATGCGCCTCTGACATTAACTCCAAACGTCTCAGGGACTTTGGTAATTATTGGCAGGTAGATCACCTTTACGACGACTATGAAGAAATGTTTAAAAATGAAACCCTGGATATAATAAGTGTGGCTACTCCAGATGAAACCCATTATCAGATCATACTTGATGTTCTTCAGTATCATCCTCCCAAAATAATCTTTACTGAAAAACCGCTAGCAAACAGTATAGAACAGGCTATTGAGGTATATAAAAAATGTAAAGAAAAGGATGTTAGTCTTGTGGTTGATTATGTACGCAGGTGGGATGAAAATCATCAAAGAGTGAAAGAATTCATTGAACAGGGCAAATTGGGCCGTGTTCAGGCAATTGTTGGGTATTATGTACGAGGGATTCGACACAACGGATGCCAGATGATTAATCTTATCCAATTCTTATTTGGTAGAATAATTAAGGTTCAAGTTATTGGTGACTCTGATTTGGGCTCTCTTAATGGTGATCCCAGCCTGAACCTGCTTCTAACATTAGAAGATAGTTGTCAGGTTAATATGATTGCTATCGATCAGGAGGGATATGGTTTTAGCATCTTTGAGATTGATATCTTTGGGCAAGAGGGACGTTTGTGTTTGTGTGATGGGGGGCGGAAAATAGAATTATACAAAGCAGATAGTGATATCCAATTCCAGAATTTTAGGAGTCTTAATAAAGTTAGTCCAACATGGGAGAGTTCTACCTATGGGAAGGCAATGATAAGGGCTGGAGAAGAATTTGTTTTATTTTTACTTGGCGAATCAAAATTCTTATATAACAGTGTGTTGGAGGCAATAGATGACATCTATGTAATAGAGGCTGCATTAGAATCGGCAAGAAATTATAATATTCAGACTGTTGTAAAAAGAATCTAGAATAATAAGGAGTTTATATATGGAAAAATTAGCTATTCATGGTGGCAAACCAATTCGTTCTAAACACTTTCCTCCCTATTTGACACTTGACGAAAAGGAGGAGAGAGCTGTTGCTCAAGTCATAAGGGATGGGGTAATTTCTGATTTTATAGGTGCTAAAGGAGAGTTTTTTTATGGTGGAAAGAAAGTAAATGAATTGGAATTAATGTATAGAGAGCGCTGTGGTGTAAAGCATGCTATCTCCATGAATTCAGCAACATCTGTAATCATTGCGGCAATGGGAGCTTTTAGCATCGGTCCAGGTGATGAAGTTATTGTGACGCCTCATAGCCATGTCATCTCAGCAACGGCACCACTCTTATATGATGCTATTCCTATATTTGCAGATTCTGAATCTGATACCTTTTGTATGTCTGTTGAAAGTATAGAAAAATGTATCACTCCACGTACTAAAGCTATGATTGTAGTAGATTTGTTCGGCCAATCTGCAGATATGGATTCTATAATGGAACTGGCTTGTAAACATAATATAAAAATATTAAGTGATTCCTCGCATATTACTATCGCTACTTACAAAGGAAAAACAGCTGGCACTCTTGCCGATATAGGGGTATACAGTTTAAATGGTCATAAAACTATACAATGTGGTGAGGGTGGCATAGCAGTTACAAACGATGATGAACTGGCCTTTAAATTACAACTTCTTCGTAACCATGCCGAAAACTGTGTGGCTGACATGAAAGTGAAGGATATAACCAATATGATAGGATATAATTTCCGTATGACAGAACTTGAAGCAGCAGTGGCGATAGAGCAGGTTAAAAAAAGTAATAATTTGATAGAACATAGAAGGATGCTTTGTGAACATCTAACAAAACGTATTTACGGATTAGATGGGATAGAGCCCCCAAAAGTTCGTAAGGACTGTACCCACGACTACCTGTTATACTGTATACGTTACAATGCTAAAAAAGTAGGAATATCAAAAGAGGAATTTATGAAGCGTCTTGATGCAGAAGGCATAAAAATAACGGTAAGTGATAAACGCCATGTACCTCCAATAAGCGGATTTGTTAAACCGATTCATTTGCAACCTATTTTTGCTAAAAAAATATTTAGGCCAAAAGGGTATCCATGGACAAGTGAGCACTACAATGGTAACGTCAGTTATGGACCAAGGCTCTGTCCGGTAGTGGAAGATCTTTGGCAGAATACTTTGATATGTGTTAATGCTATTTATCCTCCCCTGACAATTGCTGATATTGATGATATCGCCGATGGTTTTGAGAAAGTAATTGAGTTGAGTAAATGAAAAAGGTTCTTTTTTGTTTTCAGCAGGTTGGCGGTGCGAATGCATTACTTCCTTTTATTGAGAAATTGAAACTAAACTATGATGTTATTATTACGGGTAGAAAACTTGTATGTGAAAATTTACGGATTAGAGGAATAAAAGTATTTGATTACATTGAATTAGGATTTGTTGATCATATTAATAAAGATTCAAAGTGGTTTGAAAATATTTTACCAAATATAGTTGTTACTGATACTATTAATTTAATGAGGACGCCAGATGGAATTGTTTGCCGGGATTTTTGGTTCTTAGCAGAAAAATATAATATTCCATCAATAGCCTATGTAGATTCTTGGTGGGGATATAAAGAACGTTTCCAGATGGAAATGGAAAAATTTCCGCCAGTTCTTCCCGATCAAATAGCAGTAGTTGATGATGTTGTAAAAGATGCCATGATATCTTTAGGTTTTACTGAATGCAGAATTAGTGTTTTAGGAAGTCCAAGGTTTGAAATATTAGCAACTAGTTTACGAATTCGCGATGTAGAAAAAATAAATGAAATTAAGAAAAAAATTGGGCTAAGGAAAGAGGACTTTGTTCTTGTTTTTGTTTCACAGCCAATAGAAAAAGCAATGGGATCGGCCGAAATATGTGGTTTTACTGAAAGGACTACTATTTGCGCAATTATTGAGGTACTTAAGGAGCTTCCAAAGCAAATAAAGGGAAGGTTAACGCTGATAATTGTGCCTCATCCGGAAGATGATATACGTGAATTAAAGAAGATAGTAGAAAATAATAAACCATGTTTTAGGTTTTCTTTTAAGGACATGAAATTGTCATTGGATTTAATTTACATTGCAGACCTTATTGTCGGAATGCATTCCATACTCTTAACAGAGGCAGTGATTATGCAGCGACCTGTACTAAGCGTACAGCTTAATCAGAAAAGGGAAGAAATATTGGCTACGAACATGGTTGGCGCTACAACTGCTATCCGAACAAAGGAACAGCTTATTACATTACTTTCTAAGGCTATCATAGAAGAATCTTATCGTAAAAGTATGCTTGACAGGCAGAAAGTATTTAAGATAGTTCCAGATGCATCTGAACGATGGGCTTCTAAGATTAATTATCTTACTGATATTTCAGGTCGGTAAGAATTACAAACTAAAAAATTCTCTTGCATAAAAGATAGGAGGCATTAAATAAAAGAGATGAAGGAGAATGCTTGGATTGTAGAGGTGACATTATGAAAAAATGTGTTTTTATGGAAAGTTACAATCCTGCATTAGTACATGATGGAGTGATAGTCTCCTTGGATCCTGGTGTTTCTTATTTTCTATTTAAAAACAAAATAAAATATCGAATTCTTGAAGATTATTATGATGAGAAGATGTTATGGGCTTATGAAGAGGAATATTTCTTTAAGCAGCTTAAGTGGTTTGATTGTTTTGATAATTTTATAAAGAATAATATTTCTTTTTGTAAGGGAAATAATATTCCTTTAGCAAAAGCTAATTATAAACGTATTAAACAATTTACTGACACTGTAATAATCAATTCTTTTACTCTTTCTCAATTTTTTCAGAATAATCCGGATTTAGAGGAGATTTCCTATATCAATAAACCTTTTAGCGGAGACTTTAATTATTCTGTTTTCTGGTTTAAATATGTAAACAGGAAAGTCTTTGGCGATTTATTACGGTTGTTCTGTGAGAAATACAATATTAAATTTGTTAATAATTCTATTGATAATGAGAAGTCATCATTACAAAAGAACCATTTCAATTCCTTAACCGGGAAAAAGTTTGTTAAGTCCCAAATTAAGAACATTTACAATCTTATTAGATATAAAAAGCTGAAGAAGATATTTTCATCAAATAACTATTTAAAGGATTTAAATTTCTTCCTTATGCACGCAGGTTCTTTAGACATAGATTATCCTATTAAAGAAATTATAAAACATAAGGCACGTGTTTATTTGCAGGAAGGTGGCCGGGTATTACGGGAGGATTCCTTTCTGCGGAGTCAGGTAGACGTACCGGAATTGGATGAGTATTTATCAAAAGAGATAGAAGATCAATGTGAAAAATGTGCAGAAAATCTGGGAAAAGACATGGAGATAGTACCCTGGATAAATGATAAATGCCAGATGGATGTGTCATCGGTTATTTTGCCTTTTTTCGAGAAATTTATATCTATGGATTGTTCTTCTATTCTTCATGATGCAAAGAGGATGTATGATTTTTATAAACAAGAAGATATTAATTATGTTTTTGCAAGAGGAAATACGACTAGAGAAGCTTTGGGGCCTCTAATAGCTGCCAAATATATGAAGGGGGCAAAAAGTATATGTGTGCAGCATTCCAGCTTTGCAATAGACATTGTGTTGTTAGGAGTATTTGAAACGGAGACTTACAATTACATTTTTACACGTGATGACATATCACAGGGATTTTACGAGCAATCATACAGGAATAGATATAATAGTGGGTGTGAAATTATTCAATCGTCTCACTATTTAAGAAGTGTGAGAAAAAGGTATTCCAGAAATAGTAGAGGCGGAAAAGTAATATATGTACAAAGAACGTTACCTGACAGGGTCAGATATTTTAATGGTTTGGTATATCCTCTTGCCTGGTACTATGAATTTCAGAGAGAGTTGATAGACTTCTTTGCTGAAGAGTCAAGTTTTAGTTTTATATATAAACATGCACAAAGTCAGAAGTGGGCAGAGGATTCTATACTCCGCTATATTGAAGATAAGGGCTATGAAAATATAGACGTAAGCAAGAAGCATTTTTTAAAGACCTTAGCGTCTGCCGATAGAGTAATTACTGATCATCCTTCATGCTCACTTATTGAAGCGGCAGTCTCTGGCAAACCTGTTTTATGCGTCTGTACAGATCGTTTCAAAGTATTAGCGCAAGCAAAGATTGTATTTGGTAAATCATTGCGGCAGTTTTCTTCTATTGAAGAAGTAAAATCTATAATAAAAGAATTTCTTTATAGTGATCCTCAAAAGTACATAGTGAATATCCCTATGTCGGAAAAAGATTTTATTGATGTATTTAAAGATATAAAGAATTAAGTACATATCTTTTTCCACCTCACCCTTTTCTTCAAAGACGCTTGCATTATTAAGTTCAGATATTAATTAATCTATCCAGCCAATCGTATCCTAGTAAAGAACAGAAATAGCCTAAAGATGAATAAGCGAGTAATATTTAAGGATTATATTACTTATAGTTCGGGAAACTATATTTCTCAAGGGTTGGGGATGGTAACTGGATTTTTGCTTCGTGTTTTTTAGAAACTTACTATATGAGAATATGGTAGTAGTTAAATAAAGATTTACAAAATAAGTATGATTTTCAAATCCGGTTAAGAGCCTTAATTATATGAAAGAGACAAATAAGGATTCAATGAAGAAGTCTATTATAGAAGATACTCTGACATATTCTTCTTCTCAGTATAGTTCTCAGTTTATAAATATTATTACGTCGGTTTTAATGACAAGATTTTTGGGCCCCTATTATATAGGTATATGGTCTATGTTAAGAATTGTTTTAGATTACTGTAGTTATTTAATATTGGGTGTAAATAAAGCAGCAATTTATAAAATTCCTTTCTATCTTGGTAAAGGGGATACAAAGAGTGCAGAAGAGGTGAAAGATTTGGCTTTTAGTTTTATCTTAATAGCATCTTTAGTGGCGAGTATAGGCCTTATAAGCACAGGTTTTATTTTTATGAACAGATGGCCGATTGAATGGGTAGCTGGTTTTTTTGCAATCTCAGCTTTTATGATATTAAACAGAATATATTTGTTTTATATCTTATTATTAAGAGCAAAGGGGAACTTTTCAGTTCTCAGCAAAGGAATCATATTCGATGCTATCATGAACTTAATATTAGTTGTGACTTTAGTAAAGAGTTTCCGTTTATATGGGTTATTTTTCGTAGTATGTATTTTGGCGATTTCAAATACTCTCTTCTTGTGTTTTTTGTCAAAATATACTTTAAGATTTAAATTCCAGCTGAAGGGTATTTTAGAATTGATAAAATACGGTGTACCACTTTTGCTTTTGAGTGTATTAAATATGATTTTGAAGACTATAGACAGAATAATGATTGCGAAGATGTTGGGTTTGACCTTCGTTGGATATTACAGCCTAGCTATTATGGGGAGAAATTATGCAACTGGCATATCCAGTCATTTAGGTGTAGTGTCAATTCCCAAAATATTAGGTGAATATGGTAGGAGGGAAAATATTGATGATATAAAAAAATTCGTTATTGTTCCTGCTAAAACTATTGCATACCTTATGGCCCCTTTTCTAGCTTTAATGTTTTTTGTAGCACCTCTTTTTGTAGAAAAAGTTTTACCTCAATATATACCGGGAATTCTTTCTTTACAGATACTACTAATATCAGTTTTTTTTAATGCCTGTATTTCTCAGACAACGCAGTTTATAATTGCAATAAACAAGAAAGAAAAATTGGTTATATTTAGTATGTTTGCAATTGTGCTTAATATTATCTTGAATTATATCTTTATAAAAATAGGATATGGTATTTATGGTGTGGCATGGGGAACTTCTTTAACATCTTTTTTTATTTTCCTAACAATCCAGTATTATGCGATGGCACAATTTGATAAATTCAAGAAAATAGTTTCTTTTTTCATAATACTATTAATACCTTTTGTCTATATCTTGTGTTCTGTATTATTAATTGAATTATTAATATGTATGCAAAATTTATATATGGAGACACTGTTTAAGATGATGATACTTGCTATAATTGCAATTCCGCTTTTTATTTATATAGATAAAGATACAGGAGTGCTAAAGTCAATTTTTAAAATTATAAGATTAAAATTAAAGTTTTAAGGTGAATAATAAAGATGTCTTGCCAAATTTTTTACTGATAGGGGCACAAAGATGTGCAACATCCTGGATGTACTTCTGTTTGAAAGAACATCCTGATATATTTTTGCCTTTTATAAAAGAAATACATTTTTTTAGTAGTTATTATGAAAAGGGCTTAAAATGGTATAAAAGATATTTCAATGCTTGGAGTGGGCAAAAAGCTATTGGCGAAATCAGTCCTGGTTATCTTTATATTGAAAAGGTGCCAGGGTGTATTTATAAACATTTGAAAGATGTACGTTTGGTTGTCTGTTTTAGAAATCCTATTGAAAGAGCATATTCTCAATACAACAAACATCTAAGAACTGGTTTATCCTTGGGTAGTTTTGAGGAAGCGATGGAAAAAGATCCTCAATATGTACAAAGAGGATTATATTTTAAACAGATAAACCGCTATTTGAAGTTATTTCCAAGAGATAGGATCTTGGTTCTAATTTATGAAGATATACAAAAAGACCCTCTTTCTTTCATTAAAAATATTTATAACTTTTTAGAAGTGGATGCCGATTTTGTTCCTTCTTGTTGTGCGGATATTATTCCGTCGGAAAATTTAAAAAGTGCATATACATATATACACAGAACATCTTCATTTCTAAAGGAACGTATGTATCTTAGCGTACTTATCAACCTTATAAAAAAAACGCATTTACAAAAAATGTTTGACAGGTTTTTTAATAGTAAAGTTGCTTTCAGTATGAGGCCAAGCATTAAATCAGATAAAGTAGCTGTAAATCCTATTAATGAAGAAACAAGAAAAAGGATGAACAAGATTTTCCTTAATGAAAATAAGAAACTCTCGAATCTTATAGAACGTGATTTAAGTTTTTGGGTTTAATTTATTATGGAAGCAATGGAAAGATGATAGAAAGGATATAAAGTGTCATTTGAGAGGTGCAGGGCTTTTAGTACAAAAGTATTTTTGTTATATTAAATAATTATTTGATTATGTGTGTTCGTTGAATCTTTATGATAATAGATAAAATACAGAGAAAAAGGGAAGAAATCAAAGAATTCGGTTTTTCTGAAATTGCAAAGAGAGTAATTGTTAGACTTTTTAATAATAATATTTATGTTGAAAGGCTTTTATTTTATAGAAACCCTAGGAGATATTGGGAGAAGAGAGGTGGAGAGCGATATTTTAAAGAGCAGGAGAGCAGGAAAGATAGAGACTTAAGGAGCATCTTTATCGCTGAGAATTTAGTAAAGTTAAATGTGAAAAGTATTTTAGAGGTGGGTTGTGGATATGGTAAGCAATTAAAATCAATTAGAAAACTAGATAAGAAGGTTAAATTGTTTGCTGTTGATTTTTCTTCCACGCAGCTTATAAAAGGCAAGGAATACTTGAAGAGAGAAGGTGTTAAATATTTAGTATGTGCTGACGCTGAGGTTCTGCCTTTTTTAGATGATAGCTTTGACTTGGTCTTTACATCGGCCGTCATTATACACTCTCCCCCTGAGAAAGCGAGCCATATTAGGGATGAGATATTTAGAATTGCAAAGAGATATATTGTTCACAATGAAGATATGAGCATTTCTGCGACTAGATGGAGTTACAATTATAGTGAGATATACAAACAGATGGGTCTGGAAATATTAAAGTGTTGCCAAATCCCATGTGCTCCGTCTCCAGAAATAACTCAGTTTATAGTAGCAGAAATACCCAAGAGAAATGAATGTTAATTATCAGAACATGAATAGGTTGTGTTTGCACAACAACGTTTGAAGGTCGACAATACAGTATATTATTAAATCTATCAAACAATTAAAAGATGGCACAGATAGAGTCTTTAAAAGAATTAAATAAAATTGTTCAAAAGCCGAATTATAAGACTGTGGGCAATTGGATGGTGCGTAATATTACCAGAGATATGGCCTTGCCTTTAACCTGGGCTTTGTTGCATACTCCTGTTTCTGCAAATGGAGTGACGTTTATTTCCTTGATAGTGGGAATGTCAGGTTGTGTTTTGTTGTCACTTGGGACAGAAGTCTGCTTTCTGTGGGGGGCAATCTTCCTGCAATTATGGTATCTTTTTGACCACGTTGATGGACAAATTGCTCGTTATAGAAACCAATCAAGTGTTACAGGGATATTCTTTGATTATATTACACACCATATTATACATATTGGAGTCTTTATCGGGATTGGATGGAGTGTATACACTCATACTCAGGAGGTTGTTTATATACTGTTAGGAATAATGACAGCAACAAGCATACTGGTCCTGAATTTAATATATGATTGTCAATATAAAGCTTTTTTTCACTGGATAAGGATGTATCCACAACTGATGGTTAAAAAAGAAATGAATGCTGCCAATTCAGATATTAACCATCCTGAATCTAGATTAGGATTCAGGGTGGTGTTCAGCTGTCTCCACAAGTTAGGAGAAATTCACGTCTTGATGAATATCATAACAGTGATAGCTATCATACAAATTTCTATGGATTTGTATT
>Ga0187833_10007014_pt1 | contig 10262 bp, 10 predicted proteins | sample ETNtaG_37_FD_167968 | JGI IMG/M metagenome (GOLD analysis project Ga0187833, IMG submission 167968) | Marine microbial and viral communities from oxygen minimum zone, Eastern Pacific Ocean - ETNP2014_SV_400_PacBio MetaG (Illumina Assembly) | ecosystem: Environmental > Aquatic > Marine > Hypoxic... | reverse complement strand
ATGAATATTAAGGCAAAAATTGAGGCAAGCGACTTCAATCAAGATAGCGTGCAAATTCTACACGTTGAAACACTAGATTAACTAAATAGAGGTTTTTATGAGATATACCGGTCTAATTGAAAAGTATAAAGATAGACTGCCAGTAAGCGAAAATACACGCATAATAAGTTTGGGCGAGGGGAATACGCCATTAATTAAACTTCAAAACATTCCCAAAGAGATTGGTAAGGAAATAAACCTATACATAAAGTATGAAGGATTAAATCCAACAGGTTCTTTCAAGGATCGTGGCATGACAATGGCAGTTACTAAAGCTGTCGAATCTGGCTCTGAAGCTATAATTTGTGCTTCAACTGGAAACACCTCAGCTGCCGCTGCAGCTTACGCTGCGCGCGCTGGAATCAAAGCTTTTGTTCTTATCCCTGAGGGCAAGATTGCGCTCGGAAAATTAGCTCAAGCGATGATCCATGGCTCCACTATTATTCAAATAAAAGGTAACTTTGACGATGGCATGCAAATCGTCAAAGAAATTGCTGACCATGCCCCAGTAACCATAGTAAATTCAATAAATCCTTATCGCCTGCATGGCCAAAAAACAGCCGCCTTCGAAATCATTGACGAGCTTGGCTCTGCTCCAGATTATCATTGCCTGCCGGTGGGCAATGCTGGAAACATAACAGCGCACTGGATGGGCTACACTGAATACTGTGAAATTGGCAAATCAAAAACAACCCCTACAATGCTTGGCTATCAGGCGGCAGGTGCAGCCCCTTTCATTAAAGGTTCGAAAGTTGAAAACCCAGAAACTATAGCGACTGCAATTCGTATTGGAAACCCTCAGAGCTGGGAGCCGGCAATCAAACTAAGCAAACAATCTAATGGCTGGTTTGATGCATTTGCTGATTCAGAAATACTAGCTGCTCAGAAAATGTTAACCGAAAGAGAGGGTATTTTCTGCGAGCCGGCATCTGCCACTTCTGTTGCCGGCGCTCTAAAAGACATAAAGTCAGGTAAAATTCCTGCAGGTTCTAGTGTTGTATGTACGCTTACAGGCCACGGCCTCAAGGACCCAGACACGGCAATTAGTCAATGTGACCAAAGTGCAATGATTAATGTTAATCCGACACTGGATGAAGTAAAAAAAGCCATATTAGATAATATGTAGCCCTACTAATCTCGAACCGAACTTTGTCAAACTAGGGTAACCTTTTTATGAGTAATCGAGACTACAAAACCATTAATCAGTGTATCGGGAATACGCCACTGGTTTGTCTTCAAAGGCTCAACCCAAATTCAAGCAATGTTATTTTGGTTAAATTAGAGGGGAACAATCCCGCAGGTTCAGTCAAAGATCGAGCAGCCCTAAATATGATTATCAAGGCTGAACAAAGAGGTGAAATTAAGCCGGGAGATAGCTTATTAGAAGCTACCAGTGGTAATACCGGTATTGCGCTAGCTATGGTTGCGGCTATCAGGGGCTACAAAATGACTCTCGTTATGCAAGAAAATCTCTCTCAAGAAAGAAGAGACGCGATGGAAGCTTACGGCGCTGAATTAATTCTTGTTTCCGAGGAAGAAGGAATGGAAGGTGCTCGAGACCTAGCCGATGAGATGGAAAAAGAAAACAAAGGTATTCAGCTTAACCAATTCTCTAATCAAGACAATCCAGGCGCACATCAAGACACTACCGCTGAAGAAATATGGCATGACACAAATGGTGAAATCACCCACTTTGTAAGTGCGATGGGCACTACAGGAACAATCATGGGCGTCTCTAGATACCTAAAAAGTAAGAACCCCCTGATTCAAATAATTGGGACCCAGCCAGACGCTGAGTCACACATTCCTGGAATTAGGCGCTGGCCTGAAGGGTACCTTCCAGCTATTTTTGATGCCACTTGGGTTGATTCGATGATGGATGTGAATCAAAGAACTGCTGAACAGACTACCAGAGAACTGGCAATCAAAGAGGGTATTTTTGCTGGCGTTTCATCAGGTGGAGCAGTTGCTTCAGCTATTGAGCTTTCAAAAAAAATAGATAATGCTGTGATTGTTACAGTAATCTGTGATCGTGGTGATCGATATTTATCAACAGGAATATTTAAGCGCTAATGAAGCGCTATATTCTTCATCAATTTCCTGTTAAACCTCAAACCTATATTGCGCTCTTATTGGCGAGCTTATTTACAGTAGTAGTAATCACATTTTTTCTGGAAATAACTGACTATGCACAACTACTGTTTAAACAAAAAGCTCGAAACCACCCCTTATGGGGTTTAATTATTACCCCAATTACCTACGTCGGAATAATATATTTTACTAAACTCTATTTTCAACGCGCTGAAAGTTCTGGAATACCTCAAGTCATTGCTACACTCGACTCTCGCAACAAAAAAATTAGAGAGCAATTGTTATCATTTAGGATGACTCTAGCAAAAATCAGCTTCATTTTTCTTGGAATGCTTGGTGGTGCACCAATAGGTATCCAGGGACCAAGTATTTATATCGGGAGCTCTATCTTTTACAGTTTTAATCGCTTTATTAATTTAAAACGCAAAATTATGATTCACTCGACGATTATTCTTGGTGGATGTGCTGGCCTTATTGTTGCATTCAATGCTCCTATTGCCGGTTTTTTCTTTGCATATGAAGAGTTAGGTAGAAAGATAAGAAGCCAAGCCCTGATTTTCATTGCTTTTGGATGTGGCGTTGTCTATCTTATTGCAATAAGCTATCGTGGTAATTCACCATATTTAGGAGATCTATCCAGTCTTTTATTTGAATATACATTTATATGGCAGCTCATACCTTTAGCAATAATCGCAGGTCTTTTGGGTGGATTATTTTCAATAACTCTTGTTTTTTTAATTGATAAGTTTGCCACTCATACAGCAAAAAAAATACTCATAACTGCACTCATTATTGGAATTATCGTTGCACTATTTAATTACTTTTCCGAGTTTTTGGTTTCCGGCTCTGGCAAACAAGAAGTTTTGTTTATGCTGGACTCACAAAGCTTAGGCGTTGAATTTATTGTGATGAAATATTTCTCAGTCTTAACCTCCGTTACCTCAGCAATACCTGGCGGCTTGTTCTTGCCATCAATTTCAATTGGAATGGGGATAGGTTCAGAAGCTAGCAACTTGATGCCATTATTTGAACCTCAAGTTGTAATGATTATGGCCACTATTGCCTACCTAGCTGGCGCTATCAGAACACCATTAACTGCAACCTTTGTGACCCTGGAGATGACCTCGACAATGCATCTAATTTTGCCCGCCTTGTTGGTAGCTTTTGTTGCCAACTATGTTTCAAAGCTGATTAAAAAACAACCCCTTTATGAAACTATGGCGGAAAATTATATAAAGATCACTAGTCAATAAGTTAGTAACAAGTAATCAAAATAATTCAATCACCCTACTATATTTTGTAATTTAGTATTGGTATGACCAATTTACCATTTTTGCGCAAATAAAGATGTGTACAATGAGAGATTCGTATAACTAAAGGAGATGTAAATGAATATTAAGCTTAGCCTTAATAATGCAGTTGTTGTTCTTTTGATTGCATTATTTTCAATTAGCATGTCAGCTAAAGCTGGCGATGTTTATGACTACATTAAACTAGATAATGAAATATTGATTGCTACCGATGCAAACTGGGCGCCATTCTCGTACATTGATGATGATGGTGTGATGCAAGGATTTGATGTCGACGTGGGTAGAGAAATTGCGAAACGTATGGGTGTTGAAGCTCGCTTTATAACTCCTGCATGGGACGTTATCACCGCAGGAAACTGGAACATGCGCTGGGATGTCTCTGTTGGTTCTATGACGCCAACTGCGAGTCGCTCTGAAGTGTTGAACTTTCCAGCCACCTACTATTACACACCAGCAGCTTTCGCTGTACACGAAGATTCAACCTTAACTGTACCTCAACTTAGTGGGAAAACTATCTGTACCACTGCAGCTTCTACTTGGGAGATGTATCTTCAGGGTGACCTAGATATGCTTAATGCTCCTGCGTTCACTTATGACGTTACACCGGGCACAATCACCTCGTTGGTTGACGGTGCAGCGTGTTTGGATGATGTTCGCTTAGGTGCAGGCGTTCGAAACGATGGCATGATTGATTCATTACCGATGATACTTGCAGCTATAGATGCTGGTTATCCGATTAAAGTCTTAGGAGATCCGGCTTTCTATGAGCCTCTTTCGTTGGCAACTGACAAGGGTAATGATGACCCTGAACTAGATGCGGAACTTGCTAGAATCATAACTGAAATGCAGAAGGACTACTCTTTGAGTTTGTTATCAATTCAGCACTTCAAAAATGCTGATGGTACTTCAGCAGACTATACTGTTTCTTACTAATAGGAATTGTTAGTCAGTTTTTAGTTAAAGTTTAGACAAAGGTATGTTCGTCGATACCGTTATTGAAGATAAGGCGCTGCACAAGCCAGCATTCCTTATTGGACTCTTCGTAGCGGTATTGGCGTTTTTCTTCGCATTTAACTTTACCGATACTTTTTTTGGTGAATTCCTAAGACCAGTTATAGGAGAACCCAAAGAGAGTGGTTTTTTCGGTCGATTAGCCGTTTCAATTGTTCTCGCAGTTCTGTTTGTCCTTAATTTATTTGTAATTAGTTTCTTTAAATTAAAGGGACAAATCGCAATTGTCTGGATTGAATTGTTTCTCCTATTCTTGGCATTTGCCTATTCTTTTGATCTCAAGATGTCATTTATCCAGAGTAGGATTGGACTTATGATCTCTCAGGGGCTGTTTACGACCATCTATATTTCAGCAGTCTCTATCGTTATTGCTACCGTAATTGCTATCGTAGGTGCTATTGCAAAACTTTCCAATAACGGCTTTGCATTCGCCATTGCCAGTTTTTATACCTCTCTTTTTCGAGGACTTCCACTTCTTTTGCAGGTTTACCTAATTTACAAAGGTCTTCCACAAATCGGTTTTATGGTTGACGCGGTGCCTGCAGGAATTACTGCTCTGTCACTTTGTTATGGCGCCTATATGACAGAGATTTTCCGTGCTGGAATCCAGAGCATCCCTAGGGGTCAATGGGAAGCTTCAAGAGCTCTTGGCTTTAGGTTTAGCCTTATTATGCGCAAAATAATCTTGCCTCAAGCTGTACCCATCATCATTCCACCCACAGGTAACCAGTTTATCGCTATGCTTAAAGACAGTTCTCTTGTCTCTGTTCTTGGAGTATGGGAGTTAATGTATCTTGCTAGAACCTTAGGGCAAAGAGATTTCAGACACATGGAAATGCTTCTGACGGCTGCAATGATTTACTGGGCTCTAACGATTGTGCTCGAGGTGATTCAGGCTCGGATTGAAGAAAAATATAAACAAAAAGGTTAATAATGGAAACACAAGACCAAACCTCTAACTTATCTGAAACATTGCCGGTAATCTCGTTAAGTGGGGTTAATAAGTGGTATGGTGATTTCCAGGCCTTATCAAATATTGATCTTGAGATTAAACTTAAAGAAAAGATTGTAATTTGTGGCCCTTCTGGGTCAGGAAAGTCTACCCTTATTCGTTGCCTTAATCGTCTTGAAGCTCATCAAGAAGGCACAATTCATGTTAGTGGTATAGAGTTACATGAAAGAATGAAAGATATTGATGTTGTTCGCCAAGATATAGGAATGGTCTTTCAGAGTTTTAACTTGTTTCCACATCTGACGGTATTGGAAAACTGTATGGCGGGTCCGAATTGGGTTCGTGGTATTGATAAAAATGAAGCTAAAAAGAGGGCTATTGCAATGCTAGAGCAAGTCAAGATACCAGAACAAGCAGACAAATATCCAGAACAACTTTCGGGTGGCCAACAGCAACGTGTAGCGATTGCCAGAAGCCTTTGCATGCAACCCAAAGTTATGTTGTTTGACGAGCCCACTTCAGCGCTTGATCCAGAGATGGTCTCTGAGGTTTTAGACACCATGATTGAGCTCGCCAAGAGTGGCATGACTATGATTTGTGTGACTCATGAAATGGGTTTCGCCCGTCAAGTTGCGGATAGGGTTGTATTTATGGCTGACGGCGAAATAGTGGAGCAAAACTCACCAGAGGAGTTTTTCAATAATCCGCAACATGAACGTACCAAAGCTTTTCTTGACCAAATACTGAAATAAGTATCTATCAAGATATAAAGTATTGCTGAAAAGTCTTTATCGCCGACTTAATATCCTTCTCAGAAATCCCAAGATGACAAACCATTCTCCCCCTGTCAAGACTGTCAATTCTTATATGATTATCAAATAAATACTGCTCTAAAGAGGCTCGATGCTGCTTTGGACAATTAACAAAAAGCATATTGGTTTGGTTTTCACCGTAATCTACTTCTAACTCTGGTATTTCAGACAAACCCTGAGCCAAAAGCTTTGTATTGTCGTGGTCTTCTTGAAGTCTTGCAATATTATTTTTAAGGGCATACATTCCGCACGAAGCAATAACACCAACCTGTCTCATACTGCCACCTAGGATTTTTCTTATACGTTTGGCTTTTACAATTACTTCATTGCTACTCACCAGTAGCGATCCTACTGGAGCTCCTAAGCCTTTCGATAAACAAATAGAAACACTATCACAATTTTCGGTCAATTCCTTTGGAGATAAACCACTATGAATATGGGCATTAAATAAACGAGCACCATCTAAATGTACACTTAAGCCCCTGTCGTGAGCGGCTTTTGCTAAGGCATCAATCTGTTTTTGTGGCTGTGCCTGTCCTGATACAGTATTTTCTAAGCAAAGTAACCTAGTGACAGCATAATGAGGGTCGTCTTCTTTAATTTGTGAAACCATATCATCTAATACCAAACCACCGTTTTCATTCATATCAATAGGACAAATACCTACCCCACCAAGAACCGAAGCGCCACGAGCTTCGTAGAGATTAGTATGGTAGTCTCGCCCAATGAGCGCCTCATCTCCACGTTGACAGTGAGACAAAATTGCTGTCAGATTGCTTTGCGTGCCACTTGGAAAAAACAAACCCGCCTCTTTGCCCAAGAGTTCTGCCGCGTATTGTTGTAGCTCTAAGACCTCAATATCCTCATCATAAACATCGTCTCCAAGTTTTGCTGTCTGGATAGTCTGAAGCATCTCAAAACTTGGCATTGTGACAGTATCACTTCGAAAATCTATATATTTATCATGATTGTATTCAGACAAAATAGCGCTATTATTGTAATTATTTGTCATCTAATTTAAGGTTAGTATTCTCACCAGTTTTCAATAATGACTAAAAGGGCTTCACAACAGCAAGGATGATAATACCAACAAGAAGTGGAAGTGGAACTTCATTGAACCATCGATAAAAAGTGTCAGACCGGGTATTTTTATCCTCTGCAAAAACACCTACCAAATAGCCACAGTAAAAATGATATACAATCAATAGTACTACTAATACTAGCTTGGCTTTAAGCCAATACTGATTGCTATAGGCTTCCCAGGCATAGTTTTGAACCATCCATAGACCAAACACGGTTGTGACTATAAAGCTTGGCATCATAATACCTCTATAGAGTCTTCGCTCCATTAACTTGAAGCGCTCAATGCTGATCTCATCATCCGCCATAGAATGATAAACAAACAGTCGCGGCAAGTAAAACATACCGGCAAGCCACGAAATGAATCCGAAAATATGTATAGCCTTAATCCAAAGCATCAAAACTCCAAAAATAGGTACATAATACCGTTTCAATACCATTAATGTCTAAGATTCATTAAAGAAATTATGTGAAATAATCAACCATTGATTTGCACTTCTCTTGTTCAATGACATAGTAAAATTTGCCTACCATTTAAAATTAGATCAGTATGCTCAACTTTTTTAAGAAAAATCAAAACAAAGATATACAAACTGATACAAATAAAGCGTCCCTAAAAGACAGGTTATCTAAGTCAAAGCGTCGACTTGGAGATGGACTTTCTTCAATACTGATTGGCAAAAAGCAAATCGATGACGAACTGCTGGATGAGTTAGAAATACTTATGATCAGCTCTGATATTGGAATTCAAACAACCGACAAGATCATCGAATCAGTTCGAAAGAAGGCTTCTCGCAAAGAGCTTAAAGACGGCGACAGCTTATATCAATTAATTAAAATTGAATTAGAAGAACTTCTCGTGCATAACAACCTATTGGAGCCAGTTAGTGACAGCACTTTTGTGATTCTTGTTGTTGGAATCAATGGAGCGGGTAAAACCACCACGATAGGTAAACTTGCTAAATCATTTCAAAGTCAAGGGAAAACAGTGATGTTAGCTGCAGGGGATACTTTTCGTGCAGCTGCGGTAGAACAGCTCCAGATATGGGGTGAGCGAAATAATATCTCTGTGGTTGCACAAAAGACTGGTGCGGACGCTGCTTCTGTTGTCTACGACGCTTACCAATCTGCCACAGCAAAAAAAATTGACGTACTTATTGCTGATACTGCTGGTAGGCTTCATACTCAAGATAATTTAATGCAAGAGTTGGAAAAAATAAAACGAGTATTAAAGAAGCACAACGAAAATACACCACATGAAACCATGTTGGTTATTGATGGTAGCTCGGGACAAAATGCCCTCCAACAGGCAAAGGAGTTCCACAAATCCATCAAACTCTCAGGAATTACTGTGACCAAACTCGATGGCACTGCTAAAGGCGGTGTATTGTTTGCAATATCTGACGCTCTAAACCTACCTATCCGTTTTATCGGGGTTGGCGAAGCTATTGATGACCTTAAACCTTTCGATGCTGAGGAGTTTGTCAACGCACTTTTTGATTAACCAAAATAAAATAGGATAAAAAAATAATACCGATTAGCTCAGAACAAGCGCTTTTCTAATCAAACATTGTCAAGCAAAGCTCTCGCACCCATAGTTATAAGTTTGTTAGCTACCAACTCTCCCAAAATCTTTGGTTCAGAAATATCCCAGATGCCTTTTGCCCTCAATATTTCTCCCGAATGCACATTTCCAACCATACCTTGAAGTTTTAACTCTTCTCCATCAATAGAGGCATAGCCTGCGATAGGAACTGAACAGCCACCTTCTAGTGTTGCATTCATGGCTCTTTCAGTCAAAACAGCTGTGGTAGTTTTATTGTCGATTAGTGGATTGATCAGCTTTTTGACGTTTTTGTCATCTTTCCTAATTTCTATTCCTAGAGCTCCTTGGCCAACTGCAGGCAAACAGGTCTGCACATCAATAGTCTTTTTAATCCTGTCTTCAAATCCTAATCGTATAAGACCAGCGCAAGCCAGAATAATGGCGTCATATTTGCCGCTATCTAGCTTCATCAATCTCGTATTCACATTGCCACGTAAATCAAGTATTGTTAGATCTGGCCTAATCGACTTTATTTGCACTATACGGCGCAAACTGCAAGAGCCAACTCTCGCTTCTTGAGGTAGCTCATTTAAATGATTAAAGTTATTTGATACAAATGCGTCAAATGGATTATCTCGTTTTAATATTGCACCTAATTCGAATTCTTTCGGCATTGTATATGGCACATCTTTCATCGAGTGGACAGCGATATCGGCCCTACCCTCTAATATGCCGATTTCAAGCTCTTTAATGAACAAACCTTTGCCGCCAACTTTTGACAAGGGAGTATTTTGCACTCGATCACCTTCGGTACTCATCTTTACCAACTCAACCTTAAGTTCAGGGTTATAGAATTGAAGTTGCGACTTAACAAAGTCTGCCTGCCAAAGAGCTAAAGGACTTTTACGTGTGGCGATTCTTAGTATTTTATCCATAAGCCAAATTCAGATTTAATGCCATTGCCATTTTATCGAGTCTTTGTTGACAATTTCCATTAATAAGATAATAAATATCCAAATATAAAAACAAAATCGCTACATTTTCTTAATCGATATGTCAGTATTTATAATATTTTCAACAATTTAACCTCGATATAGTGGAATAATGTGCTCTGTAATAATGATTTGCTTTAATTTATAACAAATAAAAACAAAATGAACTCTGAAACTAACAATTTATGGGGTGGTCGCTTTAATGAAGCGACTGACGCTTTTGTAAAAACTTTTGGCGCCTCAGTTTCTTTCGATAAAATTCTCGCTTTTTATGACATCGAGGGCTCGCTAGCGCATGCAACTATGCTCGAAGAAGTTGGCGTTATAACAAGTAAGGAATTAAATCAAATATCCGACGGATTAGAAAAAATAAAAAATGAAATAACAAATAATAAATTCGATTGGTCTATCGATTTGGAAGATGTCCAT
>Ga0187833_10007012_pt1 | contig 10264 bp, 13 predicted proteins | sample ETNtaG_37_FD_167968 | JGI IMG/M metagenome (GOLD analysis project Ga0187833, IMG submission 167968) | Marine microbial and viral communities from oxygen minimum zone, Eastern Pacific Ocean - ETNP2014_SV_400_PacBio MetaG (Illumina Assembly) | ecosystem: Environmental > Aquatic > Marine > Hypoxic... | reverse complement strand
GAAGCCGGAGATAGGCAGCTTAAGAATAATAGAAAAGCTTTGGCGCAGAATATTGGCGGTGCTGGCGCTACTGGCTCGGTCCACATTATAGAAAAGATAGGCGGTTAATATTAAAGGATTTGTAAAAAATGTTTGAAGCTATAGGAAAAAATTTTAATGCGTGGAAACCTGACAGGCCTGTATCTAGTGGAGCAGCTGCATATCATGAAGCAGTAGTGCGTTCTTCATGGATGGAAGATGTAGTATCTATTTTGGTCTCTGCATTGGGCTCAAAAATTCGTGATGGGGATCTTGTTGTTGATTTCGGTGCAGGCACCGGAGCTTCGGCGCAGCTTTTGCTTAAACATTTAAAACAAAAAATAAATTTATGTTTAGTGGATAATTCGAAATCATGGTTAGGCAAATCTTATGAAATTTTAAATGATATCCCTAATGTAGAATTCTTTGCTCTGGAAAAGAAAGATGGCAGATATGCCACATTGGCTGAAACTGTGGGAAATGGAATTATAGATCATGTAATATCTACAAATACCATCCACCTCATACCTGATTTAAAAGATGCATTTATTGGAATTAGCAATGCACTGAAAAAAGACGGAACATTCACTTTTCAGACTGGAAATTTCACTAGAAAAGACAGATCTGAAGGAGCTTTAATGATAGATGATACTGTCAATGACGTACATGACATGGCTCTTGAGACTGTACGCGTAGATCCTAGGTTTGAAAGTTACAGGGAAGATTTAGACAAAAATATAGAAACTCAGGGGATTCAGCGTAAATTTGTGTTTCCAGACCCTAAGCCTATCGAATTTTATCTTAAAGTGTTGAAAGAATCAGGTTTTGAGCATCAGGCACCGCTTTTCACGCCAGTCAGGATAATGTATGATGATTGGTTGAATTTTCTAAGAGTTAAGCGACTGCAGGCAGGCATATTACCCGAAATAGGGGGTAAAGAATCATCTCCAAAAGCAGAACAGGATAGAGATACTTTGATCACCGAAAGCGCACTTAAACTATTTAAGAATCTAAAAGCTAATAATCCTCTGGCGAATGATGAAGGATTTATAATTGATTGTGTGCATGTTTTATCGAGAAAAATCTGACCATAAATCTAAAAAACATATATTTATATATTACTTCTTCGTTCTAAGGGATTGGTTTTAGGGATGTCTTAGATATCTGTGAAGCTTAAATGTATAAGGAGAGATAAAATATGGATGATGAATACGGTGGTTTTAGAGAAAAATTTGCTCCAGTTAAGGTTGGAGATGAAATAGACGTGAAAATAGAAGCTGTAGGGGAAAAAGGAGACGGCATTGCAAAGAAAGATGGCTTTGTGTTGTTTGTCCCTAACACCAAAGAAGGGGATGAAGTCAAGATAAAAGTGACCAGAGTCCTCAGAAAAGTGGGTTTTGCCGAAGTTCTTGGCGAAGGCGCTCCTGCAGAAAAAGCCGAAGATGAGAAACCTTCAGAAGAAGGTCAGAAAGACACTCAAGAAAAGGGTGCCTCTGAAGAATCTGAAAAAGTTGAAGATTCTGAAAGTTTCGGTGAAGAACTAGAAGAAGATAAGAAATAATTTTTTCTTTTTTATTTGAATTAGTTAGTTTTAAATATTTTTGAATATACATTAGTTTATGAGATTATTTATAGCTATAGATTTCAATGAGTTAAAAGATTATTTTATTGGATTGCAAAAGAGTTTACCTGGAAATTCTAAGCTTAGTCTTACAAAAACATTCCATTTAACTTTGAAATTCTTGGGAGAAGTTCCACTTGGAGATATTGATAAGATTAAAAATCAGTTAAAAAAAGTTGATTTTGAAAAATTCTCATTAAATCTTGATTCTGTTGGTGTATTTCCAGATGGAAAATTTATAAGGGTTGTGTGGGTTGGATTAAAACCTGAAAATGAAATATTGGAATTACAAAGAGCTATTGATGAAAAACTGAGTGATTTATTTCAAATTGAAAATAATTTCAAAGCACATATCACCCTAACAAGGGTTAAATTTATACAGGATAAAAATGATTTCATTGATAAATTAAAGAAAATAAAGATTGATGATAAAAAAGTTGAGATTGAGGAATTCAAGCTGATTAAAAGTACTTTAACGCCAGAAGGGCCTGTTTATGAGACTGTTGCACTTTTTAAAGCATAACCTTTTTAAAGTAAATTACATTCCTATCTCCTATTACCAAAGCATGTATCTAGCTATAGATTATATGCATAGCTGCCTGAGGTTAGAAAAATGGCAGATAATTAAACTTTATAAAAATGGCAGAAGAACAATTTTTAGTACCAACAGACGAATATCTAAAGGCAGGAATACACATAGGCACTAAATTCAAGACTAAATATATGGAACAGTTCATCTATAAAACAAGGCCTGATGGATTGTCTGTATTAAACCTGCAGAAAATAGATGAAAGAATAAAAATAACTTCAGATTTTCTTTCTAAATACGCTCCTGAAGATATCTTGATTGTCAGCAGAAGGGAAGGTGGCTGGAAGCCTGTAAAAATGTTTGGCAAGCTTACCGGAGCAAAGGTTTTCGCCGGGAGATATCCACCAGGAATATTGACAAATCCTCAGCTTGATGATTATATAGAAGTGAAGGTTTTACTGGTAACTGATTCATGGCCTGACAGGATTGCAATAGCAGATGCCGTTAAATCAAATATCCCAGTAATAGCTTTATGCGATACTAACAACCAATCCAATAATATAGATCTAGTAGTTCCTTGCAATAATAAAGGCAAGAAAAGCCTGGGATTATTTTTCTGGATATTGACAAGAGATTATATGAAAAACAGGGGCTTGATCAAAAAAGTCAGTGATTTTAAGTATACTGTAGAAGATTTTAGTGAAGAATAATCAATCAAAACTGTTCAAAAGATCTTTGATAGCAAGAGTAATATCCTTATTCTCGTACAAAACCAAATAAGCCTGCTCAGTCAAAGGCAGATCCAAGTTATGTTTTTTTGCAAAATCACAAACTGCCTTGGTTGTTTTTATTCCTTCTGCAATCATTCCATGCATTTCTTTTTCTATATCTTCCAGATTTTTGCCTTTAGCGAGCATTTCACCTACAAGCCTGTTTCTACCGTGTTTGCTCGTACAGGATGCAACTAAATCCCCAACTCCGGCAAGACCGTAAAAAGTTGCTCTTTTTGCTCCAAGCTGTTTTCCAAAAATACCCATCTCCATCAACCCCATTGTGATTATAGAAGCTCTTGCGTTATCTCCAAATCCCAATCCATCACAGACTCCAGTGGCTATAGCAGCAATATTCTTTATGGAACTGCATACCTCTATACCAATTATATCATCATGCGGAAAAACCTTAAAATAATCTGTCTGAAAAATATCCTTGATTTTTCCTAATGATTCTGCATTATCTGAGGCAACAACAGTAGCAGTGGGCATTTTCATGCTTAGCTCTTCGGCATGGTTTGGCCCGGACATTGTGACTATAATCATGTCTTCTCCCAATTCATCCCTTAAAACCTGAGACATGGTCTTACATGTGTTAAGTTCTATCCCTTTAGAGACATTTACAATAATAGTTCCTTTTTTAATATTTTTAGCGTAGCTTTTAGTCACTTCCCTCGTAAACTGTGAGGGCACAGCATTTACTACAATATCTGCATTATCAATCACTTCTAAAATAGAATTTTTGCAATTGACATTTTCAGGTATTTTTATGTCTTTAAGATACTGAGAATTTTTCCTTGAAGAATCTATTTTTTCCAATAATTCTTTTCTTCTGACCCATAGGTCTACATCATAGCCCTTTTCTGCCAGTAAAACGGATAATGCTGTTCCAAAACTTCCTGCCCCAATTACTGCTATTTTTTCCATTTTAGAACTTATACTTTTGTTTGCTTAGTCTTGCTATCTCTCTCATTATTTCGTCTGTTATTTTCCTTAGCAAAGCCTTTGTAACCTTTTTATTATAATATTTGCTGAAATACATCGGTTTTCCTATGTTCATTGTCGCTCTTTTTAATTTTGGGATATACTTGCCCTTGGGCAGTATTTTAAATGTTCCGATCAGTCCAATAGGAATGACCGGGGTTTTTGTTATTAAGGCTAATCTTGCAATGCCTGTTTTTGCTTCTTGTAATCTCCCAGTCAGACTTCTTGTCCCTTCAGGATATACACAGATTAATTTTCCTTTTTTAAGGAAGTGTACTGCCATATTTAATCCTTTTTCCCCTTTTCCCCTGTCAATCGGGATTGCCTTAAGGAATCCTTTATGCCACATTCTCTGATGAATGCTGTCAAAATGTTCTTTTTTTGCAAGAAAATGTAGTATTTTTTTAAGACTTAGCTCAATATGTGATCCTATTATGAAATGATCCAGATAGCTTGCATGATTTGCAGCAACAATAAAATTTGTGTTTCTGGGTATATTCTCTATTCCTCTTACTTTTCCGTATAATTTAAGGATATTCGCAATAATATACCTAAAAACTGAGTATGTCATTTTTAATAGTTGTATTTTTGCCCTATCAATTTACCAATTTCTTTCATGATTTCCCTTGTTATCTCTTCCAGTATTTTTTTTGTGGGTTTTTTTCCATAATATTTATTGAAATACATCGGTTTTCCTATGTTTACTTTGCATCTCTTAAATCTTGGAAATATTTTCCCCTTAGGAAGTACTTCATCAGATCCTATTATACCTGCAGGAATGACCGGGGTTTTGGACTTCAATGCTAATTCTGCAACGCCTTTATAACCTTTATTTAGCTTGCCATCTCCGCTCCTCTTACCTTCAGGGAATATCATCAATACCCGGTTATCTTTTAAATAATCTACTGCTTTTTCCAAAGATTTTTTGTTTTTTTGTTTTGAGATTTTTTGTTTTTTTACAAAAAGAGGTATGCAATCATAATAATTGAGAAAAGCCCGTGTTATGAAATTTTTCCAGTAATGGTTATTAACTAAAACACTCATTTTTTTATTTGTTATTGGAACTATTAGGGAAGGCAATACCATAACATCATAATAGCTTGTATGGTTTATTGCAATTATGAAAGGTTTGTCTTTTAATATATTGCCCTTACCTTCTATCTTCCCTATCCAAAGTTTATATATTGGGATTAAGATTATTTTTTCAATTGGATATACCATAGAATACGCTAATAATTATAGTTTTAAAAATTTATTGGAAAAAAAAGAAATAAAAAAGAAAAAGATTATTTTATGTCCTTTAAACCTGAGGTTTCTACATAAAAACTGCATTCTCCTTCAGGTAGATTGGGGCTGTCTACAAGTTTAGCAACTCTGCTTCCTTTTTTCCCTTTCCTAAGGTAAAGCCTAAAGGTTGATGCATGGCCTACAATATGGCCGCCAATTGGCTGTGTAGGATCTCCAAAGAACATATCTGGTTTTGCCATGACTTGGTTTGTAACGTAGATACATACATTATGTACTTGCGCAAGCTTCGCAAGATCCCTCATATGCCTGTTTAACTTCTGCTGCCTTTCAGCTAAAGTGCCACGGCCTATATATTCTGCCCTAAAATGAGCTGTCAGAGAATCCACAATAACTAATTTTACATCTAAGCCCTTCTTTTTTATGAGATCTTCTACCTTCTCCCCCAAAAGCATCTGATGGTCTGTATTAAACGCTTTTGCAATTTTGATGTTCTTAAGAACTTCCATTGGGTCTAGGTCTACGCTCTTTGCAAGCTGTTCAATTCTCTCTGGCCTAAATGTATTCTCTGTATCAATGTAAACAACTGTAGAGCCAGGGAATTGTTTCTGGCAATTTACTGCCAGGATATGGCCTATCTGTGTTTTTCCTGAACCAAATTCACCATAACATTCAGTTAGTGCTGCAGATTCAAATCCTCCACCGACAAGTACATCAAAACTCTTGCTGCCAGTGGATATCTTGATTACGTTTTCTCTTTTTTTAAGAATGTCTTCTCCTGATTCAAAACCCATTTCAAGGGAAGACCTTGCTACTGCAATGATCTTCTTAGCCGCTGCCTGCACCATCCCGGTCGCATCTATAAGCTCTCCAGGGGTTGCAACTGCAACCGACATCAGATCATTGTATCCTACAGATTCTAATTTTTCAATTGTAGCTGGGCCTACTCCGGGAAGATCATTCAATGATTTTTCCTTTATGGCTGGTTTCTCTTCTTTAGGATCTTTCTTTACAATCTTTTCAGTTTTATTCTCCTGATTTTCAATAACTTTTGGTTCCATTAATATTTGTTTCATTCAATTCACCTTTTAAATTTTTTGATTTATATCGTTAAAAAATAAAAAAATAAAATATTTATGCCACCTCCTGGGTTTGCATCTCCTTAAGAACTAAGAACTCAAAGGCCTTTTGAAGAACTAAAGAAGCTTTTGGCAGATCATTGATTCTTAAAGAATTTGTTGATTGCCAATTTCCATCCTTGTCCTTATATCTTCTCTGCAAAGAAACTGTTCTATAGCTTACAGCTTCTCCAGCCTTTCCTTTACCTTCATTTTCCCATACTGATGCATTTATTGCTCCAGTACTAAATCTTTTTTCTGGTGCATTACCAGAAACACTTTCTACTTTTATGTTTTCCATTTATATCTCCTCATTGCTTTCGCATTTTATTTCATACCCCCATTAATTAGGAACTGCAAGGTTCCAGGGAGTGAGGTAAGCTGTTTTGTAACAACTTATACATTATATGGGCAAGGTTGTTTATATACTATATCCGCAGGTGTCCAGTGTCCAGTGGTATTGGATTTTAGGGTTTCAAGCTCTGTAAGCTGGAAATTTCAAGGATAAGGCATGTCCAGTGGTGTTATAAGATATAGTTTAAAGTATATAATTCAAAATTCCAAAGAAATCTAAAGCTAAAATTGCCAAAAACAGGATAAATTCCAGGATAGAATTGGTTTTGATGAAACCTTTTACCCTGAATTTCAATAAAGGTTGGAAAGGCCTTATCCCTCTTCTTGTCATGGCATCCATGAAAAGATGTGATAAGTATCCTAGCAAGGCTGCCAATCCATAAGTAAAATTATTAAATATAAAAAAAATTAAAAATATTAATATTGGCAAATAAACTGTATGCACTAAGCCACGATGCCTGAAAATGAATTCAATTGGATATGATAAGAATTTTAATCTTCTTCCAATCTTTGAATTTCTCTCATCTATATCCGGAAAGATTGAGAAAAAAGAGGCAATTAAAAGGAAAATTATTGTGCTTTCTGCTTCAACATATTTCAAAAATAATAATCCAATCAATATTCCAAAAGCCAGATGAGTTCTGAACATCATTTTTCTTTTTGTAAGAATTAGTTTTTATCTAATTTTCTACTTTACTGACTTCTTCATTCAATCTCTTTATCTCTTCATCTGGATTTGCCTGAGTAACTGCATTTGCCACTATCTCCAGCCTGTCAAAGAAATCATTCTTATTCACCCTTCCTGTTATCTTCAGCATTGTCCCAAGAAGATTATTTTTAGTTTCATCAAAGTTTTCCGGCTTTTCCTTGAACTGCAATAATTTTTCATGATTTAATTTCAGGAGATTTTCAACCTGGTTTCTGAAAAAAACAGACCTGATATTGTCAGTTCCATCGTCTAAAATAAGATTCAGGACATAGGAATATGATGGATCTACACTTCCGTGTTCAGCACAATTAAATGCTCCTTCCAAGGGTTTGGCTCGCTTATTGCATTTTGGGCAGACTTCATAAAACCTTAAGTCAAAAACTTGGACTATCGTGCCCATGACCTCAACAAAACTGTCTTTTTCTGTCAACTCATTTATCTTTTTCCTCTCTGATGTTAGTTTTTTTACTTCTCCAACGTTTTCCCCAGGTGGATTTATTATTAATTGGCTTCGGTCATTCATGTGTATCTCTTTTTGAGCATTGTTATCCCTTACATAAGCTCCAAGAATTTTTATTGTTTCGTTATCTTTTATATTTTGCAGATTGTCTGTCTGATCCCCCCATAAAACAACCCTTATGCTGCCTGTCTCATCTGCCATTATCAAAGATCCTACTTTCCCTTCTCTCCCCTTAGAATTGAATTCCCTTACAGGGAATTTTCTTTGTACCTTGCCTACTGCTTCGACATCCCGCATACCTGCAAGGATGTTTTTAATTTGTAATTTTCCGCTTACATCTTCAAGCAATTTTATTCCTAATTCATTTGCAATTATATGCGCAGCCCCTTCCTTACTTATCAATCCGGAAAGCTGCTTCATCTTCTCATCAATCTTATTGTTTATTTCATCTTCAGAAATATCGGCATCTTTTTTTATCTTTTCGATGATATCCTGCAAAGGTATTTTAATCATTTTTACTTCTAAGTTTCTGTTGGTGATTTAAATATATTTATGTTGTTTGGAATATACTTATGTTGGGCCTGTATCGATGTTTTTTGGGAAATATAGTGCAAACCTGTATTCTGCATTTCTTCTCTTTGTTGTTTCTTCATCATCGTCATAAGTCATAAATTCCTTTTCGCTTTTTACGCAAAAATTGAAGATTCTTTTGATTGGGCTAAAGGTTTCTTTAGTTGCCTTGAAGCTGCTATAAGAAGGCTCTTCAATTAATGCTAAGCTGGAATCTTCATACTTATAAAAACTCAATTGATTATTACCTATATCAAAGGATAATTGTTCTTTTTCAAAGTCAGTATCGTCTCTATTGACGTTTACTAAGGCGCTTATACTTGGTATTCCTTCTTCACCATATCTTATTGTCAATATGATGCCTCTTAAAGGTACCTTATCCGGAATCCCTTCTTTGATGTCTGTTGTTAGAAATGGCCCTTTTGCGTCTATTTCTTCTTTCAATAAAATAACAGAATCTTTTACAATGTCAATTCTGGTTTTATCGTCTCTCTCCCCAGCAGTCTGGTCTAATCTGATTTGGTTTAGTCTTATCTGATAATTTTTGTCTTTTATTCCATCATCCAGCGGGAATTCGCATATCTTGTCTTTTTCTTCTGACTCCAGGCAATTTCTGTATTTATCGACAAAATCGTAAAAAAATCTTTTATCTCCAGTAAAACAATCCGTGCTCCATCTTTCAAATTCATCTACACTTTCCATTACTTTATCCACGCATTGTTCTGCTGGCAGAGGATCTATCCTGCAGATATCCATCAATGTTGTGGCCTCTTCGACAATACGCTCATATTCATTGATATCGTAGTCAATATCTGCTTTGAAATTTGGTTTTATTGAGTAAACGCCAGATGATTGTGTTCCTATTATTTCAGGTTCTGTTTGCACGGCAGCACCGGTGATGGAACTCTGATAGGAAAAATTAAATGCTAAAATTACAAAAAAGACCGATAATGCGTAGATTGCAACGATTGTTTTTTTCATCCTATTGGAATTTCGATATTTTCCTTTGCTATGCCCACTATCTCTAATTTATTTCTTAATGTAATATCATCATAATTATCTAAAGGTATTTTTATTTCTGAGATTTCATTATAACTCTCTAAATGCTCATTCAGATTTGCTAAAAACAAGGTCTTGAAAGTGTCATTAATATCATCCTGATCCGGATAACATCCTATTATGCTGTTATCCTCATCTACTGTATTCCACAGGACAAAGCCAAAATTGTTGCCGCATTCATTTTCTTCAATAAAACCGCCTTTTTTGGATAAGTCGTATGATGTTTGTTCTTCCGCATATTTTGCTAATTTATCCAGTGAGAAGAATGTTACTTTTACATCAGAATATGCATCCAAGATGCTCTTTTGCACATCCCCAAATTCTTTTGTAACACTGCTTGTTTTTGTGTACATAGCAAGGAAAATAGCTCCTACTGCAACTATCAATATCAGAATAGCTCCAAAATCCCTTAGAAGGTTGGCTCCTTTTTTTCCTTTTATCATTTGTACAATTTAAGCTGTATTTTTATTGAATTTGTATCTTTATTTTTTGGCATAGGTAGTATGAAATCAAACGTAGAGAAAATGCCTGAACAAGATGCAGTGCCGGCTTCACACCTATTGATTATTTCTTCATCATCAATAAGGAATTCCCATCCAGTCTCTTTTTCATATAGATTCCTGAATAAATTCGAGGTTTCTTCTTCAAATTTTTTATAATCTTTATTTAAATATGAAACAATGATTAAATCCGCCATATCTCCATTAGCAACTGGTGCCCTGAGATATGAAATGAAAAAATGATCTTCACTTGATTGCTCTCCTAAATCCTCTATCTTAAATTCTGCTAATTCTGGCACTTTAGGCAAAAAAATATTGATTACGAAA
>Ga0187833_10007009_pt1 | contig 10268 bp, 10 predicted proteins | sample ETNtaG_37_FD_167968 | JGI IMG/M metagenome (GOLD analysis project Ga0187833, IMG submission 167968) | Marine microbial and viral communities from oxygen minimum zone, Eastern Pacific Ocean - ETNP2014_SV_400_PacBio MetaG (Illumina Assembly) | ecosystem: Environmental > Aquatic > Marine > Hypoxic... | reverse complement strand
GACAACCTTAATCAAACACCTAAATGCCTTATTGCTGCCTGACAAAGGAGATGTCCTAATAGATAATATCAACACCAAAAAAGATTCCTGGGAAATAAGGCAGAAAATAGGAATTGTTTTCCAAAACCCTGAAGACCAGCTGATTAATTCTATTGTTGAAGAAGATGTTGCTTTCGGATTAGAAAATTTGGGCTTGCCATCAAATGAAATCCAGAAAAAAGTCAAAGATATACTGGATAAGTTAAACATATCATTTCTTGCAAAAGAAAACGTCAATAACCTTTCTTTTGGGCAAAAACAATTAGTTGCTTTAGCAGGAGTTTTGGTTATGAAACCAAAATATATCATCTTTGATGAGCCTACAACAGTTCTTGATCCAAAAAATAAACCAAATATTATGAGAATAATGAACGAGTTAAATAAAGAAGGCATAACAATCATCCTTGTTACCAATAATTTAAGCGATATTAAGAAGTATGTCAAAAGATTGATTGTTCTTAAAAAAGGTAAACTGATATTCAACAATAAAAAAGAAAAATTAAACAAAAATATCCTAAAACAAGCTGATATCTATGAAGAATAGCTTATTCGGCCAGTATAAGTACAAGAATACACTAATACATAGGCTAGATCCTAGAATTAAGATACTATTAGTTGTTTTTATTAGTATGTTTCTATTCCTTCTAAAATCTCACAGCTCATTTATTGCAGTTAGTCTTTTTATTATTTTATTAATAGTCATATCTAAAATAAAGATAACTAACTTGTTAAGAAACCTTAGGCCATTCTTATTCTTTTTCACATTTATTCTATTAATGTATTTTTTATTTTCAAGAGAACAGCTTGCTCAGGGAATTATAACTGTCTGGAGATTTGTTTTATTGATTATAACTGCAGCTATCTTAACATTCTCAACATCAGTAAGCCAGTTAGTCTATGCTATAGAAAAGCTGTTCAAACCATTAAAGCTTGTTGGAATAAGCCCAAGAAATATTGCTGTGATGGTATCCACTACAATCCGCTTTATCCCCTTATTATTTTTAGAAACAAATAACATTAGGGACGCTCAAAAATCAAGAGGAGCAAACCTCAAAAAAATTAAACATATAATTGGACTGATAAATGCATTGCTCAGAAGAACATTCGGCAGAGCAAGCAACCTGGCAGATGCTATGGAATCAAGATGCTACAGGGATTATGGGTATAGCCATTTAAGGGAGTTAAAGATAAGCGCAAAAGATATCCTCTCAGTATTATTTACAGCATTAATCTTAGGAGGTGTATTATGGATATGAAATTAGGGAAAAAGGTCCTTGTAAAGGTGATAAGTGTTAAAGGCAAATGCGAATATAACCATAGAAAGGGCCATAAGTATGAGTACCCATATACTGGCTTATGCCCTTATGCACTGCATGTTTTATGGCCGTATATAACCACAAAGATAGGCGGAGGTATAATACCATGGGAAGAAAAGAACAAAAAATTACATATCAGCTGCCCAAATCCAGATGACTTAGTTGTTTTTGAGCTGAGTACAAAATGAACATAAGAGCCCATCATCTGCTTTGCATGAGGTATTTCCAGGGCAAAGGCTATAGTGAAGAGTTTGTATCCAATTTCTATAAAGTAATGAAACAGTTAGAAAACAATCCTGTTATTAAAGTAATAAACCATCCAGACATTATTTGTGATGCATGCCCGCATAATGTCCATGGCAGATGCATCAAAAAAGGCCCTGATTTTGAAAATGAAGTAAAGGAAAAGGATAATAGGATTATTAAGCATTTGGGACTTAAACTAAACCAAAAAGCTACCATTAAAGAACTTAGAAACCTTGTTAACCTGAAACTACCTAAACTAAAAGAATTATGTAAGGAATGTGAGTGGAAGGATTATTGTGATTAAATAATAGATAGGCAAAATACATCTTAGCGCACTCTTAACTCTTTAGGTTCAGAGTCAGTAAATATAAAACCAGGTTCCATCCATTTCATTCTCCCAAGATTAGGTTTAAGTATATTACGGTATACTTCTAAATAAATAGGAGATGGTACTTCGTAACCTAAATGGGCATCATCAGTATATTCAATACAGCAGTTTGCATCTGCCCAATCTTCTCGCCACTGAATATACCCATGAAAGAATATCGATAAACGAGGAACCCTTTTATGAAAAAAGGTTGGTCTGGAAGTTACCACCTCAAAAACTAAATCTGCTTCTTTTGCTAAAGCCTCAATTACAGATTCAGTTTCTTGATCAGATAACATTGTACAGACATATCCCATAATAAGGTTGAAAATCCATTTTATTTTAAATATTTTACCCATATCAACAAAATCTGAGGCATTCTTAAAAATTATGCATTCTGTTATCCCGAAACTAGTTTACATTTTTCAAAGAGCAAATAATAACAATGGGTGAAAACTGACTGGAGAGGGAATTTCCATACGCAAGTGTGGAAATTTCCTTTCGGAATAGCATTTTTCGAAGAAAAATGCGTGTTTGAACCCTTTGTTGTTATTATTTGCGATACTACTTTCTTAACAATTATGTAAACTAAAAACGTGATAGCACATCAAAAATTGCATATAACAAAATTTAAATACAAGTACCAAACACCCAACAAATAGAATTGGGGGATTTATATGGCTATATTCGATAAAATAGAAGAAAAAGACGTAACAAAGGCAATAGTTTCAGGTTTTGAGAAAGATTTCTTAGAGCACGCTGAAAATGATGTTATTATTGTAGGCGGAGGCCCTTCTGGACTTACTGCAGCAAAATCTTTAGCAGAAAAAGGAGTTAAGGTGTTAATAGTTGAGCGTAACAATTACTTAGGCGGTGGCTTTTGGATTGGCGGATACTTAATGAACAAGATTACTGTAAGAGCACCTGGCCAAAAGGTCCTTGATGAAATAAATGTTCCCTATACTAAATATATGGAAGGGTTGTATGTAACAGACGGCCCTCATGCATGCTCTAAACTAATCGCAGCTGCCTGTGACGCAGGAGCTAAGGTTCTTAACATGACCAAGGTAGATGATGTTGTTATCAGGGAAAAATGCGTAGCAGGCGTTGTAATAAACTGGACTCCAATCTCAGCTTTGCCAAGAGAGATAACTTGCGTTGATCCTGTTGCAATACAGGCAAAGGTTGTTATTGATGGAACAGGCCATGATGCAGAGGTTATTTCTGCTTTAGAAAGAAGAGATATACTAAAAACAAAAGGCTTTGGAGCAATGTGGGTTGAGAAATCAGAAGATGCTGTTGTTGAGCATACTGGCGAAGCATATCCAGGACTTATAGCTATGGGTATGGCAGTTTCAACATTATATGGATTGCCAAGAATGGGCCCTACTTTTGGAGCAATGCTTCTAAGCGGAAAAAAAGCTGCTGAAGAAGCCCTAAAAATGCTCGGAAAATGAGTTGTACCATTCTCATCTATAAATCCTTCAACACTTCTACAATAAATTTTGATGAGATTAAGAGCTATCTTATTGAAAAATTCAAAAGTAAGATTCAAATAGAAATAAAAGAAAACCCATTAAAAAACAAAGAAGAACTTGCAGAAAACTTAGCAAAAATACGAGTTACAAACATAAGCAAAGTCCAGCTCAATGAGCCATTGCCAGCAGAAATCAACTATGAAAAAAAAGCCTTGAGAGGAGACATACTACCAGAAGGCATTTTATACGATGGGCTTGAATTCAAAGAGTTACTATCAAAATTAATAAATAAAGAAGAGCTAAAACTAAATAACCTCCATATATTCCTGACTAACAGGTTAATTGGAACATTCGATGATGATAAAAGATACCATGCAAGGACTAATCTTTTGGGTATTCCGTCAATAATCTCACTAACCGGAATCATAGAAGCTCCTGCAAAACCAAGAGAATTCTACATATTAAAGCAAAAAAACATCTCACCAGATATTTTAAAAGAAAAATTCAAAGGAAAGTTTATTGATTACAACGACAAAAGATTAACAGACATTCTAAAAGGCTATATCATGCAGAGCATATTCTACCAGTTATTCGGAGAAGCCTTTTGCAAGGATAAAAACTGCAAACTCTTCAATGCCCACTGGCAGGAAGAGCTAATAAACGCCCAGTTAAACAAAACAGAGTTCTGTGAAAAGCATAGTAAACTACTTAACACAATCTAAAAATCCAACCCCCAAGGCCTTAAAACTCTCTTCAACACTTCTTTGCCCTGGATATATGCTAAAAACAAACCATAGTTAGTAATAGGAACTCCTAATGCTTCTAAATCACGCAGTCTTGCCATCAATTTCTGAGAATCAATCATACAGCCTCCGCAGTGTATTATTAATTTATATTTAGAAAGTTCAGCATTATCCCTAAACTCTCTTCCAAAATTATGCTCAACAACAACCCCTGGATAATTCTTCTCAATATAATCAGGAATCTGCACAGTTCCAATGTCTTCAGCTATGCGTGAATGATTGCACGCTTCTGTAATCAATATCTTATCTCCTTTCTCCAACTTCTCAAGCGCTTTAACCCCTTCAACAAATAGTTTTAACTTCCCTCCACTTACATAGTTGATCATCATTATAGAAAATGTAGTAATGTCATACTCTTCAGGAGTCCAAGGATTAATAATATCAATTGCCTGTGAATCAGTTATAACACAATTTATCTTTCTGTCTTTCAGTCCTTTAAGCACATCCAAATATCTTTTTTTCTCTTCCTCAAAACCATCACTTCTTGCTTTCCCTAAATCCATTCTGTAAGCAACAGGAAAAGAAAAATTCCTGGTTATATGCTCCTGCGCCATTGCCTGCGGTCTTAAATATCTTCCAGCAGGAGTTTCTGCATCCATCGGAATATTAAGAAGATAGTATTCATCTTTCTTAATAAAAGGCAAAAGATCAGTTTTCTTATTCTTAGATTCAAAATTATCCAGTATAAATTGCAGAATTCTTGGTCTATCATCAATATTAACAGCCTTAATCTTTATCTTTTTATAGAATTGAGAGTATTTTAGTTTTGATTCAATAAGTTCTGTATTATCGTATTGGAATATATTATGAATGATCAATAGTTGTTTGTCATATTCTCTCGCTTTAGCAATAATCTCATTCTCTGTCTCTAAATTGTTATCTTCTGGATTGATTATTAGAAGAACTAAATCACACTCCTTAAGGTCATTCTCAGCTTTCTTCCTTTTCTTACCCCCCAACTCCCCTTGCTCATCCATTCCTGCAGTATCAAACAGCTTTACAGGCCCAAGGCCATGCATCTCACATAACATTATCTTAGTATCAGCTGTTGTGCCTGGCTTTGAGTCAACAATAGAACAATCCTGCTGTGTTAAAAGATTCATCAAGCTGCTTTTGCCTGAATTAACCTTTCCAAATATCCCAATGTTATCCCGTTGTATCATCTTATTGTATCTCCATACCCTTCTCCAAATTTCCGCAAAACTGATTTAACAACACCAGTTACACAATCAGCGCAGTCATACGGACTTTCGTAAATACAAACTTTATTTGGATACAACTGATAATGTTCTCTATATTTCTTCGGTGTAATATTCGGCATAAGAAGATTAGCTCCTGACTGCAAGGCAAGCTCCCTTCCATTCGCATTATTCAAAGTCTGCAAAGCTGTTGTTGCTGAAATAAAAATATCCCTGCAGACAATCCTTGTAACAGCAATCATCTTTAAGCTCATCTCAAACGTCCCATCAGTACTTCCTGCGAGTGGAGTTTCGGGATGGCAGATAAAAGGCCCCATGCCAGCCATATTAACACCTAACTTATTATAAAACAGAACATCTTCTGCTAAATCTTCAATTCTTTGTCCTGGAAGACCTATCATTAGCCCTGTTCCAATCTGGTAGCCTATTTCCTTTAATTTTTTTATTAATTTGATTCTTTTTTCAAATGAATTTTTAGTTATTGAACTTTCTGGATGCAATTTTTCATATAACTTAGTATTGGAAGTCTCAAACCTAATCAAAATTCTCCTTGCTCCTGCATCATAAAATCTCTTATACTCCTCAACAGTCCTTTCTCCAATGCTTAAAGCAACCCTGCAGTCACATTCTTTCAGTATAGATTTTATCATTCCCTCAATAATCTCTGTTGTATAAAAATCATCCTCTCCTGATTGAAGAAGAACTGTTCTAAAGCCAAACTTATTCACAGCATTCTTTGCAATACTCAATACCCCTGTAGGATTTATCCTATACCTCTTTAGTTTTGAATTAGATTTCCTTATTCCGCAATAGAAACAATCATTAGAACAATAGTTAGAAAACTCCAGTATCCCCCTAACATGAATATCATCCCCAATATTCTCTTTCCTAATTTCATCAGCTTTCTCATATAATCTATCCAGATCCTCTTTTTTATTCAAACTTAATAAAAAAATAATGTCTTCTTTACCTAATTCAGCTTTATTTAAGATTTCATCAATTTCAGAAGTACAGATCTCTTTCACCATTTTTAATTTTTTTTAATTTTTCTAAAAAAACAATTTTTATTGATTCCTTTATTTTATTGGATTCTTTCATAATCAACTCCTCTCCAATTTTCTTAGCATCTTCGGAAGCATAGTCTTCTAAATACTCAGCTAAAGTCAACAGTGCATTTGGCTGGCAGAAATCCTGTATCAAGCCAGGCTTTGCAAGCTCCATAAAATCCTTGCCAGTCCTTCCTGACCTATAGCAGGACGTGCAAAAAGAAGGCATAAGTCCCTGCTTCATCATATCTTTGATAACATCAGGAGCAGGCCTTGTATCGCTTAAGGAAAATTGCCCTGCATTCCCCTCACCACCTTTATAACCTCCAGGGTCTGTTTTAGAACCAGCTGAAATCTGGCTTATACCTAATTGAAATAACTCCTTTCTCATCTTAGGACTCTCCCTTGTTGAAAGGATCATCCCTGTATAAGGAACAGCGCATCTCAAAACAGCAACAAGCTTCTTAAAGTTATCATCAGAAACAGGATAAGGAACTTTATTTGCAGCAGGCGCATTTTGCGCTGGCTCTATCCTGGGTATTGAAATTGTATGAGGTCCTGTTCCATATGTTTTATCTAAATACTGGGCATGTATAAGCAAAGCCAAAACCTCAAACTTATAATCATAAAGCCCAAACAATACACCAATCCCTACATCACCTATACCTGCTTTTTGAGCTCTGTCCATGGTTGTTAATCTCCAGTTATAATCAGCTTTATCCCCGGAAGCATGCATTTTCTCATAAGTTTCTTTATGGTAAGTTTCCTGAAACATTGTGTAAGTCCCAATCTTAGCTGACCTTAATTTTTTAAAATCCCCTGTACTTAACGGTGGAATCTCAACATTTATCCTTCTGATCTCTCCTCCTGGTTTTGTTATAACAGAATAAGCAGCATTCAACGCACCTAAAAAATCATCAAAACTATACTCATTAAAATCCTCTCCCATAAGCATCAATAATCTTTTATGGCCTTGCTTCTCTAAAATCTCAACCTCTTCTTTTATCTCATCATTTGTTAATACCCTTCTTTTCATCTCTTTGTTGCTCTTTCTAAATCCGCAATACAAACAATCATTAGAGCAATAGTTTGAAACATACAAAGGTGCAAAAAGAACTAATCTATTGCCGTATATCATATTCTTAATCTTAAATGCAGTGTCAAACAACGCAGTCATCAGCTCTTTATTTCCCGAATCAATATTAAGCAAAGAAGCAGCATCATCCAAATCCAAACCTTTTAGCTCCAGAGCTTTCTTCAGTATCTCTTTTATCTTATCTTCAGAACAATCCTTATTCTCTTTTAACGCTTTATTTATCTTTTCTTCATTAATAATGCTCATATTAACACAATTAATAAATGTTTAATTATAAATATTGTGTTGAAATATCTTCACTTTATCAATATCCCTTTTAAAAACTCCTCCCCTTTAATAATAATATCCTGAACATAGCCTGTCTGCAAAGCAAGCTGATTTAATCTGAACAAATAATCATTAAAAATAAAAATACCAATTACAATTAATATCAAACCAGAGATAAGATAAGTTGTATGAATATGCATCTGTTTTCCAAATATTGGAAATCTTATTACTTTTCCCTGGAGAATCTCCCAGAATCTCTTATTCTTTATCCTGTCAAAGTATAATGAAATAATAATCAGGGGAATAGCTAATCCAAGCGCATAAATAAACAACAAGCCGCTTCCCTTAAGAACAGTCCCTGAAGTAGCAGATAATAATAGTAATGATGCAAGAATTGGGCCTATACATGCGCTCCAGCCTATAGCAAACACAGCACCAAATAGAAAAGAACCAATTGGAGTCTTATGCTTACCTTTAAACCGTAAATTAAAGCCGGAAAAACCTTTCCCGAATAATTGAAATACACCAAATAAGATTATAACAATGCCTGCAAAACGTGTAAGTATAATCCTGTTATCTCTAAACACATTGCCAACTAAAGTTGCGCCCATACCGAATATCGAGAATACTAATGCTAAACCTAAAAAGAAGAATATTGTATTCTTCAATATCTCACCCTTTTTAGCGTTAAAGCTCTGAGCAAAATACGCTGACAAAATAGGCAAAGTACAAGGTGATAAAAAACTCAATATTCCTACTAAAAATGCCAAAACCGCAAGAATAATAAAACTAACATCAGTAAACTCATCTCTTAGTTCTGGAGCATTATCTAAAGACACCTTGCTTTGTTCTTGTTTAAGCAAATCATTCAAAAAGAAATCTGCTTGACGCTTCTTAAGCAGCCCATTAATCTCATCTTTCTTTCCTGCATAATCCTCAATCAACTCATTACTCTTAACCAACTGCGACGCTTTAATCACATAATAGGTTTCATCTAATCCACTTGCCCTGTCAAGCAAATATCCAAGAGTTTTCAATCCGCTTTCCAGGTATTCTAAATTCCCGGTAATCAGATATAACCTCAGCATTGAATAAGAAAAAACACCATTCTCAGAATATGGTTTTGATAAATCAATTCTTTCATTTGAAGCATAAAATTCCTCATCTTTGCTGTTTCTCTCAAAAAACCCCCCGGAATTCCAGTCATACAAATTAGCAAGAGAATAATCAGCTATCTGCTTTGCAGTTTCCAAATAACTTTCATCATTTAATCCATCATACCCATCAAGAAATGCTAAAACAGCCCATGAGTTTGCTACTGACTGGCCTGTTAGAAATGCTTTATCTTTTTCATAATCAAAATAATAATGTGCTCCATCATCACCAACCATCTTTTCCTGTAAAAAGCTTAAGCTTTTCTCAGAAATATCTTTAAATTCATCATCCTCATATGTATCATACAAATACAAAAATGCACTAACCATCATAGAGTTTGAGTCAACCCTTCTTGTCTTGTCAATATATGGCGGTTTTATTTTAGCTCTTTCTTCTTTTGTTAATCCATAATATCCATCCTCAAGATAAGCATCCTGGCTTGAATAAAATCCACCTTCTTTATCATAGAACTTTTCAATAATAAAAGAGACTGAACCATCAACAGCAGTTTTAACTTTATCATCATCTGTAATCTTTAAAAGATGTGCATAAGCCCTGATAAACTTTGCCTGGTCATGAAGCATTTTCTCATAATGGGGCACACTCCAGTCTCTTTTTGTGCTGTACCTGTGAAAACCCCCTTCAACAGGGTCATAAAGATGATACCTTGTTTCCAGTTCAGAAATATCTGTATATTGATTTTCAAAAGTCTTCAGTACCATATTCAAATAGTCTTCATTCCCTGTTTCATCATACTTTTCAAGAAGGTAGTTAAGTGTAAATCCCCTTGGAAACTTCTGCCCTTCTCTCCATGCAGGAGCATCTCCTAATCCAAAACCTCCAAACTTTGTATCAAAAGTATTGGTAACATACAATAGAAAATTACTTTCCAGCTGCTGATTATTTTCTGGAATCTTCGCAATTGTTTCTTCATAGTCTAAACTAAGCCCACCTTCTACAAATGATTTATCCTTCAAATAATCAACCACCTGCTCAAAATAACTTCTCAGTTCATCAGGATCCCTAGGACCAGTATATCCATTTATTCTCCTAAAGTCAGGAGAGAATATTGTTGTGGAAGGCCAGCCCCCTTCAAGATACTTCCTTGTCAGATCAGGCCTTTTATCAGAATCAACAAATATAGGAATAAAGTTTTCATTAATTAATCAGGTGGGTGTAGACTACGCTCAAGCAAAGCGCAGAGCGGAGTTAAACCCGCCGATGCCGAAGGCATCCAAGCTCTTCTGAGCACTGTC
>Ga0187833_10007007_pt1 | contig 10269 bp, 8 predicted proteins | sample ETNtaG_37_FD_167968 | JGI IMG/M metagenome (GOLD analysis project Ga0187833, IMG submission 167968) | Marine microbial and viral communities from oxygen minimum zone, Eastern Pacific Ocean - ETNP2014_SV_400_PacBio MetaG (Illumina Assembly) | ecosystem: Environmental > Aquatic > Marine > Hypoxic... | reverse complement strand
AATTTGAATGAAGCCACAACAAAAATTTTAGCAACTTTAACTCCCAGGGAAGAGAGAGTATTAAGAATGAGATTTGGCGTTGGTATGAATACTGACCATACTCTAGAAGAAGTTGGTTTGCAGTTTTCAGTTACTAGAGAGAGAATAAGACAAATTGAAGCCAAAGCTTTGAGAAAGCTCAAACATCCAAGTCGATCAAAACAATTAAAGAGTTTTCTGGATAATTAATATGAAGGAATACGGCGAACTAAAAAAAGAAATTCAGAATAATTGAGAATAAAATAATATTAAAAATAAGAATCGTAAAAAATTTCATTTTAATAATATGACTAATATCATTTTGAATGAAGATTATAAGGATTGTAAAATTCTTTTCGAAAAGGGTGAAGGTGACAAAATATTTTTTAAAAAGAAAGCTTACATTGATTTATCAAATTGCGCTGGTAGTTTAATACTCGGGCATAATAGCAACATTTTTAAAAAAAGCTTAAAATCATATTTGAACAAGAAAATATCAAACTTTGCTCACCCAAATATTCACGCAATAAATTTTTCAAAAAATATAAAAAAGTATTTTCCTAATTTTTCAAGAATAATTTTTTGTAATTCAGGCGCAGAAGCTGTCATGAAATCCTTAAGATTAAGCAGATCAATAAATAAGAAAAATCTAATTGTGAATGTGACTGGTAGTTGGCATGGTTCTGTCGATAAACTTTTATTCTATCCAAACAGACAATTGAAGCCTCAAAAACTTTCAGATGGATTGTCTTTAGATGACAAAAAAAAATTAATCTACATACCGTATAATGACATTAAAAAGTCTGATGAAATATTAAATAAATTTAAAAAAGATATTAATTGTATAATTATAGAACCAATTCAGGCTTGCTTACCATTAGACAATGTAGAAAAATATCTTCATTTTTTAGAAAGATTTTGCAAAAAAAATAATTCTACTTTAATTTTTGATGAAATAATTACCGGAATAAGAATTAGACCAGGTAGTGTTCAAAAAAAATACAATATCAATGCTGATATTACTACAATTGGTAAAGTCCTAGGTGGTGGTTTACCAATCGGTGCGATTGGAATATCAGAAAAAGTTAACAAAATTATAAAAAAGAAAAATATTAAAGTTTTTTTTGGGGGGACATTTTCTGGCAATTCATTAAGTTCTTTTGTGGGTAATAAAACTTTAAAATTTTTGTTAAAAAAAAAAGCATTGTTTTCAAGTTTAAATAAAAAAAGTTTGTATTTTCAAAAAAACTTGAATCAATTTATCACAAAAGAAGGAATTGAAGCAAAAGTGTACCGATTTGATTCAATTCTAAGAATAGTATTTAGTAAAAAAATAATTAAGAATAGGATTCAAAGAGATTTTTTTGAGAAAAAAAATATTTCCAATATCATTAAATTAAGACAATATCTTTTAGATAATAGGATACACTATCCTGCAAGTGGTATAATTTTTTTATCAAATTCAACATCATACAAAAGTATAAACTATGTTTTAAATCATATTAAGATTGGATTAAAAAGAATTTTTATTAAATAAATGGTTAATGAAAAATTTTTACAGCTCAATTTATAAAATTGACAATATTTGCTTTATCTCTTCAAGGTTGAAAGCATCTTGAATATTGTTTAGCTATTTCTAAATTTATTTCATCTTTTTTTGCAATTTTAAATAACCAATAAGGATTATTTATAAATGGTTTACTAATTGCTACAAAATCGGCGTAATTATTTGAAATTATACTATCAATTTCTTTTTTTGTTCTTATCATTCCATTTGCATAGACGTTTATTTCAATTTTTTTCTTTAAATGATGACAATACTTTACTTGATAACAAGGTTTAATTTTTTTATTCGTAATTGGTTTTATTCCACCACTAGATGGCGTTATGTAGTCAAAACCAATATTTTTTAATTCATTTACTAAGTAAGTACAATCATCAATTGTTATTCCATTTTTTAAACAATCATCTGCTGTTACTCTTGCACCCAATATTTTTTCTTTTGGCCAACATTGTCTAATATCTTTAGCTATTTCCAGAAGAAACCGAGATCTTTTAATTAAATTACCTCCATATTCATCAGTACGCTTGTTAGATATTGGTGAAAAAAATTGATGTAGAAGATAGCCATGAGCCATATGAACTTCCAACAAATCAAATCCTGACTGATTTGCCAATTGAGCAGAGTTAACAAAATCTTTTCTGATTTTGTAAATTTTTTTTAAATCTAATTTAACCGGTATTGGCCACGATCTATCTCTTTTGATTGAACATGGCGCATAAGTTGTCCATCCTCCCTCTTTCTTACTTAAAGATGAATTAAATTTTTCCCACGGTATATGACTAGAACCTTTTCTACCTGCATGAGAAATTTGTATACCTAAGGGAATATTCGAAAATTGTCGTATATGCTTGATAAGATTTTTAAATGATTTTTTTTCAGGATTATTTGATAAAATTAAGTCATTTTTAGAAATCGTTGCATTTTTTGATAGAAAAGTAGATTCTAAAATTAACATGCCAGCACCTAATTGCGATAACTTTTGTAAATGCGAAAAATGCCAAGAAGACGGTCTACCATTTATTGCTGAATATTGACACATGGGACCTACGGCAACTCTATTGTTTAAAAGAATGTTGTTGATTTTTAATTTTTTAAATATCACTATTTTTTTTGTACTACAAATTCATTATGTGGATGAAAAACAGCATCTGGATATGACCAGTAGGTTTCAAGGAAGCGCATACCTAATGCACATCCAATTTTTGGAAGATGCGGAACTCCATCACTATCAATCATAGAATTGAAAGGTACGGCAAACCTCAACCATTCGCCCTTTGGTTGTTCATCATAATAAAATCTTGAGTTTATTGCTATTAAAGGATCGATGAGTTTAAGATTATTTTTTTCTAGCAAGTTATATATTGTTTTTAAAGTTGTGGCCGATTTTATACCTAATTCAGATACCTTAACTCTGGTTAAAACAACTGGAAATTTTATATTTTTAAAATCAGTCTTTGTCCGTTTTGCAATATCCTTTATCCAATAACTAACCTGATAATTTTTTTTTAAAAGCAATTCTACACATTCATGCATATTGTTAAATTTACATTCTTTAATTATTTTCCACGGATCTATCACATTGATCTCAATTTAGAATTTGGTAATTCTGTCCAAGCTTTAGAATGTTTTTCTCCATAAACCATTCCATTAGCATTGCACGAATTACATGGAGATTGCGATCTATCTCCTTTCAGATGTAATTTTCTATATTTATTTAAAACATTTCCATTCCAAATATCAAAAAAACTCTTTTGCATGACATTTCCCATGGTAACCCTTCTTTGCCAATCTTGTGGACATAAAAAAACATCTCCATTCCAATCTATCAACACTTGATAACTAGTGTAATAACATTTTTCGTTAATTTGTATTTCGTCTTGATTTCCTACTGAAATAGTTCCAACTCTATTTGTTAATTTCACTCCAAAATCTTTTTTATCGCTGTACCACCTATCTCTTAAAATAATAAAATCTTTAGGTATTTTATTTTTTTCAATCATTTTTTGAAATTTTTTTAATTGATTAGAGCCATCATAAAGACTTATTAATAATCTTGATGCTTTAGAAGAATATATTTCTTTCAACTTTTCTTCATTAATTGTATCTCCGTTTGTTATTATTTCTACTTGCCCTATTTTTGCTAACTCATTAATAATAAAAATATGATCTTTATGAAGAAGTGGTTCACCATAACCACATAAGCAGAAGGCACCATTAAAATTTATTTTCTTTAAATCTGAACATAATTTTTCAATTAAAATTCTTTCCATTTTTTGATTAGTATTTGGAGCAATTTGTTTATTAGATCTTGGACAAAAAGAACACGTTCTGTTGCATGTATCTATTAAGCTAAGTTCAACCCAACTTGGAAGCGGATAACCATTATAAAATTGAGGATCTCGATCTAATATAGGTTTTTTCCTATTTATGTTTCTCAATATTGTTAACTTGGGATCCATAATTTATATTTTTTTATTTTTTCACTGAAAAAAAAACTACTCTATTTTTAAATATTTTCTTTTCTTTATAACCATATTTTTTAAATATGTTGGTATATTTAAAATCATCAATATTTTTTTTATCGTGTTTAGCATCATAAGCTATATCTGCCCCAAAGTAATTAAACCATAAATCATTTTGATAATTTTTTTGAAAAAAAGTTTCTAAGTTTTTAACTGATTTAAAATTTTTTTTTAAAAGATTATTTATTTCAACAAAAAAAAAAGATGAATTATTTTGCTTTGGATTACTAATTTTTTTTAAACCCATCTTTTGTCGCACCATATTAGTATAACCAAAAGGAAAGAATCTACTGTTTATTTGATTGCCGTCGTCAATACCTAGAATAAATTCTTTTGAAGCAATTTTGGTAAACTCAATAACTTCTTTTTTCAGATGTTCTAATGAATGATATGAATCAAGAAAAGCAAATTGAGGTTTTCTATTAAATTCTTTTAGAGCTGGTATGCCCGTATATTTGTCTAAACTATTAGATGGCACATAAGTCCAGTGGTCAAAGATATTTACTTTTAGTGGCCTGCATATAGCATCGTTTATTACCTGCCTGATTAATAATATTTTGTCTGGATTAATATCAAATGTAAAAAGTTTTTTTTTGTAAATATATGATGCTACAAATAATACAATAGTTGATGCCCCAACTCCAGTTTCTATTATTAAATTGTTTGGTCCTTTTAATTTTTTAATTTCTCTAAAAATGGAAATTGCCGCAGAGTCCGGTAAAGAATTTGCATATTTGGGCAACAATCTTTTTACAAAAATAATAAATTTCTCTGGATTTTTTAAAATATTTTTTTTGCTATCGTAAATAAAATCATACATAAAATTTCATATCAATTTTGTAAAAATATTATACGCAAAAAAAGTAAAAAAAAGAATATTTCCATGCTTTTTTGCATAGTAAATGATAGATTGTCAATTAGATAGTTAGTGCGGACATCAAAATCAATGAAATATAAAGAATATAGCTTTTGCATTACAATTAATTTAAAACAAAATTGATAATAACCGATTTATGAAAAAAATATTTGGTTTAATAACTTCAACCGAAACACCCGAGGTAGATTTTTTTGCACAGAAAACTTTATACGAAAAAATTTCAAAAACGTTTGATGAATTTTTTATAATTAATTTTATTAATTTTAATCTATTTAAAAAAAAAATGTATAAAAATAAATATTTAATAAGTATACTTCCTCACAACTTTAAAGTAATTATTCCAGAAAACAAATATGAACTAAATAAATTTCTGATTGATAAAAGTCTCGTAGCATTTGATGGACTTGGAAAGGGTTTAAGTTGTTTTAGAACACGATTTTTAATTAAAAAATATAATATTCGTTTAATATTTCTGTCAAATACAGGATTCCATGGAAACCATTATTTGGGAAAACGGGTTTTTAAAAAAAAGGGAAAAACAAATCTTAAAAATCGTTTTTTTATATTAAACAAAATTATCATTTATTCTTTAATTAAAATAATGATACTTTTAAACTTGTTTTCAAGAATCGATATTTATTTTGAATCAGATAAAACAATAGTTAATAATTGTAATAATTCGTTAGCAAAAAAAATAGAAAAAATTTTCCCATTTTTAAAAATTTGTTATTTTAAAAAAATAATTCACATAAACTCCAAAGCATTCGATAAGTTAACAAAACATAAATCAAATTTATCAGAGGATAAAATAGTTTTTATCGATTCAGATTTTGATAATGGCGATAGAATTATTAGAGATGGTAGGCCTACCGAAGAATTAAGATTGAAATATTTTACTCAATTGAGTCAATTTCTTCTTGAACTATCTAATATTTTTAACAAAAAAATTACAATATGTTTGCATCCAAAAGCTAGCCTTGAAACATATAAAAAATATTTAGGGGAATTTGAACTTTGTAAATTTAAAACAACGGAAAATATTAAACAAGCCTTCATTGTAGTTTTTCATTCATCAACCGCTATTGATGAAGCGATATTCTTAAAAAAAAAGATTATCAGCTTAAAATCTAATGCCCTTGGGGAATATATGGCATATATAATAAATTATCAGCAAAAGTTATTAGGACTTTTTTCCTATTCACTGGATGAAAAAAAAAAATTAAATAAAAATCTATTGCAAGCCGAATTAGAGAAAATAATCGAGCATTATGATCATTATAAAAAAGTAATGAATGAAAATTCTACACTTGGAGAAGATAAGGTTATTGATACTATAAGAAAAGAATATTTAACAAATAAATAATGGCTATTCTTAAATTCTATTTGTTGTAACTAATGGTTCAAAATTTTTATTAACTATTTATTTAGTAAAAAATTCTTTTTAACTTTCGTTTAAAATATACTTATATATTCATATTTTTAATATTACTTAATGTATTCTTTCAACAAGCTTTTTAAGATCTATTAAATTTAAAAAGTATCTAGATTTAAATCATTTCATCTTGGTGTGGTGATTTTGATATACCATTACTAGATATTTTGTGTTTTCTGACGTTTTCTATATTACCATGAGGATCATTATTTGGTGCAGGCATATATTTTTCTAAAAATTCTTCTTTTAAATAATTAAATATCTTATTCCCTTCATCATTATTTTTTTCCGCTTTCTCAATTTCTTTCCATCTATTTCTTGGAAACTTCACATATAAATTAAAACATTTTCTTATCTCTCTGATTTCATGAGGCGGATATTGAGGCATGTATAATGAAGTTTCGTCATGAGTTAAACATTTAGTAATAGTTTCTGGTTTTATATATCCCAATTCTTCACAAGTTTTCCTTAACGGAGTGCCGTGAAAAGGAACAAAGGTGTGTATGTTCGTATTATCCGAATCGAAATGTCTATTAAGTTCTATTGTGTCAAATGCAAGTTTTTTAGTTTCTTTTGGAAAGCCGGTAATGTTATTGATACTAAATTTAACACCATATTTTCTTGGTATTTTTACTTTTTCAATAATTTTTTCATTTGACCATCTTCTATCAAGAACTTCTCTTCTAAATTTTTCATTACCATGTTCGATTCCAAAAGCCATTCTATCTAAACCAACATCAACCAATTTTTTAATTTGGTATTCATTTATTGCTTCAGGTCTTGTTTGAAACCAAAATGGGATTTTTATTTCAGAGTACATATCACAAAATTCTTCAAACTCATCTTTACTCATTGCTAAAAATGTATCCGCCCAAAAATAGTGATATTCTACTCCTAAATTATTCTTGAAGTGTTTTAATTCTTTTGACACTAAATCCATTCTTTTTTTTCTAAAAAAACTACTATTCGTTTCCTGCATGTATAATCTCTGTTGATCTGGCGAATTGCAATAACGGCAAGTGAATGGACATCCTCTTATAGTTTCTACGGGAAACATTTTATATACTGTTCCTCCCATAGGTCTAAAAAGTCTATTTTCCTCAAACAAGTCTATATCAATAATTGGGTTTTCATTTATATTTACAGGCTTAGATACAGGATTTTTATGTATAATTTTTCCATTTTTTTTTACCCAACAATTAGTTAATTTTGAATAATCCTCTTTATCCTGAATTTTTTTGCATAAATCAATTAAGGTATTTTCTCCCTCGCCAACACAAACTAAATCAACTAGTTCTTCTTTGCTAACAATTTCTGGAGCAAAAGTTGGAAATACACCACCTGCAATTACTGGTATATTATTTTTTAATTTATAATTTTTTATAACGTGTAACAACTTTACACCGAGTTCCCACATATCTTCCGTTGTCGATAATGCTAATAAGTCTGGTTGAAATTTTTCTATTTGCTTTTGTAAATCGTCTTTCCAAGCTGTAGTTTTTAATCTTATACCTCTATCTCCCATATCAAATGGAACCACAGCCAACTTATCTACTTGGCTTCCATCCGAGTCTATCCCATAATCAATAGCGTAATATGTTGAATCAAAAATTTCAATTTTATGTCCTCTATTTTTAAGTAAGGAAGAGAACAAAGCAATTCCTGGAGGAATCATGTTCATTCCATAGGTGTTTGGATATATAAATAAAACCTTTATTCCCATAAAATTATCAGACGAGTATATGATAAATTAAAAAAAGTAAATATATACTATTTCGTTTCTTCTGCAATTTAATAACCGTTGATCAATTGGTTGCAGACACGAGTCATACCCGAGGAGCCAAACTTCTACCAAAAAACATTTAACATAAGCACTTTACATTTCATCTCGACTATTTTGCTTAAAATCATTTTGAAGATCTTTTTTTAAAGGTATATTGATTTGACCTTTTGAGTGTAGATCTACGTCTGACTCTGCTGCAGGCATATATTTTTCAAAAAATTCTTCTCTTAAATAATTAAATATTTTGTTTCCCTCAGCATCATTTTTCTCTGCTTTCTCAATTTCTTTCCATCTATTTTTTGGAAACATTACATACATAGTAAAACATTTTTTTAGTCCTTCTATTTGATCAGGTGTATATTGAGGCATATACATTGCTGGTGTATCACCTACACACTTGGTTATTGTCTCATGTGTAGTTAGTCCCATTCGATCTGTAAGTTTTCTAAGTGGAGTGCCGTGAAAAGGAACAAAAGTATGTATGTTCGTATTAGTTGCGTCAAAATATCTATTTAGTTCTATTGTATCAAATGCAAGTTTTCTAGTTTCTTCTGGAAAACCGGTAATATTATTGACACTAAACTGAATACCTAGTTTTTTTGGCGCTTTCATTGCTTCAATAACGACTTTGTTTTTCATTTTTCTACCAAGCATTCTTTCTCTAAATTTTTCGTTGCCGTGTTCCAAGCCAAACGCCATACGATGAAGGCCTACTTTTTGCAATTTTTTTAATTTTTCTTCATTAACAGTTTCAGGACGAGTTTGCATCCAGAATGGTAGATTTATTTCTTTATACATTTCACAAAATCCATCTAACTCCTTTTTATTCCAAGCTAAAAATGTATCTGCCCAAAAAAACACCAGTTCTAATCCAATTTCTTCTTTAAGATATTTCAATTCATCATAAATCTTATTCATACTTTTTTTTCTGAAAAAAGAACCACCCGATTCTTCGTCATACAATCTTTGCTGATCTGGTGAATTACAAAATTTACAGGTAAACGGACAACCCCTATGAGTTTCTACAGGAATTGTTTTCCAAATTTTCCCTGCCATAGGTCTATATAATCTATTTTCTTCAAAAAGGGACAAATCTAATATCGGACTGTTATCTACATTAACAAGTTTACTAATTTTATTTTTAGTAATTCTGCCATCTTTGTTTTTTACCCATAAATTCGTAACATTGGAATAATCTTCTCCTTTTTCTATTTTATTACAAAGGTCTATGATTGCTTTTTCCCCTTCTCCTACACAGACCATGTCTACATACTGATTTTTTAAACATAAATCCGGAGCAAAGGTAGCAAAAACACCTCCCGCAATAACAGGTATGTTATTTTTTATTTTAATTTCCTTTATCTCTTCCAAAACTTTTAATCCCAAGTTCCACATATCTTCAGTGGACGATATCGCAATTAAATCTGGTTGAAATCTTTTAACTTGTCTGGCTATATCTACTTTCCAATCTGAATTTTTGAGTCTAATTCCTCTTGAAGCCATATCAAATGGTTGCACACTTAATTTTTCTACTTGTGATCCATCAAAGTCTATTCCATAATCGGTAGCATAAAAGGTAAGATCAAAGATTTCTGATTTATGTCCGTGTTTTTTTAGTATAGCTGACAATAATGCTACTGCAGGCGGAATCATATACATGCCGTAGGTATTTGGATAGATGAATAATACTTTTATACCCATTTTTTTGTTAGTAATCTAATTTCATTCAATTTAATCAATGATCAGATTTAATGCAATTATTTAAAATATTACTATTGTGTGCCAAAAGCAAACCTCAAACTCTAAAGTGTTAACGTACAATGGTAGGTGTGGCAAGAATTAAACTTGCCCATCAAATCTCAAAAGCTGGAGATAAATTTGAATTAATAAGAAGTTTTTTATTAATTTGTTTGCAATTTATATCTATAATTATATAGATACATAGCCTGGTGATTATTGCGAAGGGGTAATACCCGATCCCATCCCGAACTCGGAAGTCAAGCCCTTCAGCGCCGATGGTACTTTGTCTTAAGACACGGAAGAGTAGGTCGTCGCCAGGCTAAATGAAATTAA
>Ga0187833_10007004_pt1 | contig 10270 bp, 9 predicted proteins | sample ETNtaG_37_FD_167968 | JGI IMG/M metagenome (GOLD analysis project Ga0187833, IMG submission 167968) | Marine microbial and viral communities from oxygen minimum zone, Eastern Pacific Ocean - ETNP2014_SV_400_PacBio MetaG (Illumina Assembly) | ecosystem: Environmental > Aquatic > Marine > Hypoxic... | reverse complement strand
CAGAAATAATTGTTAAAGTTAAAGAGCCTTTATCAAATGAAGTAAAAATGATTAGAGAAAACCAAATAGTTTTTACTTATCTTCATTTAGCCGCTGCAAAAGAACTAACTCAAGGATTAATTAATTCAAAATCTATTTGTATTGCCTATGAAACAGTTACGGATAATAACGGAAGACTACCTTTGCTTGCTCCAATGAGTGCAGTTGCAGGAAGAATGTCAGTCCAGGCAGGAGCTCATTGTTTAGAAAAAAATCAAAAGGGAAGAGGATTATTATTAGGAGGAGCACCAGGCGTTGAAAGTGGAACAGTAGTAATTTTAGGTGGAGGTGTCGTTGGAGAAAATGCAGCGATTATTGCAACAGGAATGAGAGCTAAAGTTCATATTGTAGATAAGTCTGAAGCAAGATTAAAACAGTTAACCGAAATATTTGGCGATAAAATAATTCCTCAACAAAGTGATAAAATTGATTTAAATAAATTGATTGCAGAAGCAGATCTTTTAGTTGGTGGAGTATTAATTCCAGGCGCAGAAGCTCCAAAATTAGTAACCAAAGATATGTTAAAATTAATGAAACGTGGATCGGTAATTGTTGATGTAGCAATTGATCAAGGAGGCTGCGTTGAAACAAGTAAACCAACAACACATGCAGAACCCACTTACATTGTTGATGATGTTGTTCATTATTGTGTTGCAAATATGCCGGGTGGAGTTCCAAGAACTTCAACTATTGCATTAAACAAAGCAACTCTTCCTTTTTTAAACAAACTTACTAACAATGGTTATCAAAAAGCCTTAAAAGAAGATAAAAATTTCCTTGAAGGGTTAAACGTTTATAAAGGGCAAGTGACTTATAAAGCAGTAGCGGATGCATTTGGCCACTCTTTTGTTCCTCCTGGAGAAGCACTAGCAAAATAAAATGAAAAAGGAACTGCCTAGCAGCGCAAAAGTTGTTGTTATTGGTGGAGGTGTAGTTGGAAGCTCAACAGCATATCATTTAGCAAAATTTGGCTGGAAAGATACTATTTTACTTGAAAGAGACCAGTTAACCTCAGGCACTACCTGGCATGCCGCAGGGCTTGTTGGTCAATTAGGACCTTCTGCGGCTGTAACCAAAATTAGAAAATATTCATTAGAACTTTATAAAAAATTAGAAAGAGAAATAGATTTTTCAAGTGGATTAAAACTAAATGGAGCTCTTTCCATAGCAACTACAAAAGGAAGATGGCAAGAGCTTAAAAGACAAGCAACTACATCACAGTTGTTTGATGTAAATGTGGAAGTATTAAATATTGAGCAGATAAAAAAAATATATCCAATTATTAATGAAAAAGATGTTTTAGGTGGAATTTTTATGCCAGGAGATGGTCAAGCTGATCCAATAGGAGTAACAAATTTATTAGCAAAAGCAGCAAGAAAAGAAGGAGTTAAAATATTTGAAAAATCACCAGTTGAAAAAATAATAAAAAAAAATGGAAGAGTGGCAGGAGTTATTGTTAATGGTCAAACTATTGAATGTGAATATATTGTTCTTGCAACCGGAATGTGGTCTAGGCAAATAGGTGAAGATTCAGGTTTTAGTATTCCATTATATCCAGCAGAACATTTTTATGTGATTACAGAAGGCATTAATGAGCTGCCAAAAAATATACCTGTTTTAAGAGATTTTGATGACAGCTTATATTTAAAAGAAGATGCAGGAAAAATGTTAATAGGAATATTCGAAGGAAAATCAATTCCTGCTTTTAACAAAACTAATAGAGTTCCAGAAGACTTTTCATACGGAGAATTTCCTGAAAATTTTGAACATTTTGAACTATATTTAGAAGCCGCTTTAAAAAGAGTTCCAATTTTAGAAAAAACTGGAATTAGAAAATTTTTTGCAGGACCAGAATCTTTTACTCCAGATACAAATACTCTTTTAGGAGAAGTGCCAGGTTTAAGAAATTTATTTGCATGTTGTGGTTTAAACAGTATTGGAATTGGAAGTGGAGGAGGTGTTGGAAAAGTTACAGCTGAATGGATAATGAATGGTCATATAAATGAAGATTTATTTATTTATGATATTAAAAGATTTCAAAATTTTCACTCAGAAGTAAATTTTATCAAAGAAAGAATCACTGAAACCCTTGGAGACTTGTATGGAATGCATTGGCCATTTAAACAACACAAGACTTCAAGAAATCAAAAACTCGTTCCTTATCACGAAGAGTTAAAAAAAGCTGGAGCATGTTTTGGAGTTTCCGGCGGATACGAAAGACCAATGTGGTTTGCAAAAAATGACGAAAAGGCAGAATATGAATATTCTTATAATTACCAAAATTGGTATCCATCTGCAGAATTTGAAACAAAAAATGCAAGAAAAAATATTGGATTATTTGAGCTAAGTCCTTTTGCCAAATATGATTTAGAAGGCAAAACTGTTCATGAAGAACTTCAAAAAATCTGTACAGCAAATATTAAAAAAGAAATTGGAAAATGTACTTACACTCAAATGTTAAATGAAGATGGAGGAATTGAAACGGATTTGACCACTGTATGTTTAGCAGAAAACAAATTTAGAATTATAACTGGAGCCGCAAATAGAGAACATGATAAATTTCATATAGAAAAACACCTATCCAAAAATGTTAAATTATTAGATATTACAGATGATTATTGTGTACTTGGTGTATTTGGACCAAAAAGTAGAGATTTAATGAAAGATTTAAGTAATGACGATTATTCTAATGAAAATTTTAAATTTGGAACTGCAAAATATACTACTATTAATAAAAATCAAATATGGACACAAAGATTATCTTATGTTGGTGAACTAGGTTATGAACTTTATATAGAAAAAAATAAAGCAAAAGAAACTTACAATCTAATTATAGATAAAGGAAAAAAATATCAACTGAGTCATTGCGGAATGCATGCAATGGATATTATGAGAATGGAAAGTGGTTTTTTACATTGGGGACATGATATTTCACCAGAAGAAAACCAATACGAAGCGGGTCTTAATTTTGCAATTAGTTATAAAAAGAATGTAGATTTTATAGGTAAAAAAACATTACTTAAAATTAAAGATAAAAAACAAATAAAAAAATTTATAATGCTAACTTTAAAAGAAAGTAAACCAGGTGAACCATTGATGCTTCACGATGAACCTATTTATCTCGATGGTAAAATTATAGGAAGAACTACTTCAGGAAATTATTCATTTAATTTTAATAAAAATTTAGCTTTTGGTTATGTAAAAATAGATGAAGATTTAAGTGCTTTAAAAAACAATCAAATAGAAATAGAGATCGAAAAAACCAAATACAAAGCTGAAATTCTATCAAAATCTCTTAATATTAAAGATTATAAAAATATTTAAGTTCATTTTGAGCCATAAGTTAACTTCAAACTCAATTTGAACATCGTTTAATTGTTTGAAAATTGATTTACATCAAATTGTATGTTTTAATGCCATTAATATGAGTGGAGAGCATATAACAAAGAATTCAGTTGAGGCCCACAATTTGGAAGGTGAACTTCACTCATTAAAAGATTTACCCCAAAAAAAAAGAGTAGATATAAATGTTCTTCTAAGCAAAGTAAGATTAGCTCAAAAAAAAGAAAAAATTGAGTCAACAATTTTCTTTGGTCTTGTTGCTGCAGTTATAGTTGTAACTGGTGTAATCGTTTCTATTTAAGTATTAAAAATAATATTATTAATTCTTGATATTGTAGAGCTGAGTTCTTCTATGTTATTCAATCTTTGTTTGTTTAAGTTAGTACTAAATTTCCCTTTTACCATATAATAAAGTTTATTTTCGTCTTTATATATATCTTTTTGTTTTAACAATATTTTTAATTTTCTAATTACAGTTGGTCTTGGGATTCCTGTAAGATCGTTAATTGTCATAGCATTTAATCCTTTTTTATCTCCAATATGTAAAATATTATCTTCCCATTCTTTTTTATAATGACTATTTTTTTTAGATCTTTTTAAATATATGACTTGATTGTAAAATAAGGTCCCAATAATGAAAATCATTTCCATATCATTATTTAACAATGCTCTTCTTTTAAGCACATAATTTATTTGAAATTCTAGAAAGATTGCTAAAATTTGAGTATATCTTTCTTTTATTTTTTTTATAAAAAATTCTTTTTGATAGTATTTTTTTACATAGTTATCTTTGTGTAAAAAATACGAGATATAATCTAAAATTTTTGAGAAGGAATTAATTGTATCTACTGGTTTTTGAAGCAGACCTGCTTTTAAAGTAACAGTAATTGTTTTTTTATTCTTTATTAATATTCCATCTCTTTCTAATTCTAAGATTTTTCTTCTTGTAGTTTCTTTTGACAGGCCAAGTTTTTTAGATATATGAATTATGTTAATTTTTTCTAAATCAAAACTAGGATTTAAAAAAAATTCATTTAAAGATTTAACTTTAAATATTTCGTTAAGTTCAACAAAATATTCTTTATACAAATATATTATGACATTATACTTATCTAGATCTTTTAAAGCATTATAAGCTTGTTGAAACCAAGCAAATTCGAATTCGATAAATAAAGAATGTATAGCATCGTAATTATCACAATAAAGATCAGAAATTGTTTTTTTAGAAATTTTTGTTGGAGTCGATATATTAATATTCTGATATTCCATTAGCAATAATATTTTTTATAATAAAAATATAACAAATTCTTTATCGGAATTGAAACTTCTATTTAGCGAAAGTATCATTATATTGATTGCTAACTCTTATAAAAGTTGTACATTTGCTTAATTGTTTTAGTGAAGGAGCGCCAACATAGGTACAACTACTTCTAACACCGCCCAATATATTTAAAATAGTATCTTTTATTTTTCCTCTATATTTAACTCTGACAGTTCTTCCTTCACTACTTCTGTAATCTGACAGTCCACCATAATGTTTTTTATTTGCAACATCAGAACTTGATCCATAAAATTCAATATATTTTAATCCATTAGATTTTACTAATTTACCTTTACCTTCATCATGACCTGCAAGCATACCACCAAGCATAACAAAATCCGCACCGCCTCCAAAACCTTTTGCAACATCTCCAGGGCAAGTGCATCCACCATCAGCAATTATATGCGCACCTAATCCATGTGCAGCATCTGCACATTCAATTACCGCGCTCAACTGAGGGTACCCAACGCCAGTTTGAATTCTAGTTGTGCAAACACTTCCTGGACCTATACCAACTTTAACAATATCAGCTCCGCTTAGTACTAATTCTTGAGTCATATCTGCTGTTACAACATTGCCCGCAATAATAGTTTTTGTTGGGTATTTATCTCTTACTGATTTAATAAAACTTGTAAAATGTTCTGAATAACCATTTGCTACATCTATGCAAATAAATTTAAAAAAATTAAATTCTTTCATTATTTTATCTAAATTTTGAAAGTCTTCTTTTTTAATTCCAATACTGATAGCTATATTCTGATACATTGATTTAATTTTTTTGTTTTGCTTAATTTTTTTTATATCGTGCTGTTTTGTTAAACATGTAATCATTCCATATTCGTTTATTTTTTCAGCAACATCTAGTTCTCCAACACCATCCATATTTGCTGCCATAATTGGAGTTCCAGACCATTCATTTTTGCTGTGTTTAAATCTATATGTTCTTAAAAGATTAACATCTTTTCTACTTTTCAATGTGCTTCTTTTAGGTCTAAATAATACGTCCGAATAATCTAATTTTAATTCTTCTTCAATTCTCATCGATGATGAAATTATCGTTGAAAAACATTATTTCAATTGAATTCTAACTTGTGGATAAGTATTGAAACAAAATATAAAACTATTATAAATCAACAGAAATCAAGTGGCGGGGTAGCTCAGTTGGTTAGAGCGCGGGACTCATAAGCCCGAGGTCAGTGGTTCGATCCCACTTCCCGCTACCATTAACTTTATCTAATTATTTTTTTTAATTTATTCAGATTCATAGTTTGATTGGGAGGCAATTTACTAGAATCCTTGTTTTTTGTCTTTTTAACTTTTGAGTTATATTTTTTTGCAAAAGAATAAACAGATTGTGATTTTCCTCCAACATTCAAAATACCTTTTTGATGAATTATTTTTGGTAGAATTTTAACAAGATCTTCATGGAATATAAAATTAGTTTTTAGGTCAGTGTAAGCTTTGCTGTATAAGAAAGGTTTTTTTGTCATTGTAATTCTCAAAATTAATGAATTATTATACATTGCTACCGCACACTCACCACCAAGTTTTGATAGTCCGTAGTTATTAAAAGGTTTAACAGGATCCTTTTCACTATAATTTCCTTTTGTACCCTCATAAACATATCCGGTAGAAAAATATATTAATTTGATATTAAATTTTTTACATATCTTGACGATATTAGCTGTACCAATAATATTCAAATCTATACTTTTTGAGATATTTTTTTCATGAATATTCATAGGTCTAGATAAACCAGCGCAATGAATTAAAATTTTGGGTTTAATTTTTTTTACAATTCTTATAATTGAATTTAAATTCAGAATGTTGCATTGTTTTTTAGAAGCAAAAAATAAATTTAATTTATTGTTTTTTTTTTTTAAAACCTTAGCAAATCTGCCATCACCACCTGTAACAAGAATTTTTTTTTTCATAATAAATATTTTTCTTTAAATTTAAAAAATGTTATAGCGTTTTGATCTTTTTTAGAAACTACAGGTTTTTTTACAGGCCATTTAATATTTAGTTTTTTGTCATTATATTTTATTGCTCTTTCGCTAGCAGCATTTCTGTATTGAGTACAACTGTAAATAATATAGTTTTCTTTTTCTAGTCCACAAAACCCATGCGCAAAACCTGGAGGAATATAAATAGAATGCGAATTTTTTTCACTTAATACATACGAGAAAAATTTACCAAAAGTTTTTGAATTTTTTCTAAGATCTACAGCAACATCATAAACCTTTCCTTTTAGTACAGAAACAAATTTCCCTTGTGATTTTTTTGTTTGTATATGCAGTCCTCTAATCACATTTTTTTTTGAATATGACATTACAACAAATGGTAATTTTTTCTTAATTTTTTTTTCTTTGATTAATTCTTTAAAATAACCTCTTTTATCTTTGAATAATTTATTTTTAAAAATAAACAAATCCTTAAACTTTGTCTTTACTATCATTTAGAAATAAGATTTTTTAAATATTTTGAATAGTCACAATTACCATAAAATTTAATCGCATTTAAAACATTCCTTTTTTTTATCCATTTGTTATTAAATGAAATTTCCTCAATACAGGCAATTTTAAATCCTTGTCTATTTTCTACAGATGAAACAAAATTACTAGTTTTATAAAAATCTTCAATCGAACCAGTATCGAGCCACGCTCCACCTCTTCCTATAATTTCCCCTGAAAGTTTTTTATTTGATAAATATTTTTTTAACAAATCAGTTATTTCAATTTCATTTCTTTTAGAAGGTTTTAAATTTTTTGCATATTTTATAACTTTATTATCAAAGTAGTAGAGTCCAGTTATTGCGTAGTCTGAATAATATTTTTTTGGTTTTTCTTTTATTCCTATGATTCTATTTTTATTATTAATTTTTGCTACACCATAAAGTTCAGGTTTACTGACTTTATGAAGAAATACTTTTGCACCATATTTTAATTTTTTACTCTTTAGTAGTTTTTCAGATAAACTTTGGCCATAAAAGAAGTTGTCGCCCAAAATAAGAGCTACATTTTCTTTTCCTATAAATTTTTCACCTAAAATAAATGCATCTGGTAAACCTTTGGGATAATTTTGTTCAATGAAATTAATTTTTAAACCTAAATTTTTTCCATTTTGAAATAATTTTTTGTATTGGTTTAGTTGACCTTTGTTTACAATTATTAAAATATCTTTAATTTTTGAAAGCATTAAAATTGATAATGGATAGTAAATCAAAGGTTTATCATAAATAGGTAGTAGCTGTTTATTAACAGCTTTCGTAAGAGGACTCATTCTTGTTCCATGCCCTCCGGCTAAAATAATTCCTTTTTTAATCATTAAATTTTACCCAATCTTTTAACAATATCTTTTTTATTAAGAGATCTATAATATTTTTTATTAGCGAGATACCATATAAATGTTTTGTTAATTCCATCTAAAAAATTTGTTTTTGGCTTCCATTTTAATTTTTTTATCAATTTTAAACTATCAAGAGCATATCTTTTATCGTGACCTGGTCTATCTTTTATAAATTTTATTTTTACTTTTTTTCCAATTTTAATATTTTTTTTTGCAACATTTATTAAATTTTTACAAATTTCTAAATTATTTAAATTTTTATTTGATCCAATATTATATGTTTCTCCAATTTTTCCAGATTTAAAAATTTTTATTAGTGCTTCGCAATGATCTTTTACATAAATCCATTCCCTAGAATTCTTGCCATCACCATAAATTGTAAGCGGTTTATTATTGATTATATTGTAAATCATTTTTGGAATAAGCTTTTCAGGATGCTGTTTTGGGCCATAATTATTTGAACAATTAGTGATTATTGCTTTTAGTCCAAAAGTTTTAATATATGAAAAAACTATATGATCCGAGGATGCCTTGCTTGCAGCATAAGGAGAACTTGGGCTATAAGGATAATTTTCTTTTGCTCTTCCTTTGACTATATCTCCATAAACTTCATCTGTAGAAATATGAATTAATTTCGAATTTTTATTTTTTTTACAATACTTGTTAAATGCTTCAAGAAGGCTAAATACTCCCAAAATATTACTTTTAATAAATGGTTCAGGAGAATCTATTGAACGATCAACATGCGTTTCTGCAGCAAGATTAAAAACACCAATTGGTTTATACTTGTAAAAAATTTTTAAAAGTTTATTTTTGTTATTAATATCCAATTTAAAAAATTTATAATTTCTTTTGTTTTTAAATCCTAAGGTATTGTAAAAATTTGAAGCATAGCCTATTTTATCAATGTTAATTACAAAAAAATCCTTATCAACCAACAACTTAATTAAATTACTTCCTATAAATCCTAGGCCACCTGTAACAATGATTTTTTTTTTCATTATAAAATTAATTTAAATTAATTTTTTCATCCAAGTTTCTGGTGTTTTTTTATTAATTATTTCAACTGGTAAATAATATTTAAATTCTTTTACTCCATTATCTTTTATAAACTTTGAAGTTTTGATAATTGCTTCTTTTAAACTAGTTTTGGTTTGATAATTTAACAACTTTCTAGATTTATTGGCATTACATGTTGCAAACTTTACTTCTTTTGGTCTATCAGAAACATATATAGGTTTTCCATTAAAGCCAGTTTTATTTGCTACCATTTCAGCAATTTCATTAATTGTTACTTCCTCTTCGTCAGGTCCAATATTAATGATTTCTTTATTTATTTTTTTATCTAGGGCTAATTTTTCTAAACAATATATTACATCATCTATATATGAAAAGCATCTTTTCTGATTTCCATCTCCATAAATAATAGCAGGTTTATTTTGTAAATTTCTATTTATAAATATTGATAATACATTTCTAAATGGATCGTCATACTTTTGATTAGGCCCAACAATATTATGGGGAACAGCTATATTCCATTCCATTCCATTTAAATCTGCCAAGACTTTTAAAATATTTTCTCCGGCTACTTTAGCAATGCCATATGGGTCTTCAGGTTTTGGGTCCATATTTTCATCAAAAGGAGTTTTTTGGTTTCCATATCTTGCCATCGAAGAACAATAAATAAATCTTTTTACATTATTTTGTATTGACGCAGTAATTGTTGATACACTTGCTTGAAATATATTTTTTGTAATTATATTAGGTGAAAATACAGAAAGTCCTTCATGGGCAGTTGCTGCGCAATGATAAACAATATCATTGCCCTTAATGATTTTTGACATTCCTTCTAAATCATTGCAATCAGTTTCAAAAAAATTAATTTTTTTATTTAAATTTATTTTTTCACCACCGATAAGATTGTCATTACCTGACACTTCGTGATTTAGGTTAATCATTCTATTTGCAAGGTGACTACCTAAAAAACCAGCTATACCTGTTATAAATATTTTCATAGATTTTTTTAATTATACCTTTATTTATATAATGTAAATAAATAGACTTTATTATGTCCAATCTTCAAAATTTAACCTTAATAATTGTTACATATAGAACAAATCATGACATTTTAGATGATTGCATAAAATCAATTGATCAAAATGTAAAAATTTTAATTATTGAAAATTCTGATGACTCCAATTTTAAAGAAAAGTATGAAAA
>Ga0187833_10007002_pt1 | contig 10272 bp, 8 predicted proteins | sample ETNtaG_37_FD_167968 | JGI IMG/M metagenome (GOLD analysis project Ga0187833, IMG submission 167968) | Marine microbial and viral communities from oxygen minimum zone, Eastern Pacific Ocean - ETNP2014_SV_400_PacBio MetaG (Illumina Assembly) | ecosystem: Environmental > Aquatic > Marine > Hypoxic... | reverse complement strand
CAAGCCTTGTGCCCCAACCGCCCGCGAGTATGATTGTTTTCATGATCTATTTAATCCCTAAAAAACTTAATGAATTCCTCTAACTGAAAGTTCAACCAACGACCACCCGTCAAATTCATCCAGATTTGGCGTCAGAGGATTTAATTCTAACTTATAGCCATTCAAGTTTGCCATTTCCTGAACCTGAGAATTGGCGCTATTAATAAATGCATCATTACCAAGGACAAATAATGCCCCTCCTTTTTTTATCAAATTCCAATTTAATTGTTTTGGCAATGTTATTTTTCCATCAAGAGTACCATCACTGGCATCTGAAACTCTATAAGACCGCGTGTTCAATAAAAAATATGCATGTCTAGCTTTACTAGTCAACAATAATGGGTTATTTACGTGTAATGAAATATTGTTTTCATACATATACAAAAATAATTTTGATTCTGGAACTCTCGAAAATCCGTTATAGAATTGTTTAAAGGACAGCACATATACCAAAAAGACAAATACCAATCCAACATATCTTATTCTTTTGAGACTGAATATAATTAAATAAAAGAATGGGAATGTATACCAGATATAACGAGCATTTTGAAAATGCATCGTGAACCATAATCCTGTCAAACATATGATACTTAAATAAACTTTAATGAAGTGCTTGTCCATTATTCCCCTAGTACAGTAATACATCGCAGATAGAGGAAAGATTGTGAATATTAATGTGAATATTGGGTTGGTTAAACCCCATACACCAAGAATTAGGTTTGGCAATATCTTCCATAACTGAAGTTTGAGATTATACACATTGATTGCTAAAAACATATTCAATAAGTGATCTAGAACTGAAGTTTTTAAATGCCAAACTTCAAATAAAGTATAAATTGCAAGAGTGGCAATAATTAAGAATATGGAACCCGCTATAAGATAAACAGAAGCTCTGAACTTTTTGACTATGATCAAACTTATTACAGCGGATCCAATCTGAAACAGAGCATTAAGCCGAAAGAGAATTAATACTATAACAAGAAAGTATATAATTGATAGTTTTATTAAGATATTTTTCTGAAACGAAAATGATTCAAATGTATCTTCAAATCTAACAAATTCAATAATCAAATATACAAGCCACAATGTTAATGAATTAAAGACACCATCATTAATAGCAAGCAAATTTATACGGTAAATGTGCCATGCTCCAAGATAGACAGATAATAATGATATTAGGGGTAATCCTTTATCTAAACCCAATATGCGTGAAATTTTATATATAGGATAAACTCCACTTAAATATAATAAATAATTAAGGAAAACAATTGCAAGAATGTGATCTTTTGCCCCAACACCAAACAAAGAAAGTATAACATGAATAAAAACAATACCATTCTGGGGGGTTTTAATTGCCCCAGATGGAATTGTTACAATATCTTTCATCTCCCCGCTATGAAGAAGGCTTTCCGCTATGCCCATATAATAATAGGCATCACTACCTATTAGGTAAACCTTATTGATAATGAAAAAATACAAGGAATAAATTGAAATAATACAACCAATGGAAAGAATAAGTATTTTCAAACGGTCGATACTAATTTTTGAATTACTTATCATATGACTCTAAAGATTTGATTTTAAACCAATCTTTCAAAAAGAATATTAAACCCAATGGCAGACCAAGAAACACACATGGCAATCTACCAATATTAATCCTTGACAAACTGAGGATTCCTCCAAAAAACCAATACTTCCACAAAATGGTAGAATAAATAAAAGTTATTGAAAGATTGAATTGTCTTGGGTAATTAATAGTTATTATACAATCCTCAATTTGATAATTGGGACTTATAGCTTTCAGCTCTAGTAAAGTATCAGACATCCCTCCTTTAATATATCTTTTGACAGCAACCGGGTGATTTAAAAAAAGGCAATCATAATCGTATGAAATCCGGTTCCACAGTGTTGAGGTTACCAGCCTTTTTTCATTCTCAAAATAAGGGAATATATATTCATTTAGAATTTCGGTTTTTACTATTTCTTTTTTATCACCCATAATTTTATCCACAAATCTCATGTTAAAAAGGTTGGATACATAATTTTGATCTGAGAATTTCTCTCCCAACACATCACCATTTTCTCCGAGACAGAGGCAGCAAATACCAGCCAAGTTATGATTCGGGCTGTTGTAATTCTCACATTCAATCAAGGCTTTTTTTATGGTTTCTAATGCTCCTTCCACAAAATAGTCATCATCATCCATTATGATTGAATATTCACCTTCAGCATTTAATATTGCTTTCCTCAGGGCGCTACCTCTTCCCTCATTATTCTGAAAATGATAATTGATATTAACCTTTTTTTGATCAAACCATTTTTTAACCAATTCTTCTGTTTCATCTGTCGAACCGTCATTAACGATAACCAATTCAATATCAGAAACATTTTGTGACACTAAACTCTGGTAAAGATAATTCAACAAATCAGCCCTGTTGAATGTTGGGACACAAACTGAGAGCCAAGAAACTTTATTTTTTTCATTCAATACAAATAGTGGCCTTTGCGCTATTGGTCAATCAATATTATTATCTTTATTGATTGAAATAAATTTTATTGTTTTTTTGCCACCACATATCCCCGCCCATTGTGAGCTTTCAAATATTCAGGGTGATATTGATATTTTTTGCATATATGATCTACAGCTTTTACAATGCCAGGGAAAATTTTGGGGGTGTAGTCATCGTAAACAATGATATCGCCGGACCTTTGTTTATCTCTGATCTGGTTAAACTCAAAAAGCACGTCATCATAAGTGTGAGCCCCATCGAAAAAGCAAAAATGAATATGTTCAGTCTGAACCTTAGGCATTTCAAATCGAGTATCGCCTTGATGGAAAATAATATAGCGCTCAACAAGATTTACCCACGGTTTGATCAGTTCGGAACGGGACTTTGGCCCATCATGATCATCAATGCTATTCCAGTACATCTGGGTTCGGTGGGGGAGAACATCAAACGTCAGGATTGTACCGGCCCTGCACTGATCTGAAAGTGCCTTGCCCATGCAAAGTGCGGAAAAGCCTCGGGCTGTTCCTGTTTCCCATATGTTAAGACTATCACACAGGTTCTCAGGCGGGTTATCATCTAAATATTTTGATAAAGTTGAATATAAGACTCGTCCGTGCTGGTAGCAAGGTTCAGACTGTTTAATTGCAACTTGAGTATGGAGAGCAAGATCGTGAAGCCAATCTTGATCAATGGAATAACCTGACTTATCCTCATAAGAATCAATCTCAGGATAGTTTCTATTTTTGATTTCTATAGCAAGACGTTTGTATTTATTTTTATCTGCGAAAGGACGTTTACCAAAAGGATAATTGAACCATCGTCGGTTTGATAAATATTCAAACCCGTAATATAGACTCTTACCTATTATAGTTATTATTTTGTTCATTAATAAAAGGACCTATAGATAAAATATTAATATCACAATGACATAACACTAGGAATTAAATATTATTAAATAAACTTGAATAATTCTGAGTATATAATTATATCAATTATTATAATTAGCAGTGAAGATTCAAATAGAAAGGGCTGAATAAATCAAAAATATTTCATAACCATTGCTTAATAAATTGAAAATTATATTGACTAAAAAAATAAATTGAATATTTAAATAGTGCAAAATAAAAAAGTGCGAAATCTTAACTTAAACTATTCTTCCATTTCTTGTTCTTGTACAGTAAGAAATGGAAGCATCCACCATCGTACAGTTTCACCTTTGTCAATTGTAAAAAAATATCTACCAAATATTTTGAGACAATATTGGTGAATTATAGACAACAAATAAAAATCATATAAATAACTGTACCAACTAAATTTGAATCTAATTCTTGATAAAATAAACCATGGTAAGAGTGGTATTCTTTTATAATGAAATAGTTCTTTTAATTTTATTTTATAAATATATACTAATAGATCCGCATATTGTGCTGTATATTTTGCCTTTAATGGTATCCATGGGTAATCTATATCCTTGTAGATACCTAATGCATCGTTTAAAAAAGCTGTATTATACTCTTCAAAAGATTCAGCTCTTTTAATAAAATCAAAATTATTAACAACTTCATTATATATATCACCACCTGGAAAAAATCTAAAATACTGCGGACCAATTAATTCACAATCACGATTTATATCCAGAATATGTTTAACAAAATCGAATGTTTTAACATATTCATCATATGTTTCAGTAGGTAATCCTATTAAAAATGAAAAATTTCCATTTACTTTTGATCTAAATATTCTTTCTACAGCATCTTTTGACCATGAAACTTTGTACCCTTTTTTCATCCAATTAAGGACACGTTGACTTCCACTTTCAAGCCCAAATTTTAATGTTTGACAATTAATGTCTTCAAGCTTTTCTAAAATCTCATCATTAACAAAATTAGCTCTTATATAGGACGCCCGGCAAGTTGAACGCCATTGAAATGAATAATCTTGCTCTTTATACAGGTCAATAAAATCAAATATCCTATCTTTATCTTGGAAAAAATTCTCATCTCTAAAATAAATAACCTCAGGATTATATTTCTTAACAACATTATCAATCTCATTAACCATTACTCCTGCGGCACGTGGTCTAAATTGTTGATTAATTACTGGATTATAGCAAAATGTACATCTATATGAACATCCCCTACTTGTTAAAACTTGCATATAACTTCCAAATGTTTCAATCACATTATCATCTAACAATTCATAATCAATATCATAAGCTTCAACATGGGTAGATGGTATAGTTTTCACTACCTTTTCACCATTGTGATACATTATCCCAGGTACATTACTGAAATCAGTATTTTCTTTATTAAACTCATCAATTAATAAATCAAATGACCTCTCTCCTTCACCATAAGATACAAAATCTATATTTTTGTACTCACATGTGGTTATTGGCTCCAACACTATATGTGGTCCTCCACAAATTATTGGCTTTGATGGATATTTTATTTTTATTGAATCTACTATATTTTTTACCGAAGGAACATCACTTGAGAAAACTCCAATACCAACGATATCAGCCCAGTCTGAATCTTCTTCTAATTTACCCAAATGATCATCTGGATAATTTGATAGATCCAAAATTTTTACATTTTTATTTTGGGTTTTAAGGTAGCTACCAACAGCCAAAACTCCCCATGGAAAGTTGTTTTTACTATTGTTATGATTTGGGTTTATTAATAATACATTCATTAAATTTACTCCAACATAATTCTTCTATTTCAACATAACAAAAACCTGGGATCAATTCCTTACCTCATCGATATAATCAAAATATCGAAGATAAATTTACACTGTATTTCTAATTATCACTAAAATTATTCTCACACTCCTTGACCACGTTCAATACTTCAAAAGCTTCTTTAATTGATACTGCAGGAGGTTTGTTACAAAGGATTGAATTAATAAAATCTTCTATTTGAATATATAAAGGGGAGTTATCTCTACTAATTATTCTATTTTTAATTCTTTTTGTAAGATGAGGTAAAAAATGAGAATCAATACCTATCTTAGTTCTATTATTATAATTCAATTTCCCTTTTGAACCATATATATTGAATTGAAAAGGTTCACTATTCTGACATGCTGTAGAAAAAATCATACTAGCTTTCATTTTATTAGGAAACGTAAGCGTAACAATAGATGAATCAAAACAATCAATGTTTGATTTAACCCGAAAATTATTAGAAAAAATAGTTTTAGGATAACCAAAAAACCAAATTACAAGATCTATAAAGTGAATTCCTTGGTTGATCAATACATTACCAATCTTTCCTCGCCATCCATTACCTGATGAATAATAGTCGGATGTTCGTTTCCAAAACATTTTTGTTTCACACAAAAATGGAACTCCGATTAAACCATTTTCCAACTGTTTCTTCATATCAATAAATATTGGATCAAAACGATTTTGTGATACCACACTAGCTACCAATTTAGATTTTTTACTTTTTTCAATCTCTAATAGTTTCTTAGCATTATTTATATCCGAATCAACAGGCTTTTCAATTAAAACATGTTTATCATACTCCAAAGCTTTTATAGCAAGCATTGAATGTCGAAAAGGTTCAGTGGTAATGGTCAAAGCTTGAATATTCGTGTCATTTAATATCCTTTCATAATCATCGGTAGGCGTAAGATTAAATTGTCTTGAAAATTCTTCAGCTCTTTGAATATTTCTACTATAAATGTATTTACATTCACCATATTTACTTTTTTTTATGTTTTTAATATGAGATATTGAAGCACCTGAAGCTCCTATGATAGCAAATTGTATCATTTAGATGTGTTCAACCGAACCGTTTCCCAATATAAATGATTTATTATAAGTATTCTAATGGGGTAATATTCCATATTCATTAAACATTTCATACGTAAATCCCCTATAATCGCATTTGGAACATGCGTCATGTACGTTTCGATTCCCATTAATTAATTCATTTCTGAACTTAGTATATTTATCTGAATTCCAAATTTCCAATATTTTTTCACTATTGACATTACCCATATTCGTTGAGTAAAAGAAATCCTCACTACAAACACCCACAACACCTTCAGGGCTAATTGTCATCATTTCAAAAGGTCTAAAACAAGGTTTGTCCAAAGCTGATAACAAAATTTTTGAATTGGGAGCTGTTCCAGCTCTAGTACCTAATTCTTCAGTAAGCCTTCGTTTGTTTATTATTATTCTTTGATTATAGTAACCCGATTGTGCAACCATATGACCCTTAAAACGCCTAATAGAATTTAATTCCTCCATTATTTTTTCTACATTCTTGCTGTGTTTTTTTGTATCGGTGTAATCATTAATGTATAAAGTATCTAAACCAGCATTAAAAATTTCAAGGATCATTTTCATTTTCAGTCCTTTGCCATTAGATTTTAATTCTAGATAAGATTTAGGAACAAGATTTCTAGCTTTTTTTATGAATTCAACAATACGCTTATCTAAAAAAGGTTCATTGTTATTAAAAAATGATATTCTATTAGAATAATCTATTTCATTGAGTTCGCTAAGAACCTTATCAACTAAATTATTGTCCATAAGAAGATCTTCTCTAGGATCATCATTATAATTAGCTAAACAAAAAGAACATGTACTATTGCAACGTGCTCGGGTTTCAATATGAATAATCCTTGGGTGTGGGAAAGGATATTGAAAAAATGATTCTTTTAGTAAATTTATCTGTTTTTTTATTAATCGATTTCTCCAAATGGAACGTTTGATTAAATACTTTTTTAATTGTTGTATTGTATTCATTTAATTATTCCAATAAGGTTAGTTAATAATAGCATTTCTAAGTCAATGGGCAATGGTAAAATGTATCATAGAATGGCATTCCATATATGTTCCACATATTTATTATAGCAATATTCAAAACTGAATAGGTTGATCTTTTCTAAAATTAATTTACGCATATTGCTATATTGGTCTAAAGCACTTTCAATAAACTCGTTCAGAGTCAGTAGATCAAATGAATCTTTAGGCAAAGCCATTCCTAACATACCATTATGGCAAAGCTCCGATGTCCCGCCACTATCATGATAAAAAACTGGCAATCCCGTAGCCAGCGCTTCTACTACGGTATTGGGGCATGCTTCATTTTTAGAGGGGAATAAAAAGAATTGTCCCTTTTTCAAAACATCGGCTATTTCACTTTCACGTAAAGTTCCTAATAATTTCACATATTTAGATGATATATCTTCAGGCCAGCGGCCTATATGAAGAACTTGAACTCGATTCAACTCCGAAAATGATGCAATAGTTTTGAAACCTTTATTATGATTAACTGACCAAGAATTTGATATTAAAATAACTTCGTCAGATATTTCAGATTTTTCGCGGGATGGGAAAAATATTCTATTATCTGTACCATTTAGAATAATCGTATTTGATTCCGGATAGTTAATTTGTAAATCATCAAAACATTCTTGACTATAATTACTTTGAAACACCGCGCTGTCCGCTAAAGTTAAATTATCAATAAGTAGGTCATCAACTTTACCAGCTTCAGGGGCATAAATCTTCCTAAGACCGTCTAATCTGAAAATGAATTTTTTTTCACCTTTATTTAATAATCCTCCAAAAGGATTACTAAATCCTAAGCTACGACTAATATTTATAATATTTCTCTTTCTTAATTTTTTATTTTGCCCAATACGATGTCCAACAGAAAGAAATATTTCAGCTTTTGAATAATTATTTACAAGTTCTATTTTTTCATCTAGGTAAGCATATTTATGAAAATTCCTAAAAAATGTATTAACTCCCCCCCAAGGTCTCTCAGTTGTTTTATACAACAAGGCAAGTTTTACTTTAGACATAAATATTGAATATCATACTATGAAATAATTATTTTTTACCTAATAAGGTACCATTAATATTATTTTTGCATTTTTTTATCAGGTTTAATACTTCATAAGCTTCTTTAATGGAAACAGCTGGAGGTCTGTTATAAAGAATTGAACTAATAAAATCTTCTATTTGTAAGTATATAGGGGAGTTATATTTATTGATAATTCTGTTTCTTATTTTTTTTGTTAAATTAGTTAATAAAGGAAAACAAATATCCAAATTGGTTCTTTTATTATAATTTAATGTTCCTTTTGAACCATATATATTAAATTTTAACGGTTCACTACTCTGGCATGCTGTAGAGAAAATCATGTTAACATTCATATTATTCGTGAAACTAAGTGTAACAATAGAAGAATCGAAACAATCAATGTTTGATTTGACTCTGTAATTTCTAGAATAAACATTTTGAGGATAACCAAAAAACCAAATTACAAGATCTATAAAATGAATTCCTTGGTTGAGCAATACATTACCAAACTTCCCTCGCCATCCATTACCAGATGAATAATATTGTGGTGTTCTTGTCCAGAACATTTTTGTTTCACAAAAAAATGGAGTGCCTATTAAACCGTTATTCAATTCATTCTTCATACGAAGGATCATTGGATCAAAACGATATTGTGATATCACACTAGCCACCAATTTAGAATATTTTGTTTCTTCAATCTCTAACAGTTTCTTTGCGCTACCCACGTCCAAATCGATAGGTTTTTCAATTAAAACATGCTTATCACACTCTAGAGCTTTAATAGCAAGGCTCGCATGTCTAGATGGTTCAGTAGTAATCGTTAAAGCTTGAATACTTGTGTCATCTAATATCTTTCTATAATTATCAGTAGGTATAAGTTGAAACTTTTTTGAAAATTCTTCAGCCCTATGGATATTTCTACTATAAATGTATTTACATTCAGCATTATTACTTTTTTTTATACATCTAATATGCGAAATGGAAGCTCCTGAAGTTCCTATAACAGCAAATTTTATCATTAAGAAATGTACTTAACCATTTTAATTTTCATAGTTTTAATCATAAGCTTTCTGATGAGATAATATTCCATATTCATTAAACATTTCGTATGTAAAACCTTTATAATCACATTTTGAACAGGCATCGTGTACATTTCGATTCCCATTAATTAGTTCATTTCTAAACCTAGTATATTTTTCAGAATTCCATATTTCTAATAATTTTTCTTTATTAACATTTCCCATATTGGTTGAATAAAAGAAATCTTCACTACAAACACCCACAACACCTTCAGGACTAATTGTCATCATTTCAAAAGGCCTAAAACAAGGTTTGTCCAAAGCTGATAACATTTTTTTTGCATTGGGAGCTGTCCCAGCCCTACTACCTAATTCTTCAGTAAGGTTTCTTTTAGTTATTATTATTCGGTCATTATAATTACCTGATTGTGAAATCATATGACCCTTAAAACGCCTAATAGAATTTAATTCATCCATTATTGTTAGTACATTCTTACTGTGTTCTTTTTTATCTGTATAATCATTAATGTACAAAGTATCTAAACCAGCATTAAATATTTCAAGGATTTTTTTCATTTTCAATCCCTTACCATTACTCTTTAACTCTAAATATGATTTAGGAAGTAGATCTCTAGCTTTCTTAACAAATTCAAAGATACGCCTATCCAAAAAAGGCTCATTATTGTTAAAAAATGATATTCTACCACAATAATCAATTTCCTTTAGTTCACCAAGAACCTTATAAACTAAATTACTATCAATAAGAAGATCTTCTCTAGGGTCATCATTATAATTAGCCAAACAAAAAGAACATGTACTATTACAACGTGCTCGGGTTTCAATATGAATAATCCTAGGGTGTGGGAAAGGATATTT
>Ga0187833_10006998_pt1 | contig 10276 bp, 20 predicted proteins | sample ETNtaG_37_FD_167968 | JGI IMG/M metagenome (GOLD analysis project Ga0187833, IMG submission 167968) | Marine microbial and viral communities from oxygen minimum zone, Eastern Pacific Ocean - ETNP2014_SV_400_PacBio MetaG (Illumina Assembly) | ecosystem: Environmental > Aquatic > Marine > Hypoxic... | reverse complement strand
CTAGGGTGCAGACTGGGGTGGGTGTTCCGCAGTTATCTGCTGTTATGGAGTGTTCTGATGCCATGTCTGACTACCTGGATGTTCAGGTTATTGCGGATGGGGGGATTAAGACTCCCGGTGATATCGTTAAGGCTCTGGCTGCGGGTGCTGATGCTGTGATGGTTGGCGGGATGCTGGCTCGTTGCGTTGAGGCTCCAGGTTTGGTTAAGGAAGTTGATGGTGTTAGGTTGAAGCAGTACCGTGGTATGGCTTCTGCTGCTGCCGGCTCGAGGTATGTTGAGGGTGCAGAGGGTTGGGTTCCTTGTGATACTGATGTTGGTTCTGTGATGACTTCTATTTCTAATGGTTTGCAGAGCGCCATGTCGTATGTTGGCGCTAGGAAGTTGGATGAGTTTAAGGAGAATGCCCAGTTTGTTCCTATATCCCCTTTGAGCATTAAGGAGAATGGGGCGCATGCCTATTCGTAAAGTTTTTTTTAGAAATATGGGTTTGGTACGCATTGTGTCGCTCTTGTGTGGTAAAATATATATAAAGAAAGTTGCCGATGGCAACGGAATGGAGAAAAAATGAGTAATTTAATAACTTTAGATGAAGCAAAAAGCGCTATCGCTGAAAAGATGAAAGATACTGAAATTGTACCCTTTACTTTTAATGATTTGAAGGTTGAAAGCAAGAGTGTGTTCAGTATTAATGGGGATAGGGTTAAACTTACGGATGGAGCGTCCAAGCAGTTCTCTGAAATGATCAGTGTGCCTTTCCCGTATGTTAAGCGTAGCCCCAATGATTTGGTGGCAATGAATTACAACTATCATGTCAATGAGACCCCTGGTCGTTCCCTGAACGCTGTGTTTCGGGGTAACACTGTGTCCTCATTTTCTGAGTTGGATTTACCGAATGTGGCACATAGTGATGTCTTAGATGCAGCAGCTGGTGCTATTGGTGATGATGCGAGCATTAAACATTTTCGTATCAATGATGCTGGCCAGTTAGGTGCAGTCATTACTACGGATGAGTTTAATTTCTTGACGGAGGACACTCCGTATTATGGTGGAGTTAAGATTAAGTTCTCTGATACTTGGGCAACGCATCCAGTGGTTGAGGCTTATCTGGAGAGAGAGTGGTGCAGCAATGGTTCCACTACTCAGGTTGATAACCGTAAGTTCCGTGTGCGTGGCTACAGTCGTGATGCTGTGGTTGAGCAGTTCGCAGAGTTTGCGGGTATCGCCAAGCAGCAGATCAAACCTATGTTCGATGGGTTCATCCATCTCCGCGATGAGAAGGTTAACGATGTAAGAGGCGTTATCCTCAGGATTTGTCAGGAGAATGGGGTTCCGACGAAGGTTTTCAATCGCATCATGGAGTATTGGAGCGGGGAAGGGTTTAGGACCACTTTCCCGAATCCAGATAGCATTCTGAACAATCCGACAATGTATCATGTTGTCAATCTGTTCACGTATGTTGGGTCACATTGTCCCGATCTATCTCCAGAGCATAAGGAGTTGCTGATTGCTATCGGTGGCAATAATGCTTTAACGCATCATGACCGTTGCAACTCATGCGGGACGCGTGTCTGACGTACAGCCTGAAGTGTTAGTCGAAAGGGCTGCTCAGTCATCTTCGGATGAAAGAAATGAGCGTCTTTTATGGCTGTACAGTATGAACGAGTATCTCGGTACAAGGGGCACTAACGCTGAAGTTGAGTCTGCTATGAAAAAGTTTTCTATGGCTCAATGGGACGGCAACCCTAGTAAGGATGACTTTACTAAGATGTTTCATATTGCGATTGCATCATTACGTAAGTCTGTTGAGACAAAACTCATACAGCCCTTAGAAAAGACTTTGGACAAAGAACAGGAACGTCGAATTCAATTGAAACGAGAGGCTGCTTCTTCAAAAAGAAAGTCTGGTAGAAAGGCTAAAGATTGAAGTATCAGATAATCTATGTCGATCCGCCGTGGGATTACCAAGGCCAGCGTCAACACGCTGGAGAAGGGAAGAACGACACTGGCGGAGCGATATCGCATTATGCTACAATGAAACTGGACGAACTCAAAGCTTTGGATTTGTCTGTAATAGCAGATCCCAAGGAGTGTTTATTGTTTATGTGGTCAAGCAGCCCCCATTTGCCTCAGGCATTAGATGTCATGATGGCGTGGGGGTTTGCTTGGGCCACGATGGGATTTGTGTGGGATAAGCGTAAAGTCAACCCAGGATATTATACTATGAGTCAGGTTGAGTTGTGTCTCATAGGTAAAATGGGAAGGATCCCCAAGCCTCGAGGGGCTAGAAATATACGTCAGTTGGTAAGAGAAGAACGGGGACTACATAGTGCGAAGCCAGCAGAGGTAAGGAAAAGAATAGAGCAGATGTTTCCTACACAAAAGAAGATTGAATTGTTCGCGAGAGACACCACGCCTGGATGGGATGTTTGGGGAGATGGTGTCGGAAAAACAGAATGGATATTTTAAATGAAAGATGAATGGTTAAGCATGTATTGGGGAATTGCGATACAGATTTCGGCATTTGCTGTATTGTGGGCTTTGTTTATATAAATGTACTCAATTTGGAGGAATATTTAGATGACATTTAATCCTGAAGATCCTGAAGATTCTGAAGAGACTGAATTTGACGGTGATGCAGAGTTGTACTGGAGGGAAGAGATGATGGGTGAACGTCCTATGCTCAACCCTATTGGCGACCCCTACCATCCCGGTGGTCTGTAAGGTATGGTATAATATAGCATGACAGATATCATGGTTGAAGACGAATCTAACACCCAGTTGACCCTAATTGACAAATTGGAGTTGGTAGATCAGGTCGGGCAATATCACATCAAGGGGTACAATGTCACAGAGATAGCGTCCTTGTTGGACCTAGAGCGTGGCGATATTCGTACCTATATTGAAGAATTCAAATTGATCTTGCATCGTCAAGCGGAATCTGATCCATATTTTTTAGAACGTGTTCAGTTAAACACTATTAAAGCTCTTAGCGAATTTGATGAGATCGGTAAGGAATCATGGGAGACTGTGACTATTGCTACGGATCACGGAATGGTCAGCGCCAGAATCCAGGCTTTGAAATTATGTGCTGAAGTAGCACATAAGAAGGCTCAGTTGCATCAGTTGATGAATAATAACCAGACTGATGTTGAGTATGTAGCACGAATGCAGAGAGCTGAATCTGTCAACAATTTGTTGTCAAAGATCATTCGTGATGTAATATCGCAGTATCCAGAGATTAGAGATAAAGTGCAAAGGGATCTGGCGGATGCATTTGAGATTTTGGATCAAAATATAATCGACGCAGAAGCCTCGTCCGTATTTGAGGCATCAAATAATATAGTTGACGCGCCTATACCCGTGGAAGAGCTATCCGGTAATGATTCCGTTCAAGAGGGAGTATAGCAGACCATGACCGATTACATGGGACTAAATCTTGAACTAGATGATTTCAGTAAGTTGCTGAATCAAGATGAGTTAGTTGAAGAGCCTGTCCCGTTGGAAGTGTTTGTTCAGGATAAAAAGTATTTGAATCTTCCTGCGTTGTCTGAAATACAAACGGAGATCGTAAAGCAAAGTACGCAGATTCTGAAAGAAGAGACTTTGCAGAAGTTAATGGGAGTTCAAGAAGGAACTGACTATTACAATAAGTATACTCAGAATGAGGTTATATGTCAGTTAGGTAAGGGATCTGGTAAAGATCATTGTTCTAGAATATCGATGGCTAGAACGGTTTACCTATTGCATTGTCTAAGAGATCCCCTTATGTATTATGGTAAGGCTAATGGTGTATATGTTGATCTTCTAAATCTTGCTGTTAACGCTCAGCAAGCACAGAGAGTTTTCTTCGAGCCTTTAAAAAATCTTTTGTTGGGCAGCCCCTGGTTTAATGACCAAGGGTTTGAACCCAGAGTAAGTGAAATCTTCTTCTTTTCCAGACCAGTAAGATGTTTCTCTGGTCACTCTGAATCTGAGGGTTGGGAAGGTTATGAGGTTATGACTGTTGTTTTGGATGAGATTTCAGCTTTCAAAACCGATTCAGAATTGAAGGGGGAGATTAGAAATAAAGGCTCAGCGTCTGCAATCTATAATATGAGTAAGTTATCTGTGATGTCTAGATTCCCAGAGATTGGAAAGGTCATCCTTCTGTCATTCCCTAGGTATAAGGGTGACTTCATTCAGCAGAGATATGAAGGGGCAATCGAAAAGAATGAACCTAAAACTTGGTGTATTAAAGCATCAACGTGGGACGTTAATCCAACTATTGAAAGACACCAATTGGAATCGGAATATATTCGTAATCCTGTTGAGGCTGCTGCAAGGTTTGAATGTGAACCTCCACATATGGAGGACGCATACTTTAGAGATGCAGAGCGTGTAAGGAAAGCGTTTATGTATCATGATGATCCAATAGATGAAGACGGCGTATTTAAGAAATGGTTTAATGGTGAAGATAGCAAGTTGAGATACATGCATGTTGACCTTGGACTTAAGCGAGATAGGGCGGCACTGTCTATGGTTCATGGTGCAGGATTTACTGAAATCAAAACTTCTATGGGAACTGAATTGCTGCCAATAATAAATGTTGACTTGATTCACTACTGGGAAGCTGTTCCTGGAAAGGAAATCAATTTTGCTGCTGTAAGGCAAATGATTCTAGATCTGAATAGGAAGTTTGAAATAGTATCTGTTACATTCGATCAATGGCAGTCTGTAGATATGATCCAGACATTAAGAGGTCTTGGTGTTAATGCTGACCTGCATGGTGTAAAAAAGACAGACTACGATACGTTAATGACTGCTATCTATGACAATAGATTACGTGGATACTGGAGCGAGCTGTTGGTCGAGGATGAACTGTTGAAATTAAAGTTACTAAATAATACTAAAATTGATCACCCGACCAAAGGGACTAAGGATTTAGCTGACTCATTGGCTGGAGCAGTATTTGCTTGTGCAAAAAATATTAACATGGATACAGAAATTGAAATTGAGATAGTCAATACTGGCCCTGGTATTCATGAAAAATATGAGCATGAAAAAGAGATGAGTGAAGTCCTAATGATGGATGAAAATAGTTTGGCATGGGAGTCTACAAACTCTACAGTAAAAACTATGCCAAGTGAACTCCAAGAATGGTTTGGACATGTCTAAATGATTCCTCGAAAAATACATACTCAATTTTACTAAATCATTAAGTCAAATCCCGAGGGTTTGTAACATTACAAAATCCGGGTCTGGCTGATAGAAAATGGTCGAGGGTATTTCCAGGATAGGATCCAGGCTGAAGCTCAGTCATTACAGAGATTTTAGTTTGGTCCGCGAATGAGAATAGTTGGTGTGGTAGGGTGTTTATTGATGGTCAAGGGCCGCGGCCCCGATCATTCAGTAATATCCATTGGATAAAGAAAAGAGAAAAAGATGAGTATCGTAAAGGTTGACGCTCTGCCTGAGATTACTAGGCAGAGTGCTGCAAGTGGGCTTATCCTTGAGATTAGGGAAGCCCTTGAGGAATCTCTTGATAATGGTCAGGCTTTTAAGATTGATGACCTGTTTGAGGATAAAGATTTCCATAACATGCAGCAGAGGGTTCGGACTCAGGCAAGGAAACTGGGAATGAATGCCTCTGTGCGTAGGGCAAAAGATGAGAATGCCCTTTACTTTATTGCTATTGATGAGGATCTGAAGAAGTCAGCAAAGACGCTGGCCTCTGATGAATTGGATGCTTCTGAATAGTTGTAATTAAATAACTGAGAGTTCGACAAGAGAGGGGCACCCTTAGGGGTGCCTCTCTTTTGTTGTTTATTATCCACAAAATGGTATGGAGTTAGGATAAAATGTGGTGTCAGATGAAAAATCAGTAAGACAGTCATGTCCCAGATGTTTGGGGCAAATAGAAGGTTACCCTGCGGTTAGTAGAACAGATAACGCAACAGAGATTTGTTCACCATGTGGTCAGACAGAAGCTATGGAAGACTTCATGTATGAAGTTGTGAAGACGCAGGATATGTGGCCTACTTATGAAGGTTTTGCGAAGAAGTCATATTGGAATAAAATGAATAAACTGTCAGGTTTGATAACTGACTTAACTAAGAAAGATAGTGGTGAAAATGAGTGATATAGTGTCTATTGATGTTTCGGCTTTGATTCAGGCAGTTGCTGATGATGAGAATGGTACTCTTACAGAAGTTATTGGGAGTGCTGTTGATGAAAGGTTAAGTGAAGTTGTCGAGGAGGCTGTAAGTGATTACCTTCGGTATAGTTCAGATATTTCAGATATAGTTAGTGATGGTGTTAGTGATTATGTCGCTACAGAAATTGAATCGCTATTGGATGGGGTTAGTCCTGGTAATCTGTGTAGGCTAGGAGAAGAGTTTAAGAGTGCAATTCATTGTATCCTTAAGCATCATATCACTGATTGGAAGAACATCTTTGATGACACAGAAATGGCTAATGGTAATGGAGTATCAACAGAAGATATCCAAAAGATGGTTGCTGAGAAGTTCAATAAAGAGATGAAGGTTGAAGTTACCTTTGTTGACAAGAAGCCTGCTGAAGTATTGAGTGGGGATATCAATTGATACATCTGACTGATGAACAATTTGAAAGTCTCAAGGCAGAGATATTTGAAAGTCTCAAGGCAGAGATTCGTTCTGAGGTAGAGTATCGTACCGATATCTATACTAATGGAGATTGGTTTCAGGAAAGAGTCAAAGAGGCTTTATGCGAACTACTATTTCCAGGTATAGAGTCATGTGAAGGAGAATGTAGTATGGATTTGTTGGGATTACTGAAAAGAGCTTTAGATGCCAAAGTATGATATTGAAGTTGAACTTGTAGGCCATGATGGTAATGCATTTGCTATTATGGGTAAAGTTAAGAATGCGCTAAAACGTAATGGCGCTTCTTCTGAGGACATTGATGAATACATGAAAGAGTCAATGTCGGGCGATTATGATAATTTGTTGAGAACTGCTATGGAATGGGTAAACGTATCATGAGTTACACTAAAGAAGATATTAGAAAGGCTATTGACGACGGTACTATTGTTGGCAATGGTCATGCTATTATTGCCCCTGAGCATTACGCAGCATTTGACGTAAGTCATCTTGAGAGAACACATGAATCTGATTTTAGTACAGGTAAGACTACTATATATGATAATGATGGGATTCCACTTGAGTCAGTAGAAGGGATTAATAATCTATCCTTTTTATATTCTTTGGTTCTTCAATTAGACCTGGAATACCAATCTTATTTTGGTAGGGGTACTCAGGCAAGAGAGTTGGTTGAAGTTCTAGATAGGTGGGCTAGTGAATGTTAATTCAAAATCTAGAATATACACCAGTTAAGCCAGTAATAATTGCAGCCTTTGTGGATAGAATTAAAGGTGGCGATACATGGTATTTCAATTTAACTACTGATGGCTTTATAGGCCAAGGAGCCATTATATCGAAGCAGTATGCTACTTATGATGAAGCTGTATACGGAATGAATGAACGTATTGGTGCGATGTATGAGGATGTATCAGGATGAGTTTAGATAAAACATTGGAAGGGCGCAGAGTGCGTCTTGTCAATACTAATGATCCGTATACTAAACTACATCGTGGTTCTCTTGGAACTGTCAAATATGAGATATATGATGACTTATGGGGAGATGATAAACTATCAGTAGATTGGGATGATGGTTCAAAACTTATGCTTATAGCAGGTGCTGACCACTGGACAATATTGAAAGAAGATAAGAATGAAGAATAAGACTAAGTTAGCAGGATTCTGTCCCGTTGATTCAGGGCAAATAATGGTGATTGACCCATGTTATGCATTGATGGATGAATATGATGATACGGATGGTAGATATCCTGTTTTTGTTGATGTTAATGAAGATGGCAGGGTTGTAGAGTTACGTATTGCTTTTGATGGCATTAGGCATGATGACTATAAAGTTATGATGGACCAGGAAGAAAAGGAAGGTATAATCTAATAGATAACGATTGGGAAAGGCTAGGGGAGATAGGAGAAAGGCCATGAGAGTTAGCGATGAAATTCACTTATTAACTAAATGCCTAGAGTGTAATCGAGTTTTCGATTTAATGAATGAAACCGACATGGATGAATACGCTTGTGGGCATGATTGTGAGGCAGAATAAGTGTTTGACGAAGGTGGCGATAAAGATATTTGCAATGAGCACGAACAAGATAGAGAGATATTGCTGATAATGAAGGAGATGTATGTTCATGTTTGGGATATGACTCTGGCTCAGGCTCAAGATTGTCTCACGAAGAGAGTTCATAGACAGTACAAGCGAGATCGTCATCGCTTGGTTCAGGAAATTGTTGATACTCTCGTTTGGGAGATGATGAATGAGAGAAACTATTGGAAGGATAATGAAAATGTCTAGAAGAGAGATAGGAGAAAGACCATGAGTTTTACACACGAAAGCCTCTATTATCTAGTTCCAGGAATATCAGCTAAAGAGCATCTGGATGAGCAAGACCTGAACGAACAGATCAGGGAAGAAGCATATACTGATGCTTGGGAAACTTCTCTAAGTAAAGCTCAGGACATGGTAGAACATCCAGAGAACAAGAAGATGATTGCTGATATTGTAGACCGGATTGCATGGATTATCATAAAGGAGAACAATGATGTTGAATAGTACGCGTGGAGATATTGTTGGTGATTGCCCTCGTTGTGGTGAGCATTCTATGCTTGATCCACAGGTTTTAAATGCTTTGAGTAGAACAACAAGGGGGGAGCATGATGTATCTGTTTATGTCTGTTCTCCATGTGGATCAGATGAGGGAATGTTAGAGTATTTCACTGATGGTTGTCAGCCACAGAGTGAATGGCCTATTGCTAAGAGACAGTACGAGTTTGAGTTTGAGTTTGATAATAAGTACTGGCACGTTAAAGAAAGCACAGACAAGCGCAATGACTAGGAGAAAAAAGCCATACGATGTTCCAATTGATAAGACTACAATGTATGACACAATAACATCGCAGCAATGGCACAAATTCCGTGATGAGGAACTTGAAAAGATAAGAGAAGAAAAGCCCCGGAGGGTAGTTCCACCATCTCGGCCAGGGCTAAGAAGAAATCGTAAAGTCGGGGGATAAAGGTAGTTACTACTATAGAGAGAACACATAGTAACTAACCCTCCGCTCCAGTGGTGGAACAGGCATACACAGCAGACTTAAAATCTGCCCTCTGCAATAGAGATAAGGGTTCGAATCCCTTCTGGAGCACAAAAAGTAATTACTTCGTAAAAGCAAATAACCCCACAAGACGCACTAAAAGGAAGACCGTCTATTGTTGGGTTGGCGAGAAAACTCCATATATTCTTATGTTGTATGGGGATGGTTCTTTCTCTTTTTTTGCCTTTTTTGAAGTTGTACTAACGATATATATAAATATTAAATGTTTTTAGTAGGTTCTGGGAGGGTTGTGGGGATACGTATGCCCTCTCTATAAAGGTCATTTGTTAATTATTCTATCAACCCCCAATATTATCTAAGGGAATAAATAAACTTTATTTGTTTGGGACTAATGTTCTCCCCTTCAAATAAAAGTTTTTTTTATTTATCTGAGATTAGCCAATAATAATCCTTGATGATAATCGGCAAAAATAATCGGCAGAAATAAGTCCAACAAATAACTCTCGTCATTTGGGGGACTGCTGAAAGTATTTACAGATACTCCTACTGGATATCGTTAACCTTAGCCGCCGGCCTTTACTCCCTGTAACTACACCCGTGTGATTTGCGATACTTAGTGCCAGCTATTAACGTTAATGTTAGAGGCTCGAGCTGGGCGCATTAAATAACGTTAATAAATAAGATTAATTTTCGCGGGCGCAGCCGGCCCCTTGTATAAATCCCATTGCATAACGATAATAAATAATAAAAATAAATAACGTTAGGGATTTGGGCATTCAATTAAAGGAAACTATTAACATTAATTTAATTGGTACAAGCCCTTCGGGTTCTCGTTCCTCGAATACCAACCTAACTTTGCGGGGAAGGATGCGGGGGAATATATCCACTAATATATGGAACTAGTATTAACAGTATTTTGCGGGTGCAAAGTCCTGCGGATTCCTACGGAACACCCGCCTGAGGGGTGGGAATAGATGTGTTCAATATAAGGGAGTGTGTATATGATTTACGTGGACGCAATCATGAGGCCAGACGAGCGAACACCAGCCAGGGGCATCCAAACATGCAGGTCAAAGCACATAGTTGCAAAGACGCTATCAACAGGCCCATAA
>Ga0187833_10006995_pt1 | contig 10279 bp, 11 predicted proteins | sample ETNtaG_37_FD_167968 | JGI IMG/M metagenome (GOLD analysis project Ga0187833, IMG submission 167968) | Marine microbial and viral communities from oxygen minimum zone, Eastern Pacific Ocean - ETNP2014_SV_400_PacBio MetaG (Illumina Assembly) | ecosystem: Environmental > Aquatic > Marine > Hypoxic... | reverse complement strand
GGAGACCATGAAGGTGCCTCTTGATAAAAATTTTCAGTTAATAATCTTTCACCACTTCCATCAGGTCTCATTACACCAATATAAAATCTTCCTTTATGAACTTTTGTAAATGCAATAAGGTCACCTCTTGGAGACCAAACAGGAGTTCCGTATAAACCTTTGCCAAAAGTTATTCTCTCAACATTTGAACCATCACTTCTCATTACATAGATTTGCTGTAAACCACTTCTATCAGAATTAAAGCAAATATATTTCCCATTAGGGGAATATGATGGCGACGTGTCAATAGAAGTATGATCAGTAATTTTTTCTACTACCCTTGTATTCAAATCCATTGTATAAATGTCCGAGTTTCCATCTTTTGCAAAACTCATAATTATTTTTTTACCATCAGGAGAAAATCTTGGAGCAAAAGTCATTCCAGGAAAATCACCCACAACTTCCTGAACTCCTGTTTCGATATCAAGCAAATACACTCTGGGTAAATTCCTAAAATAAGATAAATAAGTAACTAGTTGATTTTTTGGACTAAATCTTGGTGTTAGTACTAATTCATTTCCTAAGGTTAAATATTTAACATTCGCACCATCTTGATCCATAATCGCAAGTTTTTTATATCTCTGGGTTTTTTTACCAGTTTCAGAAACATAAATAATTCGCGTATCAAAATAACCTTCCTCACCTGTTAACCTTTGATAAATTTTGTCTGAAATTATATGAGCTACTCTTCTCCAGTTACTTGGCATGGTAGAAAATGCAAGAGCAATCATTTCTTTTGCAGCCACAACATCCCACAATCTAAATTCAGCTCTTAACTTATCATCCGAAACTGTTACCTTTCCTGTAACAAGTACTTGCGCTTTTATTAATCTCCAATCCTCAAATCTCGGTTTAACATGAGCTATATCAGGATTTTGAACAAAAGAATCTTTTTTCAAAGGATTAAATAAACCAGATCTTCTAAAATTTATCTCAATAACTTTAGAAATTTCCTTTCCAATATTTTTAATAATCTTACCATCTTGATTTATTTCTTTTGAACCTGGTTCAATATAAAGCGGAGAAACAGCTATTGGTAAAGGATCAAGATTTCCTCTTGTTATATCTATTTCCACTAATGCAATTGCTGAACTATTAAAGATAAACAAATAAAAAAGAACTAAAATTACTTTTTTCATATTATCCTCTTAACATCTCGTTCGCATCAAAATTTAGTTGCAAATCTTTCCATTTTTCATAACCAGTGGGTGGCACTCTAAGAGGTTGACAGATTCTTATTGCTCTAAGCGCGCTCTCTGCTAAAACTTTATAAAAACTTTGCCCAGGTTTATTCATTCGTGTATGGTCCAATATTTCTGATCTTAAAACAGTTCCATCTGGCTTTAGTCTTAGTTTGATTCTTACTAATAAATTTTCTTGATAAGGTAAACCTAAAGGTAAGCTCCAACAACCAAAAATTTGAGCTTTTAGAGCATCCTCTTGACTTAAAGTTAGTGCATTAGTAAATGAAGTTTTAAGGCTGCTTTGTGTAAGTTTTTTATTTTTCTTAAGAGTTTCAGCAGTTTCTTTCTTTGATTTGTCAATAAGGCCGGCTATTTGATTGGGATCAAAAAGTTCCTTTTTTTCAAATTCTGAAGCTTGTCTAATTTGTTCTTTAACTTCTTCAGGATTTTGTTTTTTTTTTACTATTTGTTTCTTCTCTTTAGTTAAATCCTCTGGTAACGGAATTCTATCGGGTTTTTCTTTTTTTTTTTCTGCGGGAGGCGCTTGTTCAGAAACTACTCTTTCTTCCTCTTTTTTTTTTATTTTTTCAAGAGTTTTTGCAGCTTTAGCTGCAAATGGGACACTAGTTTTATCGGTAATTTGAATTAAATCAACAGATAATATTGGAGGTAAATCAATTGGGGCTCTCATCATAAAGGGTAAGGTTATGGCCGTGATAACGATCATTACGGAATGAAAGATTAAAGAAAAAAAGATACTTCTAGTCATATCAATTTTTGTATGGTTCAGAAATTAAAGCAACCTTTGAAAATCCAGCTCCAGACAATCTTCCCATAATTTCTAGTACTCGACCGTAATTAATTGTTCTATCTCCTCTCACGTATATCCTGGTATCTGTCCTATTGTTTGATATTGCTAAAATCTTTGGAACGATTTTTTCAAATTCCACTTGATGTTCTTGAATAAAAACCTCACCTTTAGAATTAATTGATAATGTCAAAGGTTCTTGATCTTCAGACAAAGAATCTGCCGCAGATTCTGGTAAATCTACTTGAACTCCTACAGTTAATAAAGGAGCGGTTACCATAAAAATGATAAGCAAAACCAACATCACATCAACAAAAGGTGTAACATTAATTTCGCTCATTGGTTCTTTTGATGAACGATTTAATTGAAAGCTCATTAGTATATTTTAAATAATCGATATAAATCTTTTAGAAAAATTTTCTATTCGTCCGCTATATTTTTTTGAGTCACTATTAAATTTATTATAGGCAACTACTGCAGGAATGGCAGCTAATAGACCTAAAGCAGTTGCAAAAAGTGCCTCCGCTATTCCGGGAGCCACTATTGCTAAACTGGTATTTCTTGAAATAGCAATAGATTGAAAGGAATTCATTATACCCCAAACTGTGCCGAACAAACCAATAAAAGGAGCGGTTGAACCTACTGTTGCTAAAAAAGTAAAATGTTTTTCGATTAATTTAATTTCCTTGTCTGCTGAAATTTCAATAACTCTACTGACTCTAGTTGATTGAACTGAAGAAGATTTAGATTTTGTTTTAATTAATTCATTCATTGCAGACTGAAATACATTTGCCATAGGATCTTTTTCTCTATTTGTATGAATATTATAAAAACTTTCTGCCGATTTTGATTTCCAAAATTTTTCTTCAAAACTAGTAGTGCTTTTTTCTATTTTTTTAAAAAGTCTATATTTGTCAAAAATTAAAGCCCAAGAAAAAACCGATGCTGCAATTAAAATAATAATGACACTTTTAACAACAAAATCTGCTCTGAGAAAAAGTTGAATTAAAGAGAAATCTGTTGAGCCGCCTAATCCAACAACTTGTGCAGTTACTTCTTGTTCCATTAAGGCTAATGTGCATCTAAATGTGTCATGAATTTGGCACTAAAACTAAGTTTTTATGAAAATTAAAGTTGAGTATCGTTGAAATATCTAGCAATTAAAATTGCATCAGCTTTATTTGAGTCTTTTTTTCTATAAAGTTTACTTGATATTTCGGGATAAACCTCAATTACTTTTGTTCTGCTTGCATCTTTATTAGTTTTAATCAAATTAAAATGTTTTTTCCATTTAGATGGTCTAACAAAATATATAGGTAAACTTAGAGCTGAACAAATACCTTTGATTACACCAAAAGATTGGCCAAAATTAAACATGCTAGTCACTCCTTGTCCTGGCATTGCATTAACATGTTCAACAACAACAATAATTTCATTATCATCATTTAATCTTTCTTTAATAATATTGGCTACTTGAGAGCCGTTTACTTGTTTTTTGTTTTTCTTTCCATCAATCATGGTGGGCATCTCATAAACCTCAATAACTTTTTTGTTTTCCAAAACACTAATTGCACCACTCACTCCAGGATCTATTCCAAAAATCATCATGTTAAAATTTTCTCTTCAAAATCGTCATTAATTTCTAAATTTGCATACACATGTTGAATATCATCATCATCTTCCAGTGTCTCCAGAAAATTTAATATAGGTTTAGTTTTTTTCCGACTTAATGAAATTTTATTTATAGGTAACCATTCAATACCAGATGTAATGAACTCTTGAATCTTTTTTTCTATCTCAAGTTTAACTTTATAATAATTATCTTTTGCGGTAATTACTTCATGATACCGGTCATTTGATGAACAATCTTCAGCTCCTCCGTTGATTGCTAATTCTAGAATATCATTGTCAGAAATTTTTTTTTTATCAATTCTAATAACTCCCACTTGCTTGAATTGGTGTGAGGCTACACCAGACTCTCCTAGATTTCCTCCAAATTTTTGAAATATTGTTCTAATGTTCGAGGCTGTTCTATTTTTATTATCAGTTAAAGCTTCAACAATAATTGCTATTTTCTCAGGCCCAAAACCTTCATATGTAAGACTGTTGTAGTTTAAATTTTTATTTGCTTCTGATTTTCTTATCGCTCTTTCAATATTATCTTTTGGCATATTTTCTGTTCTGGCAGACTGTATAGCTGACCTTAATCTAGGATTCGTATCCGGATCTTTCGAGCCTAACTTGGCTGCAACGGTGATTTCTTTTGATAACTTAGAAAAAATTTTTGATCTATGTTTGTCCGCTTTATCTTTTTTATGTTTTATTCCTGCCCAATGTGAGTGACCCGCCATAAATTATGTTTTGTTTTCTAAACATTTGCCTAAAACAATTGGCTCAACCTTGTTTGCTAAACCTGTTTCATTATCTGCTATAACCATTAGTCCTGAAATTGTAGCTTCTCCAAGCGAAGGATAATGTTTTGTTGCAGATGGATCTTTAAAAAATTTTTTTAAAGAATTATCCCTATTCATTCCAATTACAGAATTATAGTCCCCACACATACCTATATCTGTTTGATATGCTGTCCCTTTTTCCATAATCCTATGATCTGAAGTTGGAACGTGAGTGTGAGTGCCAACAAGCATTGTAGCTTTACCATCAAACAAATATCCCATAGCCATCTTTTCACTAGTTATTTCTCCATGCATATCAACAACTATAAAATCTGCATCTTTTTTTAACTTTACACTTTGAATAAATTTTTTTGCAGATTCAAAAACATCATCACATTTTTTCATAAAAATATTTCCCATTAAGTTTATCACTGCAACTTTTTTATTATTTTTAGAATTATAAATACCAAATCCTTTTCCAGGAGACCCTTCAACTAAATTTTGCGGTCTTAATAATCTTTCTTCTGATGTAATAAATTTCATTGTTTCTGTTTGATCCCAAATATGGTTACCTGTTGTAATTACATCAGCCCCAGCTTTAAAAAATTCTTCAACATTTTTTTTAGTTATGCCGACTCCAGGGTCTGCAGCATTTTCACCATTAACAATTACAAAATCTATTTTTTTTTGCTTAATTAAATTAGGTAATTTTTTAATTATAGCTTCTCTACCAGAAGGCCCTATAACATCACCGAGTATTAAAATATTCATGGTTTATTGATTTGAACTTATAATCCCACGTTCTGTAAAAATATAGTCTAATCTAAAATCATGTTTGTTGACTGGTATTTTTCTACATTTTTGAAACGAATATGCTATTCCTAAAAATATTGTTTTTTTTTTAATTTTGCTAATTTTCTGTAAAATTCTATCGTAGTATCCTTTCCCATAACCAATACGATTTAATTGGCTATCAAAAGCTACAAGCGGAATCATAGTTAGATCTGGAATAATTTCCTTGCTTGAATTTTTAGGTTCCAATGTACCAAATGTGCTTACATAAAGTGGTTCTTTGAAAATCCAAGATTTAAAGCTCATTTTACCTAAAGGTCTTATAACTGGCAATACAATTCTAAATTTTTTTTTTGCAGCGTTTTGAAGAAAATTTAAAATGTTCACCTCATAATTTGATGGATAATAACCAGCAATAATTATTTTCTTTTTTGAAAAATGTTTTCTTATTAATTTAAATATTAAATTAAAATTAAATTTTTTTGCTGTTAAATAATTCTTTTTTCTTTCTAGAAGAGATATATTTCTCAAATAAGACTTGTCATATTTCATTTATTGAATATTTTCTTCTCTGCCGATTTCAGTATTTTCAATAAATTTTTCTATTGATTTTGTTGTCTTATCTAAAATTTCTTCGTATGAATTTTTGCTTTTTTCTATCATTATTTTAAACTCGTTTAATTCTTCTTTTAGCTTTCCAATCTCTACCTCTTTCTCATCCTTATAATTTATAGCTAAAGATCTAAGTTCTTTAAATTTTATCGATAATTTTTCAAAATCATTTTTTTTATCTTTAATTTTCTCAAATAAATCAAAATAATCATCAACCACTTTTATTGCGGTTATTAGTAAAAGTTTATTTTCGCCTATACTGCCAAGATCTTTTTTTAATTCATTGTATTTTAAATCTAGATGATTTGCTAATTTTTTAAGATTTTCTTCTTGACCATCGTCGCAGGATAATAGGTAATCCTTATTATTAAACTTTATGTTTATGTTTGCCATTTTTCAATTTCATCTATCAAAGTTTCTGTTTCCTGATTAAGTTCATCAATTTTTTGATTAAAATTATCTCGATTACCAAAATTATGACCTACTTCATTATTGATTTTTTCTAATTCGAATTTTAATTCTTGATGCTGTTTCGAAAGTTTTCGAAAGTTTTTCTCCGATTCTTCTTTTTCCCTTAATAATTGATTTTTCTCCAAATTTAGAGAATTAATGTCATTATTCATTTTAATAACTCTATTTGACATTGTATTTAATTTATTAAGAACGCTTTCTAATTTTTTTTCTTTTTCTTCGTATTTTTTCATTTGATTTGTGTAAAAATCATATTATTGATTTGATGTGTTCAAGTCTATATAGGTTTTATGGTGAGTCCAATCTTCAAAGATTTAACAAATGCAATAAGATTTCTTTCTATCGATGCAATTCAGAAAGCAAATTCGGGCCATCCCGGTCTGCCAATGGGCATGGCGGACGTAGCAACCGTATTATTTAAATACTACCTAAGGTTTAATCCAAAAAATCCTAGCTGGATTAATCGAGATCGGTTTGTACTATCGGCTGGTCATGGATCAATGCTTTTATATTCTTTACTTTACTTAACCGGTTACAGAAGTGTTTCTATAAATGATATTCAAAATTTTAGACAACTAAATTCTATTTGCGCTGGCCACCCTGAATACAAAAAAAATTCTGGTATAGAAACTACTACAGGACCACTTGGACAAGGTTTGTCAAATGCTGTTGGTATGTCAATTGCAGAAGAAATTATGAAAAAGAAATTTGGTTCGAGTTTAATTAATCATAAAACTTATGTAATTGCGAGCGATGGCGACCTTATGGAGGGAATTAGTCACGAAGTTATGAGTTTAGCTGGACACCTAAAACTAAAGAATCTCATAGTGTTATTTGACAATAATAAAATATCTATTGATGGTTCTACAAAATTAACAGTATCTGACAATTACAGAAAAAGATTTGAAAGTTATGGTTGGTACTTCCATGAAATAAATGGTCATAATGAAAAACAAATATCTAAGGCCATTAAAAAAAGTTTAAATTCAAAAAAACCAAATTTAATTTCTTGTAAAACTATTATTGGATACGGCTCTCCCAATAAATCAGGCAAGGCATCTTCACATGGTGCTGCTCTCGGAGAAAAAGAGGTCAAACTTGTTAGAAAAAAACTAAATTGGAAATATGAACCTTTTAAAATTCCAACAGAAATTTTAAATGAATGGATTAAAATTGGAGAGAAAGGGATTCTAGAAGAAAAAAAATGGAACAAGATTTACAACAAAAAAAGTAAAAAAATAAAAGATGAACTTTCAAGAATAATCAACAATAAACTACCCAAAAATTTTGACAAAATTATAGAAGAACAAAAAAAGAAATTTTTTGATTTAAAACCAAAAATAGCTTCAAGACAGGCTTCTGCCAACTTTTTAGAAGCAATTACAAAAAATTTACCAGAACTTGTTGGTGGATCTGCAGATTTAAGTGACTCAAATAATACAAAAACAAAATACTCATCAATAATTAAACCTTCCAATTTTAATGGAAACTACATTCATTATGGAGTGAGAGAGCATGGTATGGCAGGAATTATGAATGGTATAGCTCTTCATGGGGGTATAATTCCGTATGGTGGAACTTTTTTAGTTTTCTTAGATTATTGCAAACCCTCATTAAGATTGTCAGCTTTTATGGGTCTAAAAGTTATTTATATATTTTCCCATGACTCCATTGGATTAGGGGAAGACGGACCGACACATCAACCAATCGAACATTTGGCCCATTTGAGAGCAATACCAAATTTAAATGTATTTAGACCTGCCGACACAATTGAGACACTTGATTGTTGGGAAATCGCCTTAAAAAGTAATACTAATCCCAGTGTGATAGCCTTATCAAGACAAAAAATTTTATTTGTCACTGAAACGCTCACCAAAAAAAATATGAGTGGTCTAGGAGGCTATGAGCTTAAAAAAACCAATCCTAATCCTGAAGTTACCTTAATTGCATCAGGTTCTGAAGTTCAAATTGCTATTGACGCATTAGCTAAATTACAAACACTAAATATTAATTCAAAAGTAGTTTCGATGCCTTGCCAAGAATTATTTGATAGACAACCAAAAGAATATAAAGAAAAAGTTATTAAAAAAAATTCTATAAAAATTTCTATAGAAGCAAGCAGCGTATTTGGTTGGAAAAAATACGTTGGTTCTGAAGGAATTTCTTTAGGAATGAAATCTTTTGGAAAAAGTGCGCCAACTAAAGCACTTTATGAAAAATTTAATCTAACTAGCGACAGCATAGTCAAGCTAGCTAAAAAAATGTTGGGTAAATAATTATGGCTTTAAAAATAGGTATAAATGGATTTGGTAGAATTGGAAGAATGGTACTTAGAACCATTATTGAAAATAATAGAAAAGATCTTGAAATAGTAGCTATTAATAACAGAGCAAATGCTGAGGTAAGTAGCTTTCTGCTGCTGCACGACACTATCCACGGAAAATTAAAAGCTAGAATTAATCACTCAGAAAAATTAATTAAAATTAATGATAAAAAAATAGATATGACTCATGAAACTGAAATTTCAAAAATAAATTGGAAAAAATATAAGGTTGATGTTGTTCTAGAATGTACGGGTAAATTTAATACAAAAGAAAAATCATCACAACACATTAATTCTGGTATAAATAAAGTTATTGTTTCAGCTCCTTGCAAGAATGCAAAAAGTATTGTTTTCGGAGTTAACGAAAAAAATTTAGAGTCTGGTGACCAAATAATTTCTGCCGCCTCGTGTACCACTAACTGCCTAGCTCCAATAGCACAAGTATTGGATGAAAACTTTGGAATTGAAAGAGGTTTTATGACTACAATACACTCTTATACAACGGATCAAAGATTATTAGATAATTCTCACAAAGATTTAAGAAGAGCAAGAGCGGCTTCTAATTCAATGATACCAACAACAACGGGCGCCACAAAATCTCTTGGTGAGATTATCCCAAGTTTGAAAGGGAAAATTGAAGGAATTTCAATCAGAGTACCAACTCCAAACGTATCTTTGATAGAATTTGTATTTTCTTCATCAAAAAATTTAACTGTTGAGGAAATAAATAATTCATTTATAAGAATTTCAAAATCAAAACTAAAAAATATTTTAGAGACAAATAATAAGCCTTTAGTTTCTTCTGATTTTAATCATAATCCTCACTCTGCTATAGTAGACCTCACGTTAACAAAAGTGATAGAAAACAAAATGGCAAAAATCTCTGCTTGGTACGATAATGAATGGGGTTTTGCATCTAGAATGTGTGATTTGGCGAATTATTTCGGCAAAATTTAATACACTATGGTTAAATTAAATCAATTAGATGAAAATCTAAATATAGAAGGAAAGAGGATTTTATTAAGAGTTGATTTCAATGTTCCAATAAACGATGGAGCTATAACAGAAGTTTCTCGAATTAAAAAAATTTTGCCGACTATAAAATTTCTGATAAAAAAGAAAGCAAAAATAATAATTATTGCACATCTCGGAAGACCCAAAGGAAAAATCGTTCCTGAATTAACTCTAAAACCAATTGCAAAAAAATTATCTGATTATCTTAATCAAGATGTAATGTTTTTAAATGAAAGTATTGGTTCATTAGCAATTCAAAACTCAAAAAAAATTCCGAATGGAAAAATCATGCTCTTAGAAAACATACGTTTTCATAAAGAAGAAGAATTAAACTCAGTATCTTTTGCTAAAAAGCTTTCAAAAATTGGTGACATATATATAAATGAAGCGTTTCCATGCTCTCATAGAGCCCATGCTTCTGTTTGTGAAATTACCAAACATATTAATTCCTTTGCGGGTAAACAGCTATTGGAAGAAGTAAATATTATAAAAATGTTAACAAACAATGCTAAAAAGCCAGTAACTTGCATCATAGGAGGTTCAAAAATTTCTACCAAATCAGGTATTTTAATTAATCTTATAAAAAAAATGCAAAATATCGTTATTGTTGGCGCCATGGCAAATGTTTTTTTAAAACATAAGG
>Ga0187833_10006993_pt1 | contig 10284 bp, 17 predicted proteins | sample ETNtaG_37_FD_167968 | JGI IMG/M metagenome (GOLD analysis project Ga0187833, IMG submission 167968) | Marine microbial and viral communities from oxygen minimum zone, Eastern Pacific Ocean - ETNP2014_SV_400_PacBio MetaG (Illumina Assembly) | ecosystem: Environmental > Aquatic > Marine > Hypoxic... | reverse complement strand
CCTGCTTGTATGACTCTATCGCCTCTTTCTCCATGCCTAACTTGCTATAGGCATTACCGAGATTATTATGAGCCAATGCATCATCAGGGTCAATCTTTATTGCCTGCTTGTATGACTTAATCGCCTCTTCGTGCCTGCCTAACTCGCCATAGGCAACACCGAGATTTAAATGTGCATCTGCGTCATCAGGATTGTTCCTTACTTCTTCTTTCGCATCTTCAAGCTCTCCCGCATGTGATACTACATGTGCAGTAGGTGCTAAAAGAAACACAAACGATATGATTAAGACATGTTGTAAGTATTTTCTCATATGTATTCTCCTAATTGAATAATATGAATTACAACCACCCCTCCGTATGTAATGGTCTTATAGGATCATCTTCTCAAAAAGAAAAATCTTGAGGCGAGAATACCTGGAACCATTCCAATTAGGACGTGGCTACTAAGATAATTATAAATGCTGACAGTTGCAGGAGAAAGAAAGGTAACAAACTTACTCCACTGCTCCTCTAAAAATAACCAATCAGTTGAAAACATGCCTGTATAATCTAAAATAAGCATGAGTATGATTGGGATAGCTGCAAACAATAATATTCTGAACAAAAAGTATCTGAAAAGTATTCCTAATGAAATACCCATTAAAAAGCCCAAGGTACATTTGGTTATTGTCTGGGTATCAAAATTCATTACTTCCCACCTCCTTTTTTTTGATATGAAAATGATTGGATTCCTTGCGAGAGCAAGGCGCAATTCCTCCCCACCCGACAAATGGCAAGCTGTCCTTTTGGGAAGCGTCCACGTACGCCTTGGCGGGAATGCAGTTTTTATTTCCTGTATACATAGATATCTGCTTCAAAAAAACCGATATTGTCCTTCCAGTAAATGCTTCTTTTGTTAATAGGTTCACCTGTGTAGACACTCTTTTTAAGATCGTTAATACCAAGATAGAAAGGCCCATCCACATATGATACAAACTCTCTCTCTCTGCCTATATAAAAGGCATCATTATTCCCTGTCCTCCCAATTGCTGCCATATACCTTTCGTCAGGCAATACTGTAAAATTGCCTCTCGTAAAGCGATATCCATCAGCAAGACACGAAGTGTTTTTACAAACCATTTCAAAGCTACCCGGCATCACCTTGCCTGTACAGTATATCCTTACTATATCATTCACTTTTAGAGAAACACCCGTCCTTGTCCACGGCTTATTTGCCGGAATTTTAATCGTATAATGTTTAGGTGTTAAAGGCTGGTTTTCTTTACTATGTTTCTTTTTCTGAATCTTTATAGGTTCTGTGATTAACGGATTGTGGATTACAGATGATTCTTTGTATGGTCTCTCTGCTATTCTGTCCTCAATAGAACAATTAGTTTCTATGTCTTTTACTGCGCTGTGGTTTCCAGCAATGCTAATGGCTTCAAGTGCCAGACCTATTCCCCTGTCTATCTTCTCTTCAATTTGTTTAGACTCTGACGAAAAACCCTTTACCTCATCCTTTCCATAGAGAGCGGTAGACAAAGTTACTAACAAAAGAACTATAACGGTTTCAATAATCGAGATTCTTCTTTTAAACATTTTATCTCCTTTATGTATTCAGAATTCTATCCTACCAAATTTCTTTCTTAACAGTCCCTTGTTGTCAGAGCTGAGTTGTCCCCATAGCCTTCTTGCATCCTCATTTCGAAAGCTTGAATAGTAGACAATAAAACATTTCAGGGTAATATCCTGACTCAAATTACCTCCAGATAAGCGTATATATTCATCAGAAGCTTGGCAGGCCATTGCAGGATCTTCATTCCTGATATATATGTCTATCTGGTTTTCGTAGCAATCTTTATAGAGATTATTGAACATCTCTGTGATCATTTCGTCTGCCAACCTGAAATCTTGTTCAGAATTCAGCAGCCTGCCTTTGATAAGCTGAGCAATTATGTGCATGCTGGGTGAATCGCAGGAAGTAGAGCTCATGTTACAGCTTTCTTCAAACACAACTAGAAGCCTTTCAGCCTCCTTATTATCTCCTTCCTTTATCGCTACAAATACCTGTAATAATTTGCCAAGATGAGAATCAGGGTATTCCATCTCCAACTCTTCTAATATTTCCTTAGCTTCTTCAATCTGGCCAACCGAATATGCCGTATACCCACTCCTGACAATATCATCAAATGTTTGTGCATCGGCTGAGGAATTCATCATTATAAGAATAATTATTATGGCAATCATTACGACCTCTCTTTCTTTATTGTAATATTATTGTTTCAACCAACTGCTACGATTATGTTGTCGGGATCACGAACATTTAATCTTTTTCCATCAATTGTTACTATAGTTTCGATGATGAGGATGTATGAACTTCCGGCCTTTTTAAAAGTGCCTACCATTCTTGATACTTGCTCAATATCTAAATTCATGTTTTCTAGAATTAATTTCTGTTTACACTCGATAACATTAAGCATTGGCGTATCAATAGGCGCATAAAACATTTGATGTTGATTCTTAGACAATTCTTTAAACTGTGGTTGGTGCAGCAATTCTTCAAATAAATTTTGATCTTCTTGGAGAACAGAAGGGAAAGCTCCCGCATACGGACATGTTTCTTGCATAAGCTGTATTCCAGAGCTGCCAATCACAAAATAATAAGGATCTTTTGGTTTAACTAATGGCCTGGAAATTAAACGGTAACCGTAAAATTCCAACCCCTTCTTATAAAGCCTGCTTTCATTGTGGTCATCTATAAGCAAAAGGGGAATCTTCTCGCCTTCCCGTACTCCATAATTTTTGATAAGGTTCTTTGTATATTCTGTGAAATTGAAATCATTGACAGTTCCGGTTTCCTCTTTTGTAAGTTCTGTCTTTTCTGGTAACGAGGTCCGTTTTAAAGTGGATTCTTTCATCTTTTCTTGAACAATATTATCTTCTTTAATTTCAGTTTGCATCACTGGTTCTTTAGGGGCAATAACCTTTACTTGTTCAATTTCAATTTCCTCAGATATTTGTTGTTTTCTGGATCCCATTTCTAATTCCTCTGTAATTTGTACTTCCGGTTCACTGGCGACATTTTTATCTTTTTCAACATCATGATCTTGTAAGTGAATTTGTTCTGGAAGATAGATCTTATTTGTCGTTATAGACTGCTCTTTAATAGCATTTTTTTCTTTCATATTTGCCCCCTTTTTTTCCGTCTTAATGTCATTACTCATAGTTTTTTCTCTTTCTTTATCAGCACCATGTTCTTTCATAGGAAACCAGTTATTAACGTGAGTAATAAAAAGCAAGCCACATGCGTGCAGGACAACTACAAATGCCAGAATAAGTGTTTTTCGGCTGGATGTTTTCTGTGTGTCTTTGTGCATTATTGCTCCTCCGCTATATGTAAAATTCTCACATTAGAGTTTAAATTATTCAGAATACTAAACAAATACAGGGTATCACCACTGGGAGCATCTTGGTCTATACTTACTGTTATTGATGTATTCATTGAGTTTCCCAGAGCTGCAGCAAGTTCTTGTTTTAGTACCGGATTGTCGTCGATAATATACTTGCCACCTTCCTGTGGAATAAAAATTTCTAGTGACGTATGAGTATTATTGTGAGCCATACTGGACGTCCCCCCAAGTTTCGGGAACTCAATACCTTTCCCTAACAGAATATTGCTTTCAACGATTGGCATTACTAGTTCCTTTTCTTTCAGATTGACAAAGATATAACCAGCGCACAGCACATTGCATATTTGAAATGATATATCCGCAAAAATGATCAAGGCAAGAGCGCGTAAGTTGCTCATTATATTGCACCCTCCAACTCAGATATTTGTCTTTCTATTTGATTTGATTCTTTTTTCTTCTGACTTATTTTCTTTGTAAAACGTTCTGTTATCTCCTGTCCCAATTTTGGTTTATGTGCGTATTCATTCATTTTTTGATTAAGCCCGTCCTGGCTCTTCTTTTAGTTAATGCCTGCCTCTGATCGGCTTTTGGATTTATACGCTGTTTTATTAATACATCTTTACCATTCGTGCCAGAACTGATGGTATTACTTTGTATTTCAGTCAGAGAATTATTAAATATCTCCATTAAGTTCTGGTAAAACTCTTCACGTGTAAACTTTGTTTTCTCTGCCATCTTTTCTAACCAGACATGCCCTGTTGACATTAAGGCAGAGGCGGCTACACCAAATATTGATGATTTAATTCCAACGGCCATATATTTGAATAGTTCAGAAAAATCATTAGTGTTAATATCAAAGTTGTTTAAGAGGAAAAAAAATGACAATAATGTACCGGCATAGGCTATCAGCAAGATTACTCCGCAGAAGTAGTTGAAAAATCCCTCATGAGGAATCTTCAAAAGCTCATTTAAATTATCCTTAATCTCATTCTTCAGTGTGTCGAAGTCTTTAACTCTATTCTGTACATAAGCATTCAATATCGATGCAGAGGAAAGTATCAACGGGTCTTTTGATGAAGTGATTATCTTCTTGACATTACTCATGTTGCCGGATTTCAAATGATATAATAAAAGAGTCCTGTCTTTTTTGTCTGATATTATCCCTCTTGAAATGGCGGAAACCTTAAACAATGCATCAATGAAATATGTCATAGCCTGAATACTTAAGAACAAGAAAGGAACCCCCCAAAAAAGGTCAAGAGCGCCCATTTTTAATATCTGATGTAACATTTGTTATCTCCTTCTCAATAATGAAATGGTGTCAAAAGAAAATCTGGTGATGCTTTGCGGTGGTCTGCTAATCCGCATTAAATCTTTTTGCACTTAATTAAGATAAATAGTGACGAGTATGCCAATGGTTTTATGAAGAACTCCAATATTGGTGTGCACCCTTATGTATAAAGGCTGGTGGTATAATGCTGATACTGCTGTTCAATATACCTCAAAAAAACTAAGCAACCTGCAACAAGCAAGTTCTAGCCTCGTCCAATAGACGACCCTTACCTTACAAGGGTTTACAAGATCGCAAACTTTCGATACGTTTAACGATCCGTTCCTTGCACCGCTCGGCGAGCTTAATTCGTCGACTGTCCTTTCCGTTGCCCTGGACCAGCGCAATCCACTCATCCTGCGTATCGCTGTCCACGATCTCCGCGGCGGCCTCAACGATTACTTCCTCCATTCGAGGGTTTTCTAAATCACTGGAGATGTCTTCTTCCTCGAACCACTCCAGGAGAAGTACCTGTGCGTAAATAGTCATTAATAAATCTCGTTGCTTTTGAGTATAAAAGTTTGTCAAAGTTTCCTCCATTCTATCAAATAAGTTGGACGACTTGCAAATCTTTACGCTCTGGCGTATAGTATCTGTCGTCAAGTCTCACGTAAAACTTATATCTTGATCCGTATAAAAAATCCCACATAAACACCTCCATTAAAAAGTTTAACAATATGAAAGCGTAACTCCCTGTTTAAACGAATAGTTTAATAATTCATTTATCTTGCCTGTTCAGTCCCTTCCTTTTGCAAAGAGATCGTTTGCCTGTATATCGCCCAAAACATTTCGAAGGTCGCCAAGGAGTTGCTTCCATTCTTCCATCTGTAATCGTTTCTGCTTTGGTGGCGTTGGCACAAATGAAGTTTCACATCTGTTGGTGTAGTAGCTGTGAGATTTGGTCATCTTAGGAGTGCTAACTTCAACTGTATTTTCTACACTGGTATTAGCAATGTTTTTCTCCGTTATCTGTTTGCCCTCTTTTTCTACCTGGGCCTTTGATTCGCCATTCTTCCCACAGCCAATAACCAACATTGAAAAAGAAAGGAGCAGTAGCAATACCAAGCATGGTTTTAAAAACTTTTGCTTATTCTTCATTTCACTTCTCTTTCTAAAAAACTATTTAAAAACTAGATAAAATGCGTGGGCAAGTTCTTTATGCCATACAGGTGGCACAAACCGAGACAATTCAGTTTCCGAAGTATTAATTAAAACACTATCTGCTTCTCTTATATGTGTGCTGTAATTCTCCGCTGGCTGTTTAGCTTCAACTTTATCAGGATTAATACTTGATCTAGCTTTTTCTCCGCATCCGAAAGCAATAGTAATCACAAATAAACATAAACATGATTTAATAATGTTTTGCAAATTCATCTTCTCCTGCTTAAAGGGTAAATATAGATATTCACTTTTAAGAATTTACCTTCTTTGTCTTAATAAATTAAAATTCATGATTCAAAAGCAGCTTGCCGGTGTTAAACCTTTCCTGTATTGCTTCCTCGAAATCTTCATCAAACTCTCCCGTATTCTCTTCATTCACCATTATACCCCTTGCTAATTCCTCTACCTGTAACTCAAGGTTCACGCTTGCCAGTTTTGACTCAAGCGCTGGTATCTGCTTCTCTATCTCAGTCAGTTCGTCTCTCATTTCCACTATCTTTTGTGAGTACTGTTTTACTGATACCTTTAATAGCTCAGGATTACGTGCATATTCGGCCTTCTTCTTCATCAAACCTATTTGCAGTCTTTGTATTGTAATTGTTAAATACTTTTTTCTCTCAATCAGGCTATCAAATTCATTGGTTTTTCTGCCTGCTTCAGTTTTCATGCCAGGATAAGGATCTGCCGCCTTGATGGCCTTTTTGCCAAAATCCAGACCCCTCTCTTCCTTCTCCCTGATTGCCTTCAAGTCAATGGCTTTCTCTGGTAAACCGATAACAGATTCGCCACTGACAGCTTTTTGTATGATATTATCCCTCTCAAGGCGATAGTCCTCTTCCCCGGCAAATACAAATGTCCCCTGTGCAATCAAAGACACTAATACTAAACCAACAACATTTATTATTTCTCGTATAAACATGGCAATGCTCCTTTTATAAAATTAATAATTATTAAAATACTTATTTATAGCTGACCTGTAGGCATCTTTGCCTTCTCGATAATCATCCGATGAACTGCTGAGGCCACTTTCCTTCAATTGCTCTATAACCAGTGTCCTGATTTCATGTATTTCTTCAATTGTTCGTGCTACTTCCTTACGCATTGACCCAATCTTTCCTCCCTTAAAGACAACTTTCAGTTCTCTTTCTATCTGTTTAGAATGTACCCATGCAGACGTAATAGCAGCAAAGTTTTGTTTTACTTTCTTAAAATCTTCTCCCATGCCTTCTAACTCACTTAGAAGGGATTCAATTGTCCTAACCTCTTTTTGCGCCCACTTTGCCTGTTCAGAGAGAAATGTATTTTCACTCTGACTCCCCATATTCTTTGCCATCTTACGTAAATAATTCTTATATTTCTGAATCTCGGGTATGGCTTTACCAAGCGCCGCTTCACTCTTGCTCAAGAATTCCACGGTTGTATTTAACGTCTTACCCGTCTTTTCAATTAAGATTGCACCGTTTTCAGGCGTAGGGTTATTTGCATTGTTTTCTGTAGCTACCAAAAATGCTTTTCTGTCAGCCTTAAGCTCATCTACATACGTCTTGATCGAAGTTAGTGATTCGTTAATCTTTTTAAGGCTTTCCTCATCGTAGGGTTCTATAGTTACGGGACTGTATACCTCTGCCCGGATGGATTCCTGTATGAATTGAAAACCTACTGACATTAAGACAAAAACAGCCAGGAAACGTTGAATTCTATTTATTGTTAATATATTCATAATTATTCACTCCTTTTACCAATTGTTTTAATAAGATTAGGATAAAATCCGGACCATCTGTGTCCAGTCATAGTTAAAACTGTATTTCTCCGACGAACTGTCTCCTTACTTGCGCCTTTTGTTTAGGGGTCAATTCGGTGTATAGTCTTTTCGCCTTCTCCAGTTCAAAAATAGAATAATAGAGGACAAATCCTTTCATCCTTTGCCCTGTTGTTAATTTCCCATTATATGATGCCACTAATTTATCAAATGTAGCTGCTGCATCTTTTGGTCGCCCCTGCCCAATGTAATAGTCCACGAGGGTATTGTACTGCTGTAATGAAAGGGTCCTCTTTTAATCGTCTATCTTGTCTTGTGACTTCCTGATAAGCTCTTCATCGTTCTTCAGGTTTGCCAGGAGGATCATTCCCTCTATATGTGCGGTCTCATTCGGGCAGAAGTCCTTGCGGCAGAGATGATCCATCTGTGTTAATATTTCAACAGCCTTTTTAACATCTCCCTGTCCATCGAAAGATTTGGCACGCAATAACATGGCCCGGTGGTTGTTTTCCCAGCTGCGAAGAATCTTCTTTCCCTTCTTATCTGCAAGTTCATAATTGCCGGTTTTAATATCCGCATTACCGGAACGAAGCAGGTCTTCCTTGCTGCCCGTCATGACGCATCCGCCAAAAGAAGTCGCCAACAAAAACATAAGCAAAAGGCACATTAGTGTTTTAAGTTTTAACATGATTTATTTCTCCTTAAGAAAAATGAAAGAATAATAAAAAGCCCTGAAAGGCTTTAATGACCTACCAAGACTTAGCTACCATTAAGATTGATGTTATTCAGTGTACTTGAGACATTTCAAAATTATCTATCTTCATCAGCGAGAGATTTATCTGCGTCCTTCGGTCTTTTTAGTCTAGCGTCTCTCGTTTTACAACTCTCAGCTCTATGTATACTTCCCCTTCCTCTGCATCCGTTATATTATCACCCATCTCTTTTTTCATCTTTAGTTTTGCCTCGTCAAACATCTTTTTAATAGCCTCAAGGGCTTCACTCTCTTCGTTTTCTTTTCCTTCGCTTTTCATTTTAGAGCTCCTTTCTCAAATTTACCGTTTTTGGCCTCATTAACGAATACCTCAAGGTGCTCCTTCGACATATAGACCTTATTGCCAAAATCATCAATAATCGTTACCTGCTTATTAGTAGCAACAGTATTATCAATGAAAATCTCTGGACATCTACCACATGCAGTACAAAGAGTTAGAATATGCTGTTTCATTTTGAAGCTCCTTTCTCAAATTTACCGTTTTTGGCCTCATTAACGAATACCTCAAGGTGCTCCTTCGACATATAGACCTTATTGTCAAAATCATCTTTGATTATTACCTGTCTGCCCAGTTCATTGTCATCATTAACAAAGAGTTCAGGGCACTTTCCACAAGAGTAACAAAATGTAGTAATATGTTTTTCCATTTTTTTTTACCTCATTAATGGCATCCTTGTGCAACATGAAGCTAGGGGATGCCGGTTAACTCGTTAAAAGTACCGTTGCCGTACTTTCCACCCTGACCATGACAGCCACAATATCAGGAGGAACTATAAATTATTCTCAATCCATAATATTCTCTTGTTAAACATGCATAAAAAAAGCCACCTGGGAGCCCTGAAAGGAAAGAAAGGAGATTCCCTTTCAAGGCTTCAGTGTCTAAAAATTCCCACACCTTTAGTTGCCCCCAGATGGCAAAAAATATAAAGCATGTTTTCTTTATTTCAAAAATGTTAAATGCAACTGAACTGCCAATTAAAATTCATTTCAGATCTCAAATTTACCGTTTGCAAAATATCTTTTCAATTTGTCTACATCACCATTTTGATAATATTTGAACACGTTTGGATTTATGTATGTACTTCTACAGAAAGCAAGGAGTTTGTCCGCTTCACCACCTGATCACGCTTAAATATGGGGAAGGTCTACATCAGGATTCACAGGGATATTACCGGTGAGATGTGGTTTGGGGTGGGTGTTTTTTTCTGACTTATTTACTAATATAGTTTAACAATTCATCTGCCTTTTCAAGGTCAAGGGTTTTTAGTATTTTGTACTCCTTCAAGGCAGAATCTCTATCGTTTAAAACGTGATAGGCAACACCGAGACCAAAATGAGCCTTTGCATCTTCAGGGTTAATCTTTATTGCCTGCTTGTATACCTCAATCGCTTCTTTATCCCCCAACACTTTTTTAGCTAATTCTGACGGTTTCATCCATTCATTATTATATGCCAGTGTTTGTTTCTCTTCCGTTTTGTCTATTTTATTATTTAACATATCGCTCTGCGTCTCACTTCTCATAATCACTCTCTTCCCCTTTCCAGGCACCTGAGCATCAGCGTACAATATACTGTCCTCTCCGGGTTAACTGAAAACAGACATACCCTGGCATCACATGTAATGTATTTACTATCTTTTTTCAGTGAGTTGAAGTTTGGTGGGGAAAATACAGATGCGCTATTTAAGAATATCTCAATTTTGTTATCTCTCATTTTATTTCTCTTTAAATGTTAAATGCAACTGAACTGCTAATTAAAATTCATTTCAGATCTCAAATTTACCGTTTTTGGCCTCATTAACGAATACCTCAAGGTGCTCATTCGACATATAGACCTTATTGCCAAAATCATCAATAATCGTTACCTGCTTATTA
>Ga0187833_10006991_pt1 | contig 10285 bp, 10 predicted proteins | sample ETNtaG_37_FD_167968 | JGI IMG/M metagenome (GOLD analysis project Ga0187833, IMG submission 167968) | Marine microbial and viral communities from oxygen minimum zone, Eastern Pacific Ocean - ETNP2014_SV_400_PacBio MetaG (Illumina Assembly) | ecosystem: Environmental > Aquatic > Marine > Hypoxic... | reverse complement strand
TTATCCAATGTTGCCAGTAACAATTTTTAAAAAATTAAATTTACTTAGCGTTAATAAATCCAAAATAGTAAAAACTTTACATTCTTCAGGAACATCTGGTCAAAAAACATCAAAGATTTATTTGGATCAAAAAAAGTGCGAGATAAGTTCGTCCTTTAAAGGGGAAGTGTTCTTCAATTAAGACTTCTCGACATTCTTATATAATAACAGATCAAAAGAATACTGCACAGCATCTATACAGCTATTGATTATTGTAAAAAATCCAATGACAATTTTTTAAAAAATTTTCTAATTTAATTCATAATAAGGTTCAATATATCATGTTAATTTCAGATCCTTATTTATCATAATTATCAAAAAACACTAAATTGACTAATATTTGTATATATTTATAATTCAAACTTGCTTTATTTTTCGTTAATTATCAGAATTATCTATAATAATTTATTAACTAAAGTTAAATTTGTTTTTTTTTTAATGACATCAAATAATAATTTATTAGAAATATGGTTATCCGAAAATAAAATAAAATTTATTAAAGATTTCAATATAAAATATAAATCATGGTTAAAAGCTGGTGGAGTTGTTAAAACTTTCATAACTCCGAATAATGAAACGGATTGTATAAAACTTATAAAGTTTTTTCATGAAAATAAATTTGCATTTTATGTGTTGGGAAATATTTCTAATATAATTATAAGAGATGGAATAATTAATACACCAATAATTAATTTACACAAATTGTCAGATATTTTTGAAAAACATACCGATGAAAATTTTAAGTTTAAAGTTAATGCTGGTGCCTCAATACCAAAATTCTCAAAATATTTAGTTAATAAAGGAATTACAGGTTACGAAGGTTTGGTAGGTATTCCCGGAACTTTGGGTGGTGGTATTGTGATGAATATATCCTCATATGGTTCATGTATTTCAGATTATCTTGTTTCAGAGGAGATAAATTTTATAAGAGTTTAACAGGCAAATATTATAAAGACTATGGAATGCAAGTGGTTAATAAAAAAGATGGTCACCCAGTTCGTGCTGAAGAAATGTCCCTAAGGTTTGAAATAAGGCCAGGTGCCAGAATATTACATTTTTTTTATTGGCGGATACTCTAATATTATTCCTGGAATCCAGTCCTTAATTTGTTGTATTCTTCTTGAAGTTGAGGGGTGTGTGCTCATCCATTCAGGAGGCTCTTTTCCCTTGTTTGCTTCTTTCATTCTTTCCCAAATTTTTACTGATTCCCTAATATCAAAACCTGCTAAAGAGGTAAAAATTAGTCCAAGGTAATCTGCCTCACTTTCTTGCTTTCTATTAAATGGATTCATGATTCCAAAATGTGCTAGCATTCCAGCAACATCAACGCCAGCAGCTCTTGAGGCCCCAGAAATTTTGCCCCCCGAAATAATATCTGCAATTTGAGTTCCCAGATTTACTGCTATACTTCTACTTGCACGTTCTACCGAATGCTTGGCAACAGCATGTGCAATTTCGTGGCCCATCACAGAGGCCAATCCATGTTTATTTTTTGTAACTTCTAAAATGCCAGAATAAACTGCAATTTTACCTCCTGGCATGCACCACGCATTTTTAATTTTTTTATTATCTACCAAGATATATTCCCACTTAAAATTAGCTGTTGGATCAGCAATGTTGTTTTGGTTAAAATATTCACTTACTGCCTGCTCAATTTGATGCCCAATTTCTTTTATTTCGTTTAATTGGTTTAAATCATCACTTAATTTTTCTTTGCTTTTTACCTTTTCATATATTTGTGCAGCTTGTCTATTTAATGTAGATTCAGGAATTATTTTAAATTGTCTTCTCTCAGTAATTGGTGCAGTAGTACATGATGAAATTATCAATCCACAAGTGCAACAGCTAACAAACCTAAGAAATTTGCGTCTGTTTATGATATCAGTATAATTCATTTAAACTAGAATCTGTATAAAGTTATGAATTTGAACTATAAATTACTAATCCTTTATTTGATTGACCTACTATATTTTATTTTACAACCAACTTATCCATAATCAATGGAAAAATCACAAAAAAAAAGCAATGTTTTAAGAAGATTAAGAAATAATTTTATTGCAGGCGTGGTAGTTTTGATTCCTATAGGTATAACAGTTTACCTGACATTATTCATTATTAAAATTTCATCAAAAATATTACCCAAGGAACTGAACCCAAACCATTATCTACCATACGATATACCGGGAGTTGAAATAATCATTTCAATTATTTTAATAACGTTTATTGGGTGGCTGTCTTTATCTATTATCGGAAAAAAATTATTGGAAATATTTAATAATATTTTAAAAAGAATTCCTATTTTAAGAACTATATATTCTGCATTTGAACAAATGTTAGAGATTTTTAACAAAAGCGATGAAAATACAAAAAATGTTGTGTTGGTTGAATACCCACGCAAAGGTTCGTGGGCAGTAGGATTTGCCACAAGGGAAAATAAGGGTGAGATAAGCAAAAAATCAAAACAAAATTTGGTTAATGTATTTGTGCCCACAACCCCAAATCCAACTAGTGGTTTTTTATTAATGTTTCCTAAAGAAGAAGTGATTTATTTAGATATGACTTTTGAGGAAGCATCAAGATTTATTGTGTCCGCGGGATCTTCAGAACCTAAATAATTTTTTAAGAATCAATCTGATTAATAATTTCAGCTTTATCATATAACTTTATCAATGGTTCATATTTTTTAAGATTTTGTTCTTTAATTTCAATTTCTTTCATATTCATCTCTGCCATTTTAAATAATTCCTCGTGATGAATTGGGTCGGCTAATTTAAATTCTTTAATACCGCTTTGTTTGTAACCTAATATGTCTCCAAAACCTCTTAATTTCATATCTTCATCTGCTATTTTGAAACCATCATTTGTTGATTTCAGTATATTTATTCTTTTTTTTGCATTTTCGCTCAGGTTTTTTTTATATAATAAAATACACGTTGCTCGCATATTACTTCTTCCAACCCTTCCTCTTAATTGATGAAGTTGTGATAAACCAAATTTATTTGAATTTTCGATAACAATTACGTTTGCATTTGGAAAGTCGATGCCAACTTCAATTACAGTAGTTGATACTAATATTTGAATCTTTTTATCTAAAAATTTTTTTAGAACAGTTTCCTTTTGTTCATTTTTAAGTGATCCATGAATTAATCCAACATTTCCAGTAAAAATTTTATTTAAATATTCAAATTTTTTTACTGCCGCTTCATAATCCAATTTTTTTGACTCATCGATTAATGGACATACCCAAAATATTTGATTTTTATCAGAAATTTCTTTTTTTATAAATTTTATTACTTCGTTTATTTTAATCTCAGGTTTACTTAAAGATATTATTTCTTTTCTATAAGATGGTTTTTCTGTTAATTTTGATACATCCATATCACCGTAGAAAGTCATGATCAAAGTTCTAGGAATAGGTGTTGCGGACATCACCAATATATCACAATTCTCACCACCTTTTTTTGATAGTTCCATTCTTTGTTTCACACCAAACTTATGCTGTTCATCAATTATTATTAAACCTAAATTTCCAAATTCTGTTTTTTTTTGAAACAATGCATGGGTACCAAATATTATATTTATTTTATTTTCTTTTAATGCATTAATTTTTATTTTTCTTTCTGAATTGCTAGTTTTGCCGGTTAAAAAATCAGTTTTAATATTACTCTCGTTAAAAATTTTATTAGCTAATGTATAGTGTTGATTTGCCAATATCTCAGTTGGGGCCATAAACGCAACTTGATATCCCGATTCTATAACATTGGCAGCAGCTATTAATGCCACTATAGTTTTTCCCGAACCAACATCACCCTGTAAGAGTCTAAACATTTTTGATTGAGAAAACAGATCTCCATTTATTTCATTGATAATATCAATTTGATTCTTAGTCAGTTGAAAATGGAAATTGTCGATTATTTTTTTGCTTAATTTATTTCCAAATTTTTTTGGTTTCTTCTTTATTTTTTTTATTTTTTTTCTTATTTGAGATAAAACAATGAGGCTTGACAATATTTCATCATAAACCAATCTTCTATAATAATCTGATTGAAAGTCTTGTTTAATTTTTGGATTATGTAAATGTAATATGGATTCTCTCCAGTTTTTATAATCAAATTTTTTCATAATATTTTCATTATGCCATTCTGGAAAAAATGGTAATTTTTTGAGCACTTGTTCAATAATATTTCTATAAACCTTTTCACTAATTCCTTCTGTTAATGAATATCTAGGAATAATTTTTTTAACAAAATCTTCCTTTTCTAAAGGAACTACGTAAGCTGGGTTGGTGATTTGATACTTTTTATTATAAAAATTTACTTTGCCACTTATAATTATCCATTCATTTAAGGGTAGTATTTTTTTTATATATCCTTCTCTGCTATTAAAGAAAACTATATTTATTTTTCCAGTTGAATCTTCACATCTAACAGTATTTGGTAAGTTTCTGATTCTTGGAATATTATATTTTATGACTTGAACTTTTATGGTGCAAATTTTACCAATTTCCAGCTCATTAATATTGATCAAGTTAGATCTATCTACAAACGCTTGAGGCAAATGTAACAGCACATCAAATAAAGTCTCAATTTTTTTTTTCTTTAATATTTTATTAGTTTTTTGACCGACTCTTTTAAGTGTAGAAACATCTTTTAATAAAAATTCATAACTTTTAGAATGACTCATTATCCTATATTATATACCTATTTTAATTGAACTATGAATAGTATTGACCTACTTAGGAAAAAAATTTTGCACCGATCAAAATATCGAGGTATTAAAGAAATGGAGCTACTCTTAAACGGTTTTGTCAAAAAATATATCGGTGATTTCAATATCGTAGAATTGAAACAATTGGATGATTTATTAAATTTTGATGATGACAGTTTGTTTAAATGGTATTTAAATAAAAAGGTAGAAATTAAAATTACAAATAATAAAGTATCGAAGCTTTTAAAGAATTTTATAATTTAATATATTTGTTGGCGGAAAGGGTGGGATTCGAACCCACGAATGAGTTGCCCCATTGCTGGTTTTCAAGACCAGTGCTTTCAACCGCTCAGCCACCTTTCCGTGTATAAATAAAATAAGAGTTGAAAATGTTAATCTTTATTTTAATTTTTACCAATGTTTACAAGGCTTCTATCACAAATAGAAGCTCCCATAAAATAATAATATTGGGTAGAAATTTTAATATTTGTTCTGAAAATGTTACCTGGTAACACAGAAAAGAACACGTGCTTTTTTTCACATTCTTTTTTGACAATCTATCCTCAAACAGATTGGAAGGATCTATTCTCACATGGATAGATTAATGAACCATTAAGAACTATTCAAAACCACATCAAAGATAATACTATTTTTGGTGCCACGCCTTTTAAAATCCTACCAAAAAAACAAATCATTTATTAAATTCGTAGTCAAAATGTTATTCTCATGTTACCGATTGAATCAAAACCATTGATTTTACTTATCTTTTACAAAAATTGACGTAAGCCACCTTTCCAAGAGCAGTTATATGGGGACTTTAATATATTTTTTAAGAATTTTACACAACCAGAATTTTGATTTATATCGTTTTCGTCTTGTTTTGAGGGGTAGCGAAGTAAGTCTTTTTTAATCTACATGAAGTTAAGTAATATTAGAATATAATTAATATCCTTACAATATTTCAAAACTTTTTATCAAAATTTATACTGATAAATAAATTTTTTACTAATCAAAAATAAAAAAGATCCAATAAAAGACATTAAAAAAATATCTATAATTCCTTTGACCGTTATAACAAACAAAAATTCTTTTGAGAAATATCTCACATTATTGATGTGAGAAATATTATCATGAACATTTATATATCCATAAATAAACAAAAATAAATATCTAAAAATAATAAGATATATAAAAAAAGTTAATAAATTTATGTTTTTATTATTATAGAGTTTAAATAAAAGTGGAAATAATATAATTAAGAATATTTCCCTGTAAAAATAATTTGAAAATGCTACATAAAAAATTAATAAAATATAACTTCCCAACAAAAATAACTTAGTTTCTGATGAATAAATATCAACTAAATTTATTAAGTTATTTTTTTTTATAAGTTTGCAAAAATAAATAATCAATAAGACAAATAAAATTGAAAACAGTAGAACAAAAAATATATAATTCCCATGAAATAAATATTTCATTATTTTAGGAATAGTTTTTAATGAAAACAAAAAATGATAACCTGCCTTCCCACTACTCATTGATTCAAAAACTGCTTGGTATTTATCTAAATTGAAATATATATAAAGAATTGATAATAAAGAAATACCTAAAATAATAAATATTAACTTTAAGAATTTTCTATTTTTATTTTCAAGTATCAAATTTAATCCTAAAATAGCTGGGTAAAATTTTAACAAACTTAAAAAAGAAATTAAAATCCAGTTTACAAAATAAAATCTGTTAAAAATAATAAAAATTGTTATTAAAAATACATAAATATCAAAATTCATTCGGTCTATTAATAATAGAGTCGAAGGGTTACAAATTGACAAAAATAAGACTATATATTCAAGTTTATTTTTTGGACTAATTAAAAAAGTAATAGAAAATAAAAGTAATGCAATAGTAATATAAGGAAAATAATTTAAGTAAAAAAATTCTAATTTAAAATTAAATGGTAATACTAAAAAAATGGGTCCATAATGGTTTTTATATTGTACAATATCTAACTTGTCAAAATGGTTATTATTGTGTTGCAAAACATCAAAACCGATGTAGTTCCATTTTAACCAACTAATATTTAATTTATAGTCTCCAAATAAATTTTCTCCTCCCCAAATAAAATCATATAAAATGTCTGATTTTAAAAGTATATTAATAATAACAATAAGTAAAATTGCTAAAAAAATATTTGATTTATTTTTATAAAAATAATTAATTATATTCACTTTATTAACCACATATTATTATAAACTTGTATAAAAATAAATATGAATTAGATTTGATATTAAATATATTCATTTATTTTTTAAAGACTCTAATAGTATAAACTTTGTTTATTGGTAAAAAATCATCTCTGTACGTGATTTCAATTATTATGTTAATATAAAAATAATATCTTTGTAAGTAAAATGAATGATAGAACAATAGAAGTAATGTCGCCCGCTGGTTCTTGGCAATCTTTACAAGCAGCAATACAAGGTGGAGCCAATTCAGTTTATTTTGGAATAGAGCAATTAAATATGAGGGCTAAATCCTCTAATAATTTTATTTTGGAAGATTTAGTGGAAATAGTTGTACTTTGTAATAAAAAAAAAATTAAAACCTATATTACCCTCAACACCATTATTTATGATTACGATCTAATATTAATGAAAAAGATTGTGGACACAGCAAAACAAACAGGCATTACTGCCATTATTGCTTCTGACCAAGCGGTTATTAGCTATGCAGCATCTATTAATATGGAAGTTCATATTTCTACTCAAGCTAATATTACAAACATAGAAACAATACGTTTTTTTTCCCAATTTGCCGAGGTGGTTATTTTATCGAGAGAATTATCCCTTCTTCAAATAAAAAAAATAACAAGAGAAATAGAAAAACAACAGATAAAAGGACCTTCAGGAAATTTATTACAGATTGAAATTTTTGTTCATGGAGCTTTGTGTATGGCCGTTTCAGGTAAGTGCTATATGAGCTTACATACAACTAACTCTTCTGCGAACAGAGGAGCCTGTATTCAAAATTGTAGAAAAACATACACGGTTACAGATAAAGAAGATGGATATCAGTTTGATATTGATAATGAGTACATTATGTCGTCAAAAGATTTATGTACAATAGGATTTTTAGATCAAGTTTTGGATTCTGGAATAAATATCCTCAAAATAGAAGGTAGAGGAAGATCTCCTGAATATGTTAAAACAACTACCCAAAGTTATAGGGAGGCTGCCGACGCATATTTGGAAGGAACATATAACAAGGAAAAGGTGAAAGGATGGATTAATAAATTAGAAACCGTTTATAATAGAGGTTTTTGGGATGGTTACTATTTAGGACAAAAATTGGGTGAATGGACAAGAATTCATGGTTCCAAGGCTTCAAAAAAAAAAATTTATCTAGGTAAGGCAAAAAACTATTTCACAAAAATACAAGTAGCAGAATTTGATTTAGAAACACAAAACCTTAAACAGGGGGACAATATCCTTATCGCAGGAAGGACAACAGGAATAATTGAAACGATAGCTGGAGAAATGCGACTCAATGATAAGCAAGTTAATTGTGTAAAAAAAGGAGATAACTTTTCTATGAAGTTAGCTCACAGAGTGCGAGCAAGCGATAAACTATACAAAATTGTAAATACCAAATGATACAAATTACTTATCAAAGAAAAAAGTGCATAGGCTGCAATTACTGTATCGAGTTAGCTCCTGAAAGATGGAGGATGAATAAAAAAGATGGAAGAAGTTTACTTTTAGGAGCAAAAAATAAAAAAGGATTTTATACTGTTAAGGTCGATGACATAGAATATGAACCTAACAAAGCATCAGCAAAAGTATGCCCAATGAAAATAATACGTATTTATAAATTAAATAAATAAAAAAAACTACTTACCGTCAATTAAGAGGTAAGGAAAATGGATTTTGCGTTATTTTTAATACAGTGTTTTATCTCAATACCTGTAAAAAAGTTTGTTTGATTGGTTTTATAATGTTGACAGCTCTTAGTACTAATTGTCTTGCAAGCATAGCTGGAACTGTGGTTTTTGTATATAGACTGACTATACCATTAGTGCTTAAATATATAGGTATAGCAACTCGATGTAATTTGGATTGGTATCTCCGAAGAACCAAGGGCAAACTAAAATCAATTTTACTTTCTATAGCTGATTTTATTTCTTTGGTTATAATTTCAAGTCCTTTTAGACCTAAATTGAATCCATGTGCAGTAACCGGATGCATACCTACCGCAGCATCACCAATTAGTGCAAATCGATGGGCGACAAATTTTTTCGAATAAGTAGTAATCATCGGATAGGAGTAACGTTTTCCAATTAATTTCATTTTTCCAAAAAAATTATTAAAATTGTTCTGTATTTCTTTATTGAATTTTTTATTATTCATTTTCATTAACGATGTAGACATTTCTTTGGATAACGTTGTTACGATTGATGATTGTTTACTGACGTATGGCAAAGATGCTTGCGTTTGAGTGTAACGAAAAAATTCATAAGCGATATTATTATGAGGCTTTTCATGTTCCATTCTGCAAACAATCATATTTTTTTTAAAATCGTGAATAAATGCCGAGATACCCATTAATGCTCTAGCTTCTGAAAAGCGACTATCTGAAGCAACAACCAATGATGCTTTTATTTTTTCACCATTGGATAATTGGATTGAAGAATATTCATTATTACTATTATCTATCGATATACAATTTACCTTATCCATCAAGTTTACATTTGAGAGATTTGTTAATCTTTTATAAAGGTATTTTCTAATTAAATTGTTTGGAATCAGATAACCTAAGCATTCTTTTTGTAATTGTTGGTGAGTAAAATCCAAAAAATATTTAGAATTACCATTTAGAACCCTTGCTTCTTTGATTGTTGTTATTAACTTGGCAGGTATACTTTGCCAGACATTCAACTTTTTTAATATATCAGCTGAACGGTGAGTTAAAGCGATTTCGCGACCATCTATTTTGGGGTTTGCAAGAATTTTTTTTGATTGTTTTTCAATGATAGCGATCTTCATATTTGTTTTGGCGAAACTACAGGCGAAAGCTATTCCCACTGGACCAGCACCGATAATAGCAATATCAAATATCATTTTGTTTTTTTTTAAATTCATAATGTTAATTTAAGACTCGATTACCTGGTATTTGTTCAATATATTACTGCCGCATCAAAAAATTATCATATTAATAATCAAAAAGGAACTTTTATATAATAAGTAATGACGCCGAATTAATTAGAAGAATGAATGAAAATTTTTATAAAAAGCTATGAAAAATAAATTACTAAATGGAATTATATTTAGTTCGGCAGGATCCTTTTGGTGGGGAATCATTGGTGTTTTCTATTTTAAATACGTGTCATTTGCCGGCCCCGTGGAACTAGTGGTTCACAGAACAATATGGACTGCTCTTGTTTTGCTTTTAACCATTACCCTTTATTCAAGATGGTATTTATTTTTTGAAGTTTTAAATAATAAGAAAAAATTATTTATGCTCTTTGTATCGGGCTTATTAA
>Ga0187833_10006986_pt1 | contig 10291 bp, 12 predicted proteins | sample ETNtaG_37_FD_167968 | JGI IMG/M metagenome (GOLD analysis project Ga0187833, IMG submission 167968) | Marine microbial and viral communities from oxygen minimum zone, Eastern Pacific Ocean - ETNP2014_SV_400_PacBio MetaG (Illumina Assembly) | ecosystem: Environmental > Aquatic > Marine > Hypoxic... | reverse complement strand
TGTCAATATTTTTCTAATTAAATTCATGTATTCTGGGTTTCCTCAAAATATTTAGCAATTAATATTGAATCTGCTTTATTTGAGTCTTTTTTTTTTGATATTTTTGATGAAATATATGGAAAAATTTCAATAACTCTCGTGCGACTTGCATCTTTATTTGTTTTAATTAAGTTAAAATATTTTTTCCATCTTACGGGTCTTATAAAATAAATTGGCAATTTTAATGCTGCACATATTCCTTTCAATACTCCGAACGATTGTCCGAAATTAAACATACTTGTTACTCCCTGTCCTGGCATTGCTGTCACATGTTCAACTACAACTTTTGCTGTATCTTTTTTATTTAATTCTTTTAAAAAAATATTGGTTACTTCTGCGCCATTAACTTGTCTTTTATTTTTTTTCCCATCTATCATTGTTGGCATTTCATAAACTTCCAAAATCTTTCCTTTTTCTAGAACACAAATTGCTCCGCTTACACCAGGATCTATTCCAAAAATTATCATCTGCTAATTTAATTTTTTTCTTTTAAATTTGTATAAACATTTTGTACATCGTCATTTTCTTCTAAGGATGTTAATAAATTAACAGCAGATTTATACTGATCTTCTTTTAGATTCAATTGATTCAAAGGATACCATTCAATTCCTGAATGGATAAAATTTTCAATTTTTTTTTCAATTGCCATTTTAACTTTATAAAATTGTTTTTTAGAACAAAATATTTCATGAAAGTTTTCATTAGAAATACATTCTTCTGCTCCTGCTTCAATCGCTAATTCTAATATTAATTCGTCTGAAATAGTTTTTTTTTCAATTCTAATAATTCCTAATTGCTTAAAATTGTGTGAAGCGATTCCTGTAGTACCAAGACCACCTCCATGCTTTTGAAAAATTGCTCTAATATTGGAAGCGGTTCTGTTTTTATTGTCAGTTAAAGTTTCAACTATGACAGATATTTTGCCTGGACCCACTCCTTCGTATCTTAGGTGATCATAATTAATATTTTGATTAGCCGCAGATTTACTAATGGCTCTTTCAACATTTTCTTTGGGCATGTTAGCAAATCTAGCTAATTGAATTGCAGATCTTAATCTTGAATTCATATTAGGATCTTTGTCTCCTAATCTAGCAGCTACTGTAATTTCTTTTGAAATCTTAGAAAAAATTTTTGATCTTTGTTTATCTACTCTTCCTTTTTTATATTTAATACCAGCCCAATGTGAGTGTCCAGCCATGTTAATTAGCTCCATTTAATATACCACCAAAAAAGAATTGTTTTACTGACTTCGCTAAACCAGTATTTAAATCTCCATCGACTATTATTCCAGACAGTGTTGCCTCACCTAGCGAAGGAAAGTGTTTTTTAGCTGTTTTATTATTGAAAAATCTTTTTAGGGAATTTTCCTTATTCATTCCAATTACTGAATTATAGTCCCCGCACATTCCAGCATCACTTTGATAGGCTGTACCATTTTCTAAAACTCTAAAGTCAGATGTTGGTACATGTGAGTGGGTACCTATAACTAACGTTGCCTTTCCATCTAGATAGTGTCCCATTGCCATTTTTTCACTTGTAATTTCTCCATGAAAATCTACGACAATAAAATCTGCATCTTTTTTAAGTTTAAATTTATTAAATATTTTTTCTGTTGTTGTAAAAACATCTTCAGATTTTTTCATATAAATGTTTCCCATCAAATTTATTACTGCTATTTTTTCTCCCGATGGAACTCTATAAATTTCAAAACCTTTTCCCGGTGTACCTTCAAAGAAATTTTCGGGCCTTAAAAGTCTTTTTTCTCTTGTTATATATTCTATTGTTTCTTTTTGATCCCAAATATGGTTACCACTTGTAATCACATTGACTCCGGAATCAAATAAATCTTTGGTAATTTTTTCTGTAATACCCATTCCTGAATCTGCGGCATTTTCTCCATTTACTATCACAAAATCTATTTTATTTACTTTCTTAATTTGAGGTAAATAATTTATTATTGATTTTCTTCCTGATGGACCAACTATATCACCCAAAAATAAAATTTTCATTAGTCTTATTATAAATTAAATTTCTATCTGTTAAAATACAATCTAAATTATAATCATATTGATTTGTAGGAATAATAGAAGTCTCTTGAAAAGAAAAAGCTATTCCAATAGTTAGTATCTTTTTATTAACCGATAATTGCTTCAAGGCTCTATCATAGTAGCCCTTACCATATCCTATACGGTTCAAGTTTCTATCAAAAGCAACCAGAGGCACTAGCACTATGTCAGGCTTAAATTTTATATTTTGTTTTCTAGGTTCTGGGATTCCGTATTTATTTATATACAAAGGTTCATTCGGAATCCAGTATTTAAAAAGTATTTTGTAATTTTTTTCAATTACAGGTAAACCAACTTTAAATTTCTTTTTATCTGCCTGATATAAAAAATTTAAAATATTAACTTCAAAATTAGAAGGATAGTAGCCAGCAATTGAAAGTTTTTTTGATGGAAAATTTTTTTTAATTAAAAAAAATATTTTGCTGAATGAAGAAAAAATTTTTTTTGAGTAAAATTTTCTTCTTTTTTTAATAAACTTTAATCTTAAAACTGATTTTTTAGCATACATCTATTGCAAAATTTCATTCTTAGAAGAGCTTTGAATAAATTTTTCGATAGATTCTGTGGCCATATCAAGCATATTTTCATAAACTTCTTTATTTTCATCTACCATTATTTTGAATTTGTTTAGGTCTTCTTTTAATTTGTTTATTTCATTATCTTTATCCTTTTTATACTCAATCACCAGTGATTTCAGTTCTTTAAATTTTTCTGATAAATTGTTAAATTCTTTTTTTTTTGATTCAATTTTTTTTAGTAGATCGTAATAATCATCAATAATTTTAATTGATAAAATTAATAAAAGCTTATTTTCACCTATATTGCCCAAATTTAATTTTAATTGATCAAATCTTTTATTTAGATTTCCAGCTAATCCTTTAAGATTTTCTTCTTGTCCATCATCACAAGCTAGAAGGTAATCTTTTCCATTGAATTTAATGCTTACGTTTGCCATTTATCTATTTCTTCTAATAAGCTATCTGTTTCTTGATTCAATTCGTCAACTTTTTGAGTAAACTTATCTTGATTTTCGAATTTTTGCATGACTTCTAAATTAACTTTTTCTAATTTAAGTTTTAAATCTTGATGTTCATTATTTAAATTTATATATTTTTGTTGTAATTTTTCTTTTTCAATCTTCAATTGATTTTTTTGATTCTCTATATTCGAAAGATTTGCACCCAAATCATCAAAATTTAATTTTAAAGTTTTAAGTTTTGACAGCGCAGACTGTAGTTTTTTTTCTTTTTCTTCTAGGTTTTTCATTTATATATATATTTCATCATATTATTGATTTGAATTAACCAAGTCTATATAGGTTTTAACGTGAGCAATGTCTTAAAAGAATTATCCAACGCAATAAGATTTTTATCTATAGATGCGGTAGAAAAAGCAAATTCTGGCCATCCAGGTATGCCAATGGGGATGGCCGATGTTGTAACAGTATTATTTAAATACTACTTAAGGTTTAATTCAAAAAATCCTGAATGGATTAATCGTGACCGTTTTATTTTATCAGCTGGGCATGGATCAATGCTTTTATATTCTTTGCTATATTTAACAGGATACAAAAGCGTTTCACTAAAGGACATTCAAAATTTTAGACAGTTAAACTCTATTTGTGCTGGCCATCCTGAGTATAAAAAAAATTCCGGCATAGAAACTACAACAGGCCCATTGGGACAGGGTTTATCTAATGCCGTTGGTATGGCTATTGCAGAAGAAATATTGAAAAAAAAATTTGGTTCAAGTTTAATCAATCATAAAACCTATGTGATCGCTAGTGATGGAGATCTAATGGAGGGAATAAGCCACGAAGCTATGAGTTTAGCTGGACATCTAAAACTAAAAAATCTTGTTGTTTTTTTTGATAACAACAAGATTTCTATAGATGGTCCTACAAAATTGACAGTATCTGATAATTACAAAAAAAGATTTGAAAGTTATGGTTGGTCCTTTCAAGAAGTAAACGGCCACAATGAAAAACAAATATCAAAAGCTATTAAAAAAACCCTAAAATCGATAAAGCCAAGTTTAATTTCTTGTAAAACAATAATTGGATATGGTTCTCCTAATAAATCAGGCAAGGAGTCTTCTCATGGAGCGGCTCTTGGAAATAAAGAAGTAGAATTAGTTAGAAAAAAATTGAAATGGAAACATAAGCCGTTTGAAATTCCAAAAAAAATAATAAATGAATGGAGAGAAATTGGAAAAAGAGGAAATCTACAAGAAAAAAAATGGAACAATAATTACAATAAAAAAAGAAAGAAAGTAAGGGATGAGTTTACTAGATTAATTAATGGAAAATTACCAAAAAAACTTGATAAAATTATAGAGGAAGAAAAAAGAAAATTCTTTGATTCAAAACCAACCATAGCTTCAAGAAAATCTTCTGCTTCAGTTCTAGAAGCTATTACAAATAATTTGCCGGAATTGATTGGTGGATCTGCTGATTTAAGTGGTTCAAACAATACGAAAACTAAATTCTCTACAATTATTAAGCCTTCAAATTTTAAAGGAAATTATATTCACTATGGTGTGAGAGAACATGCTATGGCTGGAATTATGAATGGCATGGCTCTTCATGGAGGCATAATACCTTTCGGTGGAACTTTTTTAATTTTTTTAGACTATTGCAAACCTTCATTAAGATTGTCGGCTTTTATGGGTTTAAAAGTAATTTATATATTTTCGCATGATTCTATTGGATTGGGTGAAGATGGACCTACTCACCAGCCTATTGAACATTTATCTCACTTAAGAACAATACCAAACTTGAATGTGTTTAGGCCTGCAGACACGATTGAGACACTTGAATGTTGGGAAATAGCCTTAAAAAGTAGTACTAATCCGAGCGTGTTAGTTTTTTCAAGGCAAAAACTTCCTTTTGTTACTGAAATATTTTCAAAAAAAAATATGTGCAGACTTGGAGCCTATGAAATAATACAAACTAAGACTATTCCCAAAGTAACCCTCATCGCATCTGGTTCGGAAGTTCAAATAGCAATAGATGCTCAAAAAAAGCTTGAAAACGTAAATATTAATTCAAAAGTAGTTTCGATGCCATGCCAAGAATTGTTTGATAAACAATCAAAAGAATATAGAGAAAAAATTATAGATAAAAAATCAATAAAAATTTCAATTGAGGCGGGCAGTATTTTTGGTTGGGAAAAATATGTAGGACCAAATGGAATTTCTTTAGGAATGAAATCTTTTGGAAAAAGCGCTCCATATAAAAAAATCTATGAACATTTTAATTTAACTAGTAACAATATTGTAAAATTAACAAAAAAAATGTTAGATAAATAATTATGACATTAAAAGTTGGAATTAATGGATTTGGTAGAATTGGAAGAATGGCTCTAAGGTCTATCATTGAACACGATAGAAAAGATTTAGAAGTAGTAGCTATTAATAATAGAAGCAACGCTGAAACAAGTAGCTTTTTGCTAGTCAACGATACTGTGCACGGAAAATTAAAATCAAAAATTAGCCATTCAGAAAAAACAATTAATATTGATGGAAAAAAAATAAATATGATCCATGAAAATGAAATATCAAGAATAGATTGGAAAAAATATAAAGTTAATATTGTTTTAGAATGTACAGGTAAATTCAATACAAAAGAAAAATCCTCACAGCACATTAATTCTGGTGCAGATAAAGTTGTTGTTTCAGCTCTGTGTAAAGGTGCAAAGAATATTGTTTTTGGAGTTAATGAAAAAAATTTAAAGTCTAGTGATCAAATAATTTCTGCTGCATCCTGTACCACAAATTGTCTTGCTCCAGTAGCACAGGTGTTAAATGAAGGTTTTGGAATTGAAAGAGGTTTTATGACGACAATACACTCTTACACAACTGATCAAAGATTATTAGATAATTCACACAAAGATTTAAGAAGAGCAAGAAGTGCAACCAATTCAATGATACCAACAACAACCGGGGCTACAAAATCTCTTGGTGATATTATTCCAAGTCTAAAAGGAAAAATTGAAGGAATTTCAATCAGGGTACCAACTCCAAACGTATCTTTGATAGAATTTGTATTTTCTTCATCAAAAAATTTAACTACTGAGGGAATAAATAATTCATTTATAAAAGCTTCAAAATCAAAACTAAAAAATATTTTAGAGACAAATAATAGTCCTCTGGTTTCCTCTGATTTCAATCATAATCCTCACTCTGCTATAGTAGATCTTGCATTAACAAAAGTGATAGAAAACAAAATGGCAAAAGTTTCTGCTTGGTATGATAATGAATGGGGCTTTGCATCTAGAATGTGTGATTTGGCGACTTATTTCGGCAAAATTTAAAGCACTATGGTTAAAGTAAATCAATTAGATGAAAATCTAAACATAGAGGGAAAGAGGGTTTTATTAAGAGTTGATTTTAATGTTCCAATAAATGATGGAGCTATAACAGAGGATTCTCGAATTGAAAAAATTTTACCGACAATAAAGTTTCTAACAAATAAAAAAGCAAAAATAATAATTATTGCACATCTCGGAAGACCCAAAGGAAAAATCGTTCCTGAATTAACTTTAAAACCAATTGCAAAAAAATTGTCTAGTTATCTTAATCAAGATGTGGTGTTTTTAAATGAAAGCATTGGTTTATTAGCCATCCAAAATTCAAAAAAAATTCCAAATGGAAAAATCATGCTCTTAGAAAACATACGTTTTCATAAAGAAGAAGAATTAAACTCAGTGTCTTTTGCTAAAGAGCTTTCAAAAATTGGTGATATATATATAAATGAAGCGTTTCCTTGTTCTCATAGAGCTCATGCTTCTGTTTGTGAAATAACAAAGCATATTAATTCCTTTGCAGGCAAACAGCTATTGGAAGAAGTAAATGTTATAAAAATGTTAACGAACAACGCAAAAAAACCTATAACTTGCATCATAGGTGGTTCAAAAATTTCTACTAAATCAGGCATTTTAATTAATCTTACAAAAAAAATGCAAAATATCATCATAGTTGGTGCGATGGCAAATATTTTTTTAAAACATAAGGGTTATAATGTTGGGCAATCTACATTTGAAAAAAATCAAGAAAATTTGATAGAAAATATAATTCAAGAATCTAAAAAAAATAACTGCAATCTTGTATTGCCAAAAGATGTAATAGCATCAAAAGATTATGATTCAAAAGGTGTTCTAAAGAGCTTAGATCAAATCAATGATAATGATTTGATTTTAGATATCGGTGAAAAAACCTTACAAAATATATTCAATATAATAGATGAATCAAAAACAATTTTGTGGAATGGCCCAGCTGGTTATTTTGAAATTGATGAGTTTTCTATAGGAAGTAAAAAAATTGCAAACAAAATATATGAAAATACTAAAACCAAATCTCTAGTTTCTATTGCCGGAGGTGGTGACACAGTGGCTGCAATAAATAAATTTAAATGTTCTAATGGATTTACCTACTTATCAACTGCGGGTGGAGCTTTTTTAGAACTTCTTGAAGGAAAAGTGTTACCTGGTATAAAAGCTTTAGAAATTAATTAAAATATTCATGAATGAAATAGAGAAAATTGCAAGGCAAATTGTAGCAAAAGGCAGAGGTATACTTGCAGCTGATGAAAGCACCGGAACTATGACAAAAAGATTGTCCAACGTAAATGTTGAATCAACGGCTGAAAATAGACTTAAATTTAGAGAAACTTTGTTTTCTTCAGAAGGAATGAAAAATTATATTGGTGGTGTAATCCTCTATGATGAAACAATAAAACAAAAAACTTCTTCTGGAAAAACTATTCCTGAACTAATTGAAAACTCTGGATCAGTTCCAGGTATTAAAGTTGATACAGGTGCAAAAAAATTGGCTGGTTCACCTGAAGAAAAAATTACTGAAGGACTAGATGGATTAAGAGAAAGATTGGCAGAATATTATAAATTGGGGGCAAGATTCACAAAGTGGAGGGCAGTATACAATATTTCTGATAAATTTCCTTCTGAACTATCTATTAAATCTAACGCACACGCCCTAGCGAGATATGCTGCATTAGCGCAAGAAACAAAAATGGTTCCTATAGTTGAACCAGAAGTGCTAATGGATGGAGATCACAATATCAATAAATGTTATGAGATAACCTCTAAAGTTTTAAAGGAATGCTATAAAGAGTTAACCTTACACAAGGTAAATCTTAAAGGAACCATATTAAAACCTAATATGATATTGCCAGGAGATAAATCAAAAAATAAAAGTAATTCTGTAGAAATAGCAAAAATGACAGTTAAATGTTTAAAGGAATATGTACCTAGCGAAGTTCCTGGAATAGCTTTTTTATCAGGAGGACAAACCGAAGTTGAGGCCACTCAAAATTTAAATGAAATAAACAAAATTAATGACACAAATTTTTTGATGTCTTTTTCCTATGGAAGAGCTTTGCAACAAAGCGCTTTGAAAAATTGGGCAAAAAATATTAAAGATACTAGTAATACACAAAAGATTTTTAATCATAGATCCAAAATGAATGGCCTCTCTACTACAGCCAAATGGAATATCAAGCTAGAAAATCAGGTACCAGCTTAGTTAAAATTGAAAAAATTTATTTATTTAATATCACCCACAAATATAAAGGGAAATAAATTTTATAGAGAACTTGATCTGGTACTTAAGACTAATAAAGTTAGATTTTTTCAATTAAGACTTAAAAAAATTACCACCAAAAATCTTATAAGAATATCTAAAATAATAAAAAAAATAGCTAGAAAAAATAAAGTTAAATTTTTAATTAATGATAAACCTTTAATTGCAAAAAAAATTGGTGCGGATGGATGTCATATTGGTCAAAATGATTTGAATTTCAAAAAAAGCAGAAAAATTTTAGGAAAAAACAAAATTATTGGGATTACATGTCACAATTCTAAAAAATTAGCTTTAAGAGCCAAAAAAAATAAAGCAAATTATATTGCTTTTGGGTCGTTTTTTAAATCTTCAACAAAAAAAACACTTTTTAAAGCTAACTTAGCAATATTGCATTGGGCTAAGAAAAAAATTAATATGACGACCGTTGCAATTGGTGGAATTAATGATTCCAACTATAAAAAAATTTTGTCGAACGGAGCAGACTTTATAGCTTGCTCAAACTATGTTTGGAATAATAAAAAATTAGATCCTGTTTCTGCAATAAAAAAACTTAAATAAAAAATGAAAATATTAGGAAATGAAATAAAGCCTGGAATGATTTTAGAACATGACAAAGACCTATGGGAAGTTATAAAAACTCAACATGTAAAGCCTGGCAAAGGTGGCGCCTTCAATCAAGTGGAGTTAAAAAGTGTAAACAAAGATACTAAACGCAATGAAAGATTTAGATCTAGTGACAACGTAGAGAAAGTAGTTTTGGAAGAAAAAAAATTTAATTTTCTTTTTGAGGACGATAATAATTGTCATTTTATGGACCAGACGACTTTTGATCAAATAATAGTTAATAAAAAAAAAATTGGAGAAAAAACAAAACTTTTAAAGGAAAATTTAGAAGTAACAATTAACTTTTTTGAAGACAATCCTCTTTCTGTTGAATTACCCATTTCAATAGAATGTAAAGTTACTAGTACTGATGCAGCCTTAAAAAGCCAAACTGTTTCTTCTTCCTATAAACCAGCAATTATTAATAATAATCTTAAAATTTTAGTACCTCCTTTTATAGAAAGTGGTGATAAAATTATAGTGGATAGTAGAAGTTTAGAATATATAAAGAAAATAAAATAATGAAAATAATTTCCGCAAACATGAATGTAATGATAATGGCTTGTGAAAAGGCTTCTAAGTCATTAATAAGAGATTTTGGAGAGATTGAAAAATTACAAGTTTCAGTTAAAGGACCATCGGATTTTGTGTCCAGTGCCGATAAAAAAGTTGAAAAAACTTTAATTAACGAATTAAAAAAATCAAGATCTAATTATTCTTTTCTCAGCGAGGAAATAGGAGAAATTAAAGCTAAAAATTCTGAATACAGATGGATAATAGATCCCATTGATGGAACATTAAATTTTTTACATGGTATTCCACATTTTGCAATATCTTTAGCTTTGGAAAAAAAAAATGAAATAATATGCGGTATAATTTATGATCCCATAAAAAATGAAATGTTTATGGCAGAAAAAGAAAAAGGTGCTTATGTAAATAATCAAAGAATAAAAGTATCTAACAGAAAAAAATTAAATGACTGCTTG
>Ga0187833_10006985_pt1 | contig 10291 bp, 12 predicted proteins | sample ETNtaG_37_FD_167968 | JGI IMG/M metagenome (GOLD analysis project Ga0187833, IMG submission 167968) | Marine microbial and viral communities from oxygen minimum zone, Eastern Pacific Ocean - ETNP2014_SV_400_PacBio MetaG (Illumina Assembly) | ecosystem: Environmental > Aquatic > Marine > Hypoxic... | reverse complement strand
AAGTGTAGGTAATGTATGCTTTGATACCATACAGCGTTATATTACAGAAAGCCAAGGAGATTGGAGTCCAACAAAAACGTAGTGTATGTCAAAAGATACCCTAGACTTCAGTCTAGGGAGTTTCATTCTTATTTTTAAAATACGTTTAAAATAAATCAATGCTCATTAAAAGCACTGAAGGCATTAGCAAAGATACTTCTACCTAAAACACTCTCCAAAAATAGAAAATAATTAATATTGTTAATCTTTGATAGATAATATGAGAAGAAAGAATAAGATTTTGTTTGGTGTTTTGGTTGTCTCTGTTGCAATCATAATATTGCTTTCTAACTTTTATTTCCTGCTTTATGACAAATCGTTTTATGTCAGTGAATTTAGTAAGTATGATCTTTACATTGAAAAATGGGATATGTTCCTTGATAATATGTTTGATTTCTTTAAAGGGAAGGCAGAGCTTAATCCATATTTTAATGAGCGTGAAACTTCACACATGGATGATGTTAAGGATGTGATACATGGTTTTGTGGTTGCATTGCAAGCTGCTTTAGTTGTTTCACTTGTATTTGGGTTTTATTTACTTAAAGATAAACGGAAAAGAAGAAAGACTATTGTTAAGTTATTGATATATTCAGGTGGGCTTGCAATGTTGATCAGTGTCCTGTTCTTTGTTCTTTCATTTAAGTTTGAATGGTTGTTTGTCAATTTTCATAGTGTGTTTTTCAAGCCCGGCACATGGATATTTTATGAAGGTGATCTTCTGATAAAAATATTTCCGCAGCAGTTCTTTGTTGATTTCTTTTCACGAGTTGTGTTTGTCAATTTCATCATAGGAGAGATAATGTTGATAGTTGGAGTGATACTTCTTAAATTTAAGAACCTGTTGAGATTAATATGAGAATTGGTAATGTTTTGAAGTTATTGAATGAAAGGTATAAAGTTGATGATCTTCAATCTGACACTTTTGATGAGAATGACGAGATTAAGTTATTGAGTAAGAGGCTAGGGATTGAGATTGATAAAGTCCCAAAGAAGTATTATGGCCTGATTAACTCTTTATTCCCTAAGTTTGTCAAAGAGATATGTTCAAAGGTTCCCAAATGCGGTGAATGTTTCATACTTTATCTTTGCAATGCAGTCGGCACACCTGATAGTTACCATAATAAATTTAACTGTACCAAGTGTGGTTATTGCTGCACACTGATCGTTAACCTAAGTGAGAGAGATATCAAGCGAATCGAGAATCAAGGATACAAGAAAAAAGACTTTGTTGATCCAAGAGAAAATATCAAACTTGTTGATAACCAATGTGTATTCTTGTATAAAGAATCCGGCAAATATCTTTGCCTTGTGTATGAACACAGACCTAATGTATGTCGTGTGTTTCCTAGTCTTGATCCTGAAATAAAAGATTGCAATGAGAACAAACGCTTAAAGATATTGCATAAGCTTCCTTAGTCAAGACTCAGATAAGGATATGTAGGTGCTTGTAACGCTTCACTCTGATAACTCATGACTAATCGTCTAATTGAATCTGTTGGTATGAAATTAGTTGATTCTAAAGCAAGAAATCTCTTTATCATGAAATGTTCTCCATTAGTCAATATCATGTATTTATCTGGGGCACATATTGAACTAATTAATCCATACAGCATTTGGCTAGCGTCAAAGACAGGTGAACCACTGATACCTATGAATGCAAAAGAATTTGTTTTTGTTTGATGTAGGCTATATTTATCAGCTTCATTATGGATCTTGATTGAATCAAGTTGGCCTGTTACAGTGCCAGGGAATACCATATTGACTAAAGTGTTTCCTTCTGTTGGTTCTGTTGACAGTTCATTATTATCATACCATCCAAACGCTGCAATATAAACTTCTTTACCAAGTTCTGGTTCTTTAGTGTCAGGGAAAAGACGTATCCTTTCAACTTCATAATCACCTAAGGCTATGCGTCCAAGCGCAAGGTCATTATCAAAGTCTGAAGCAAGTATGTTTACTGGCCGCGTAGTACCATCCCTAAGTATTACTCTCATGCTTCTCTGGTCAGAATAAAAATGAGTGCTATCTCTTGTTGTACTTATTATGTGATGGTTTGTAAGAAAGTAACCTTCTGGATTAAGCAAGATTCCTCTGCCTAATCCTCCGACATTATTACCTACTTCCTGATTATATACATTAATTAAGTTTGTTAAAGCAATATTATTGAATTGTTCATCTGAAGGTGAACTTGGACTCATAAAATATGATAATGATTCAAGTTCAGAAAAACTATCCTGTAGAAACATACCGTGAGGGTTATAATCAAACCCATGGTTTGTCACTTCATGGTCTGTACTATAATGCGCAATCTCTTCAATTTGTTTTACTGGTTTTATTGGTGCTTGTATTGTTGAATCTGATTTGATCCCTGCGCAGTATAATAATGCTGTAAATATCAATGCTTTTTGTGCTATTTTTGGGTTACGCATAGTGCCCCATAATTTTGATAAACCCATAGGTTATTTAGAATTAATACTGATTTATAAATTTAACAGAAATCGCCCAATAGTATCTACTAACTAAATTCAGCAAGCAAGATCAAAAGTAGAGAATTGCGCTTTCTTGGTTTTTCTTTAGTGATCTCACCAATCTTATCACGTTTATCTTTATTTAGAAATAACTTTTTTCCAAACTTATGGGCTTTAGAACAAATAATTTGTTGCTTCTCCAAAGCTTTGATTACAAGATCAATGTCTTTTCCTGTTTCTTTTATGCCATTTTTTAAATTATTTTCATACATACTTCCTTTTCCCCAACATCCATTTGAACTAAGTTTCTGTATTATAGTCTTACTTATTCTAATATATTGGCTTTTTTTCATGTTTTTGGAATTGAAACGAAGACCTATTTAAATACATTTCTGTTTTGAATAATATACTTATTTCCAGGTTATTATATATTGATTGGGGTTGAATTTTAGCTTATTGGGTCTAAATAATAGAAATATTTATATACTTTAGTTATTTATAACTAACTTATAACTAACAATTAACTAAGAATAACTAATAATTAAATGTGTACTAATGTCACTTAAAGAGGATTTAAAATGGAAATGAAAAGTATTTTTATAAGAGTTGAAGGAGATAAACCACTGAATCGCATATGGGACTTTTTAATAGTTCATTCAGAATATGATTATAGTCTAAAAGATATATCAAAATTAGCGCACGTAAGTTATGCGATGACTAAGATTATCTTTAGAGATTATTTTATTCCTCATAGTTTGGTTAAAGGACGTGAAGTAGGACAGGCAAAGCTCTTTCATTTAGATTTCGATAATCTAGTTGTTGAAAAATTTAGAGAATATTATTGGGCAGTAATTGAATTTAATACTGATTTTAATAAAGAAAAAACAATCAAATGTGTTGTATGATATTCTTTGATTTAACAGAAATCGCCTAAGCCAGCTTGTGACTGCTTTGGCTTCATGTTTTTCATCTCTTCTCTCATCTTCTCTTCTTTCTCAATGTACTTCTTTTCTTCAGCTTCATCAAGAATTGGTTCACCATAAACGCCGTCATAGCCTGGTTTGAACTTGATCTTTTGTTCTCTGTTCTTTATGATAAGTTTAGCAATCGTTGGAGTGGTTACTTTACTTAGTTCTTCTTCGGTTGCTTCAAGTGTTATCTCAAGCTCGTTTTTGAAAGCAGCAAGGATCTTGTTATATTCAGCCCATACTTTCTTTGTTGCAACATTGCACCCGAAACTTCCTGCTATCAGGTCTGATAATGAGATTAGGCTCTTGAACGGTACTGCGCCGTCTGGCTTGAAACCCATTGGTCGGTCAGCTAGCTCTTCTATCCTATTTGCAACACCTATTGTTAGACCTTTTCCGCATTTAGGACAGATGTTGTTTAGTTTGATTGAGTCTGCAGGGTCTAAGCAAATATCACATGCCCGATGACCGTCAAAATGATACTTGCCTTCTTCAGGGAAGAACTCGATTGTCTCTTTAAGCCCTTCTTTTGTTTTTAATGAGTGCAATAAGGCGTTGTATGATAATTCCTTGAAGTCAAAGACTGTATTCTCTCTGCCTATTCTCCATGGCCAGTAACTATGCAAATCTGAGAATGATACTAATGAATATTTGTCTAAAGAAGATATACGCCAGTTCATTGCAGGATCTGAACTTAGTCCTGTCTCTAAGGCATGGATATATTTACTTTGATCCTTGAAGCAATCTTCCACTTTATTGTAGCCTGACATTGAGCCGAACAGACTAAACCATGGTGTCCAGATGTGTGCAGGGATCACTTCAATTTTTTTGTTGATCTTTCTTAGTTCATACACAAATTCATCACATGGTATCTTGAAGATAGGTCTGCCATCATAATCAATCCTGCCGTGCTTGAGCAGGTATTCTGTGATCTGGTCAACTGTTCCTAAATCTGGAGCAAATAAAACATTATGTATACGTCTTCCTTTATTATCCTGAGTATATATTAATGATATCTCTGTCTGAAGTATGAAATTGAACCCTGTCTTTGATGTTAGAATTCCGTTACCTTGCTCTGTTAGCTCGCTTTTAATCTCTTTGATCCATTCTGGATGTGTAAAGTCACCTGTTCCTAATAGATTGAGGCCTTTAATCCTTGCATATTTCTCTAGATTTGCTAAATCAAGGTTTTTTGAGGTTGCTCTTGAATGTCTAGAATGAATATGTAGGTCTGCAATTACTTTCATGAATTGCCAGAATGATAAATGGTTTAAATAGTTTATGAATTGGGTTTTGTTTTTGTTTAAGTAGAACCTTCCAAGCTTTTGATGAGCATTGATAATTTTTATTTTTTAAAAACGTAAATAAATCCATGAGCAATCTCTCTCTGAAGGCATTATTATAATTAGGAAGGTTCTACCTAAAAAATAGTTAAATTTATATCAAAGTATTCATTTTATTCTTTATGGAATCTAAACCTTATGTTGGGATTACTGGTCCTGTTAGTTCTAATGAAGTCTATGCAATCTGTAATGAATTTTCTGATGCAGGGTTTAATATGGAAACACCGCATATACCTATGCTTGGTTATCTTGTTAGTTATAAAACGCTAAATTGTCAGGCGGGTAACAGAAGATATCCTTTATTTGGTATGCTTCCTGATTTGATTAATGAAGCGCGTGATGTGATGACCATGATACATTATAATTCTAGTGTTGACGGACTTGCTAATCAGGTTGAGCAGGTGTTTGATTCCATCTATGATAATTGCAAAGCTTTGCAATTGAATATTCCTTGGCCTGATGTTTCTGAAGTGCGGAAGATAAAAGAACATTTTCCAGAGATGCAAATAGTTTTTCAGGCATCTGGTAAAGTTATGAAAGACAAAACGCCTGCTGAATTAAAAGAGCGAATTGCTGAATATGGCGATACAATAAGTTATGTTCTTGTTGATCCTTCAGGTGGTAGGGGACAGCCGTTTGATATCGGACACTCTGTTGAATTATATGAAGAACTAAAAGAGTTACCATTAACAATCGGTATGGCTGGTGGGTTTAATGAAAATAATACTGCTAATCGGTTAAGAGAATTGGTTAGAACGATTGGACATGATAACTTTTGTATTGATGTTGAAGGTGGTTTGCGTGATAAATTAAGCGATGCATATGGTGATGATTTATTGAATCTTGAGAAAGTGACTCATTATCTACAGGCAGCTTCTTTGGTTATCAAATAGATTTAAAAATAAAGATTATTCTATATTCATTATGAAGCTTCTAAGAAGGATAAAGTCTGTTTGTCCTACATGTATCAAAGATATTAGTGCGCATGTTGTTGAATATAACGGTAAGGTTTACATGCTGAAAGAATGCGATGAGCATGGCAAGTTTAAGGTGTTGCTGTCAAGAGATGTATCTTATTACAGGAAACTACATGATTTGTTTAATAAATTTGGATTCATTGGTGATGAAAGTTATAAACGGAATTATTATAATTTATACCTGACGCTAAAATGTAACCTTAATTGTACAATTTGTTTGACTAATGCTAATTCTGAAAGTGAAGAGCCTAGTCTTGAATTGATAAAAAAGATTGTTGGTCGGATGAAGAAGACAAAGATAGGGTTATGGGGTGGAGAGCCAACTTTAAGAAATGATTTGCCTGAAATAATAAGGATAATTCGCAAGTTGGATAATATTCCTGTCCTTTATACTAACGGAATAAAAATAGCTGATTATAATTATCTTAAAACATTGAAAAAGAGCGGGCTTGATGTTGTGCATCTTCAGTTTGACGGCTTTGATGATGAAATCTATAAGAAATTGCGCGGCAGGGGCTTGATTGACATTAAACTAAAGTCATTGGATAATCTTCGTAGGCTGAAGATACCAACCGTGCTTGAGACAACTTTTGTCAAGGACCTGAATGAAAATGAGATGAAGAGTATTGTTGATTTTGCTGCCATGAATAAGTTCATCACTGCCGTCTTGTTTAGGTCATACAGTCATCAGGGGAAGAAGGGTCTTGCACAAAACAAACAGTTGCTTGGTGAAGAGCTAATCGATACACTTGATAAACAGACAGGTGGAAGGATTACAAAAAAAAAAGTACTGAAATTTCAAAAATGGTTGTATCGAATATATAATCTGACATCCACAAGAAGATGTTTCTATAACCAGTACTTTGTGCTTAAGAGAACAAAGAAGAGATGGAAGACTTTTGATGATCCTGGTTTTTTCACATCTGGACTTATTAATACTAGCATGAAATGGTTTAAATTGTTATTTGAGCGTAGATTTTTACAGAAATCGTTCACTAGTTCATCAATGCCTGATGATTTCTTTATCCTTGGATTTGGATGTATATGCAATGCGTATGATTATGAAGAAAGTAGTAAAAAAGTATGCATTGGTGGAGAGATCTTGCCTGATGGACGAATCATCAATAGTTTAGTTGAGAGTAATTTGTTAAGAGAGAAAGAATTATTTAAAATATCAAATAGGGTCCTTTAATTTTCTGTAATATGTTGGTGTACTGCCATAAGCAAACGACTCTAATGGATGGATAATAACTGGACCAGTCATACCTAACTTTGACATAATTCTATCTTCTTCATAGTAAAGACCATACTGGGTGATTATGCCTTCTATTGTTGAGAATACTGCAAAGTCTTTAGGGCATGGATGTTCAACTTCAACTGTTCCATGTAAAGGAAAATCATCTACTTTTAGTCTTATATCTTTATACTGAGGCATTCTAAATTCTTTGAAAGCCCATTCCTGTGGTGTTCCTTCAAACTGTCTTACAACTATTTCAATACCATAGGCCTTAAGGGTATCACGTTCTCCTCCGTACAAGAGATAAGCAATATCTCCATCATTTATTGGATTATACATTTTATTTTTCATATTTGTTTCCTGTAAATTACCTAACTTAGTCCTTTTTACTCGTTAAGCTAACTTATTATTGTATTTTTAAGCTTTTCTTTACTTATAAGTAATCAAGTTAGTAATATTTATAAATCTAGAATGCGCTATAATTACAGAATGACAACTAATGATTCAACTATACTTTATATCGACTGTGAAACTGATGATTCTGGTAATTTAGAGATTAAAGAGTTTGATCTTACAAGACTTGAACATCCAACTCATAAAAGACCTCTTAGATTAGGTGCTGTCAAATTCAGGACAACTTCAATTGGATGTGATGTTACTACAATAAAAGAAGCAGTAATTGGTGCAATTGAATCTATGAAGTACGATGTTATTGTTGCACCAGAATACACTTTTTTTCCTTTCTTAGGTCCAATGGATGAAGAAAGAAGAGATAAATATGTTGAAGACCTGAAAACTGCTACTGTTGGAAGAGATATTCTTGTTGCTCCTGGTTCTTTTATATGGCAAAAAGATGGTGAGATGTATAACTCTGCGTATGTATTCAACAATGGCAAAGTTCTCTATGATTATAGGAAATCTAATAATGGGGGAGATGAAGATATTGCGAAGAGATTTAGTTTAGAGATGAAGTTTGGTGAATCTCCGAACAGTTTTCTATGGGATAATCTCAATATTGGTGTTGAGATCTGCGCTGATAGAGGTAGGTTATACAGAGATAGAGGAATCACTGAATTAGACCTAATGTTGCTTCTATCATGTGGCATAGACACGCCTGATACTAATGCAATACGTCCTGGTGGCTATGCTGTTGTATGCGATGGTTCAGATCGTTGCTATCAAGCTGTACAACATAAGATTGAGTATTCTTAAAAGAAATATTGGGAGAATAACTGATATAGGGGGATTCTTAAGAAGGGTATATGATCATAAGAATGTTATTCTCCCTAATGATATCTGATGTCTAGATACTATTTAAATCTTTCTGTTTATTAGTCACTTAATTGTAGTAACTTTATGGCTTATAAATAGATAATATTTACTATATTGTAAGTAAATATAGTACTAAAATGGGTTAAAATTGAGTATTCTTAGAAAAGAGGTATAAATGCTCTGTCTTTAGTGTTATACGCCATTGTGCCGTCTGGGCTTACATGGAGCTTTTGCACTAACGGATCATCTTTTACACACATTGATAGATAATATTCATTTTTGAAGAATGTCATGTAGAACTTGTCGAATTCATTAGTTAAAGTGCCCATTGTTCTGTTAAGAGTTCCTGAAAGGCGTTTATAGCCACTGATTAATCCATTTACCCATTGGTCAACACTGCCATTTACACCATTTTGTGATGTCTCGCTAATATCTAACTTTGTTATTTCTTCAGATTCCCTGCTTAATTCTGCCATCACATAATGCATTGGTTTTGCTAAGTTAGCAGGATTACCAAGAGCAAAGAAGAATGTTGGATCTTTGTCTTCATCTTTAGGCTCGATCATCCTTGAAGGTAATCTTAGCATATGAGGGGCACCATCTTTTATTACCATTGTTGGAACATGATAAGAAGTGATGAATGGTTCATCGTAAAGACGAACACAAGCAAATAATGTTTTTTGCATTAAACCTGTTTCTGATTCTGCATATTCCATTGCTCTGTCTCTTACAACACTATATGCAGTTTCTAAAGTATGGTTATCATTGAACTGTCTATCTGCATGGTTAGTTCTTCCGAAAAAAGCGTCTTCTAAATGTGGCATTTTGTGTGTTGATTTTTGTGTTATTTTGTTATAAAAATATTTCTAAAGAGAATTCATAAACATCTTATTAAGTTCATCAAAATCAGTCACTTTCATCAATTTTTGCTTCAATTGTTTTGAGTTCTTTGTTCCTTTAGTGAACCACATTGCATGTTGTCTTAATTCAGTTATCTTCTTTCTTTCCTGTTTCATATACAATTCTGTGAACCTACTGAAAGCTTTCTTTACGTCTTCATTACTTGGGTCAGGCATATTCTTGCCGTGATCTAGTAAGTAATTGATTTGCTTGAATATGAAAGGGTTGCCAATTGCTCCTCTACCAAGTATCACATAATCGCACTTTGTCTGCTCAATCATTGCTTTTGCAGCGCCTGGTTTGAGTATATCTCCGTTTCCAATCACAGGGATTGACACGCTCTCTTTTACTTTTTTTATAACATTCCAGTTAGCCTTACCTTTATATTTTTGTTTCATTGTTCTTCCATGGACAGCTATCGCTTTTACACCAATATCTTCAAGCATCATTGCTACTTCGGGTGCATTGATTGACTCTTCATCCCAACCAATTCTTATCTTTGCAGTTACTGGTAGCTTTGTTGCTTCAACTACTGGCTTGATTAACCGCTCTATCAAATTAGGATGTTTAATTAAATATGATCCTGCTTTCTTACCTATCACGTTTGCATCAGGACATCCTAAGTTAATATCGATTATATCGGCGTGTTTCTCTAGAATTTTAACTGCTTTCACCATGTTCTCTGAATTAGCGCCAACAATCTGCGCTGCTATTGGATGCTCTTTATCAGAGAAACCAACGTAATTGTCTAATAGTTTAGATTCTTGTGAGACTAGTCCGTCTGCATCTATCATCTGTGTGTATACTAAACCTGCACCGTATTCTTTACAGATCATCCTGAAAGCTGTGCAATTGACAGCTGCCATTGGTGCAAGAAATGCTTTACTTTTGAATTTAGGTAGTTCCATAATGAATATTAAGAAATAAGTAGGTTAAATAAGTTTTTATTTATGAGTTAATAGGCTCTGTAGAAACCCTTAATAGTAAAAAGGGTTTACCCCTTTTTTGTTCTCGCAAAACAAAAAAGAAGAGGTGAACCCCAATGGATGTAATTCCTTACAAATTAAAAAAGTTTTCTAAAATCGTA
>Ga0187833_10006984_pt1 | contig 10291 bp, 10 predicted proteins | sample ETNtaG_37_FD_167968 | JGI IMG/M metagenome (GOLD analysis project Ga0187833, IMG submission 167968) | Marine microbial and viral communities from oxygen minimum zone, Eastern Pacific Ocean - ETNP2014_SV_400_PacBio MetaG (Illumina Assembly) | ecosystem: Environmental > Aquatic > Marine > Hypoxic... | reverse complement strand
GCTGATGACAGAAACAGAAGTAGACGAAGCCCTTGAACGTCTCAGTCGCGCCTGTCAACGCGTCCAGGAAGGCTTATAATAGAGTGTGTTCAGCTATGTAGAAGAGAGAGATAGACAATGTATAATAAAATCATGTGCCGTTAGATGGTTCTATGCTTACCGAATGTGTTCTCCCACATGTGGAAGCGTTCATCGAGGAATATCATGTGGGTAATATCGTTTTTGTGCGCATTGTCGAGCCGGCAGTAATATTTCACAGTGGAGAATATCCTATCAACCCGGAGGTATTGAGGGAAAGCGAGTCATCCAACAAATCCGCCGCCACGGATTACCTTGACCAGATCGTGAATCAATTTAAACGGGAGGGAACGGAGCTACAATCTGAGATTCTTCTTGGAAGGGTTGCAGCGAGCCTTGTTGATTTCGCTGAGAAAAACGACTCTGATCTTATCCTGATCGCATCACATGGACGTTCAGGGGTAAGAAGATGGGTTAGGGGAAGCATCGCCGACAAGATTCTGCATTCTTCAACTGTCCCGGTCTTAATCGTACGAGCCCCTGCTTCGGAAGGAGAGTCCTAAAACCGATTGGCGGGGTCCACCGCAGTCTCCTCTACAATCCGAGATAAGTCTTTCGAATATGCGGATTTTCCAGAAGTTCCTTTCCTATTCCGCTGAGCACGATTTGACCGTTTTCCAGGACATACCCTCGGCCTGAAACCTTAAGGGAGTGGAAAACGTTTTGTTCGATTAATAAAATGGATGTTCCTTGCCGGTTAATGCTTTCAATGATTTGAAAAATGGTGCTGACCAATAGGGGTGCAAGGCCTAAAGACGGCTCATCAAGCATCATCAGCGCAGGCAGCGACATCAAACCACGGCCCATTGCCAGCATTTGCTGTTCACCACCGCTCAATGTTCCGGCCTTCTGACTGAGCCGCTCCTTCAACCTGGGGAAATAGATAAACAGCTGTTCCATGGTTTCATGTTGCACTTTTTTGCTGTGTGGAAACTGGGCGCCCATTTCCAGATTTTCCAACACCGTCATGGTGGCGAAAATCTGTCGACCTTCAGGAACATGGCTGATGCCGTGTTCGACGATGTGAGATGATGCTGCACGTGAAATGTTTTTATCGTTAAAAGTGATCTCCCCGTCCCGGGGTCGGAGAATGCCGGAGATCGTTTTTAACAGGGTAGATTTTCCTGCTCCGTTGGAACCGATCACCGATACGATTTCCCCTTGCTTGACATCGATGCCGACACTTCGCAGGGCTTGAAGATCACCATAATATACATTGATTCCGCTAACCTTGAGCACTCAAAAATTCCTTACCTAGGTAGGCTTCAACGACCTGTTTGTTTTTGACCACTTCATCCGGGGGGCCTTCTGCAATCTTCACGCCGTAATTGATAACAATCACCCGATTGGAAAGGGCCATCACACCCCGCATCACATGCTCGATCAAAAAAATACTGATTCCCTGCCGGTTGATTTTCTTTAACAGCACGATCAGTTCATCCACCTCGGTTGGATTCAATCCGGCCATTACTTCATCTAACAGCAGGACTTTCGGCTTTGTGGCCAGCGCCCTGCCCATTTCCAGCCTTTTTCTTCTGGGTAGCGGCAGTTCAGACGCCGGTCTGTCTTTAACGTCTTCAAGTCCCACCCACTCTAAGATGGACATTGATTGGGCCTTGGCCTTTTTTACCGATTTTTCCTTGACCAGCGCTCCAACCATGACGTTTTCCAAGACTGAAATTGTCAGAAACGGTCTGACTATCTGAAATGTGCGGGCCAGCCCAAGCTGTGAAACCGCATGCGGTTTAAGATCGGTTATATCTCTTCCATAAAATATGGTCTGCCCTGAATCCGTGGGTAAAAATCTGCTCAGGCAGTTAAATACAGTGGTCTTACCTGCGCCGTTAGGGCCGATCAGCCCCAAAATTTCTCCTTGCCCTAAAGACAGATCCAGCGCTGAAACAGCCTTAAGGCCTCCAAAGTTTTTACTCAAAGCTTTTGTTTCAAGCGCGTTCATTTGCTTTCGCCCTCCAACTTTAAAATAGGGTTTAACAATTTTTTAACATAAACCAACACACCACGGCGCATAAATAAAACAATCAACACCGTCAAAATTCCGTAAAGCACCAGATGCAGGCCTTCAAGCCCGCCTTTACTAAAATAGACTCGCGATATTTCAGACAGCGGCGTTAAGATGAACGAACCAAGCACCGGGCCGAGAACTGTGCCCATACCGCCCACAATCGGCCGCAGAATAAGCTCAATTGAAAAATTCATGCCGAACATAATATTTGGATGCAGGTAGTAGATAAAGTTTGCGTAAAAAGTTCCGCCCAGGGAGGTCATAAAGGCTGATATCCCCAGTGCGATCATGGAATATTTAAAGGCGTTGACCCCCAGGGATTCCGCCGCTTTCTCGTCTTCACGGACAGCAACCATAAATCGTCCTATGCGGGAAGTTTCAATAAGCCGCGTAACAATCACAGCCAAAACCATAAAGCATAAAGAAATATAGTAGTAGGCTTTGTTTCCGCGAAATTGAAAATTCTTAAACGATGGTGAGAAATCCAAAAAAATTCCCGCAAAAGACCCTAAAGCCCCAATATGAGAAACAAGCAACCTTGTTATTTCGGCAAAAGCAATAGTCAATATAACGAAATAAACTCCGCGCAGCCCAAACCTGAAACCTAAAAAGCCAAGGAACATGGAAATAATAACGGCCAATCCGCCGCCGATAAACATACCGATCCATGGACTCAGACCGTAAGTTTGAGCCAGATAGGTTGATGTGTATGCACCGATTCCCAAATACAAAGCATGGCCAAGTGAGATGTGGCCGGTGTAACCTGTCAGAATGTTCCATGACTGGCCGATATAGGCGAAGAAAAAGATCATTACAAAAATACCCAAAACGTATTTATCCAGAAACAGCGGGACGATAAGCAATATGGTCAGAAGCAGGGCCAGAAAGACGTATAACCTTTTCATTTGTGGCCCTTTAGCAGACCTTGCGGACGGAACAGCATGATTATTATAAGCAAGATAAAGCTTACCACCTGCTTCATGGTCGGTGGAAGCATAAGAATGGACAAAGATTCGGCCAGACCAAGTATTAGCCCTCCAAGCAAGGCGCCCCAAAGGTTTCCCATACCGCCCAGTATAACCACTACAAAAGCGGTTAAAGTAAAGTCGTGTCCCATGTGGGGTGACACGGGCATTAAAGGTAGAAGCAACGCGCCGGCCGCGCCGGTGGTGGCTGCTCCCAGGCCAAATGCGAAATTGTTGATTCGGTTTACATTTATGCCCACCAGCACCGCACCGGTGCGGTTGTCCGCAGCCGCCCGAATGGATTTGCCAATGCTCGATTTTTTCAAAAACAGAAAAACGCCCAGAGTCAGGACTATGGCCAAAACAAAGGCGATCAGCTTTGATCCGTCAATCATGACCTTGCCGATCCAGATTGTGGAAAGGTTAAAAGCCGTTTCCGGGCTGCGGTGATCCGGTCCCCATAACATCAGAATCAGGTTCTCCAAAACAAGACCTACCGCCACTAAAGGCACAACTTGCATAGCTTCCGGAAAATCCAGTATTCTGTTGACCGTTGAAGATTGCAGCAGATAACCTATGGCGAAAAGAATGCAGACACCGGCGATAAAATTTAAATAAGGGTCAATACCAAGCAGAACCAAAATCCAGTAAGATATATACATTCCCAGGACAATCATCTGCCCATGGGCGAAATTGATAATCCCCATAATTCCGAAAATAAAAGAGAGACCCACGGCGATGAGGCCGTAGATCCCTCCCAGTAGAACACCCTGGACCGATAGCTGAAGACCCAAAGTCATTTGATCCATATTATATTAACCTCTTTCCCACAATTGCGGCGCCGGAAATACAATCTTATCCGATTGAGCGAAACTCTTTGGCAGCACGATCTTCGCCTTTTTGAGCGGGTCGTTATCTGGCTGGATCTGAATGAGAGCCGTTCGAGCGCCGGTGTTGTCTCCCTTGGCGTCAAACTTGATCGGTCCTCCAACCAGCGGGTGATCGGCTATGTTGGTCTTTTTCAAAGCAGCCACGATGTCATCCGGCTTGGTGGAAGCGGCTCTTTCAAGCACGTCGGCAATGACCAGGATTCCAGTGTAAGCATAAGCGCTGTTTGTATCCAGAAATCTGCCGTGTTTTTTCAGGTAATCCGCGTTGGCTCGGTTGTAAATTGGACTGGTCGGGTTAATCCAGGGTAGGTTTACCATGACGTAATGGAGCAACTTGCCAAGGTCCTTGATAACTTCCTGTTCGTACCAGCCGGGCGAGCCGGGACCAAAAATGCCCATCAGCTCAACTCTCTGCTTAAACAATTCTCTGACCAGAAGCACAGAATCGCCGGGGCGTGAAACCGGGAAAATAATATCCGGCCTGGCAGCCTTTATTTTGGCCACTTCGGCTGAAAGGTCTTTTATGCCCAGCGGGAACTGAACTCGCTCTACGATTTCAATGGGCAAACCCGAATTTTGAAGAAACTTTATGAATCCGCCAGACATGCCCTTACCGAACGGGTCTGCGGTGTTTGTCACCACTGCCCGTTTTGGCATTACACCGCTTGATTCGGTTACCATTTTCAAGTATTTGATTGCACCGCCTATAAGCTCGCCGGCGGTAATGAACACCCTGAAGGTATACTTGTAGCCCTTCTTGGTGATTGCGTCCAAAGCGGCTACGTCCATGACAAAAGGCACCTGCCGCTGCTCGCAAAGCGTGGCGATCGCCATGGCTGCTCCCGACTGGAACGGACCGACAATCAAGCTGGCGCCGTTATTGATCAGGCGGTCTGCTTCCGTCCGCCCAACAGCCGGCTTGGTTTCTGAATCGCCTAAAAGCAGTTCCAGCTTGGCGCCGCCCATAGACTTAATTCCACCGTTGGCGTTGATGAAATCCACGGCCATCAGATTGGCTCGCCGCTGACCCTGTCCGATCACGGCCAACGGCCCAGTGACCGGTTGGACCGACCCTATTTTGATTGTTTTTGGAGCCGCCCTGAGAAGCGTGGGCACACCGAAATTCGCGGTAGCCGCGGCTATCCCAAGTAGTCCGGTTTTCTTGATAAAACTCCTACGATCCATAGTCTTTTTTTTGACTGCCATTTCTTTCCTCCTTTTTTGTAAAATGTTAATGATTACCCAGCTTTCCGATTTTCAGATCCCAAATATGTTCGCAATGCCTCAGCCATGGCTTTTAAATTGTCAATAGGAGTATGCGGAGCCAGGCCGCCAGCCGCAGATAGCAGGAATCTGCCCCCTGTTGCTCCCTTTTTCAAACATTCCATGACCGCGCTTTTAACTGCTTCCGGTTCATCACCAAGCAGCACCTCAATCGGGTCGATATTGCCCATCAGGGTCACCGAGTTTCCCAAAGCTTGCTTTACCGGAGTCAGCGGCCCACCAAAATTAAAAATATCAAAACCCAGCTCCCCCAATTTGTGGACATAACCAATGGGGTATTCATTATGGTACAGGGCCATAGCTTCCGGAAATTGATCCAAAACCTCTTTGGTATACGGCGCCCAAAATTCATCGAACATAGCCGGGCTGATTTGGCCCGGAAGATGATCCGCCAGCGAGAACCTTTTCAAAGGCCCATTGACGTCCCCTTGGGCTTTAAGCCACATGATGACAGACGCCGTCATCACCTTTAACAACTCATGAACTTTCGCTGGTTGAGATTCCAGGCTCACAAAAAAATTTTCATGCCCCATTATAACGGCCGCAAGTTCTACCGGGCCAAACGATGCGGCCACGCCGTTCAGGTAACCGTATTCAACAATAATGTCAGGATCCGCATTTTCATGAAAATATTGGTATTCGCTTAAGGCTATGGGCATAAACCCGTCTTTCTTTGGGTTCGGCGGTCTGAGGGCTACAGCTTCAGACAAAGACGATACAGCGGAAAGGGCCATTGGAGTCGATCCGTTTGGCCATGTAATTGGACAGCCAAAGGCCGAAGGTTCACAAAGAGCGCCATAGTCCGCCCAAATACCCGGGAAGCATATGAAATCCGGAAAAAGCCGCTGGAAGTCCAACTGGACCTTTAGTTTTGTATGGGCATTTGTGTAATACTGCTTGAGGTCAATATTGAATATTGAATTGAGAAACGGGGCTGTGTTCCAAATGGCTGCCATTACATCGGTTGTGGTTTTCCCGGCCACAATATCTTCAAACCGCCTGCCGAATGTTTTAGACATAAAGCGCCCCCAAGCATAACCGGCGGTTTGATTGCGATTCCAAACAACGGTTTGCGCGCTTGGATAAGAAAAGAATTGGTATGACTTGGCGCCGCCGTATCATTTATATTTTCAACCATTTGAATTAGCCAAAATTTTAAGAAGAGGATAAATTCTATATGGATCTGTGGATCTTGCACAAACCGCTATAAAAACACAACAAAAAACTATTTATTTAAATCACGAGCGGCCGCCGATCAGGGCAGTTCATCCTTTGCCGTGTTAATAAATATTCTGGGGTATGCACTTAACTCCAGTTCTTTGCCGCTATCCCATTGAAAATAATGGGTTTTTAGGATTTTATGTCAATTCTACTATAATTGTCAAAAATACGAATTAAATCAATTGGTTAAACAAAATTTGATGGAGCTAAGTGCATAGCCCAATAAATATTTTTTATGAAATTGAACGAAAATTACTTTAACGAAAATTCAATATTCTCAAAATGGTTCGGAATCAGCGCCCATGCAAAACAATCGGTTTGCGTTTCAGGAATCAATTTTCCGAGCCGATTTAAAAAATTCTTGCGATCATAATCGGACTGAAAAATCTTTCCGCATTCGATCCCCCTGACGATCACATGATACAGTGCACCTGGTGCATCTATTCTCGCTTTCCGTGGAATAATTCATAAATATCACATACAATCTTCAATGAAAAACATAAAATCATAGACATCCCTATTATTGTTCGCCAATTCGATCCCTGATTTATTTTATTTATCAAACGGTTGTCCGGCAGCTATAAACAGACAGGTAAAACGTTCTGCAAATTTTTTTGATTGGCAAGGTACGTGCTTATTTAGTATACGTTTTGTTTTATCACCGGGAGGGAATATATGTCATTTTTAAAAATATTTTTCGGTAAAACAGCCGAAGATCTCGAACAAAAGGGCGATGAATTTACCGGCTTTGAACTCTGGGGCAAAGGTAAATTGATGTATGAAAGGGCTTTGGACAAGCTGGAAAAAGCATCACCGCCAAATATAGAATTGCAAACACGGCTTCAAAAAAAAATCCGCCAAACCAAGGAAGCACTGTCGCACAATCATAAACAGAATGCAGAAGCAATGATAGAGGGCGGATATCATGAAGAGGCTTGGCCGACAGTTGAACTGGCCCTCGAGCTTACCGAAAATTTGGAGCTGAAAAAAGAACTTGAACGAATGCTTAAGGAGATCGAATATCACCAAGAAAAGAAGATCGAAGCCGATTCACCTTCTTTCAATGAAGAAGAGGAAAAAACGGTCGAACCGGTATTCAATGAAGAGGGAGACGAATATTTTAAATCGTTGTGTGACACTTTGCCCGAAAAGGTTCAGAAAGCCTATTTGGGTTACGATGAAAATTTTAGGGCCGGTTATCTTGCATTAAATCGTGGTGATTTTAAAATAGCTGCAGACTACCTATCCCGCGCTTTGGAAGAAAATCTGTCTCCGGATAGCTATATCTCACTGGAGTTGGCCACCGCATATCTGAATCTGGAAAAACCACGTGAAGCGCAAAACCTGCTGGAATCTTTTCTTCAAAGCCATCCGGACGCTTTACCTGCATACCAGCTTTTATGTGAAATTTTCTGGGAAAAGAAACGCTTTGAAGAGGCTGAGGTCCTTTTATCATCCATACCCGAGGATTTGACGAAGTCCGTTGCTGTCAAAATATTAAGAGGCGAAACCCTTTTCCACGCCGGAAGCTATTCGGAGGCCAAATCATTTTATCGCGATTTTTTAAAAACCTACGGTTGGAATGAAACCGTGGCACGGGCTTTGGCAAAAACTCACGAAGCCCTGGCCGAACAGACCGACGCCCGTAACTTATATCGGGAGATTATGGAACACTGCCGCAGCTGCCATGCACACATCGACCCGTTTATAAAGCAAAAGTATGTGGATCTTTGTATTGAGTCTGGTATGTATAATGTGGAAATTTTAGAACTCTATCTGTCCCTGGCCCAAGATATCCCGGATAACGCAGCACATTATTATGAAAAGATCAGCCGGATCTATGCTGTTTTGGGCAATGAGAAGGAAAAGAGGTGATTTCGATCATTCGCAACAAAGGCCAGCAGCGAAAAGGCGTAAAGGCAACGAAATGTCATTTGAACCTGATTTCAAACCACCTTCCGGTAGATACGTATCAACCCTGTGGTTTATCTTTGATAAAGGCAAACTCCTGACGAAGATTGAGGGGGGTAATTATCGTATTCCCGAAACATCCGATTTAGAAAAATATAGACTCTCGCCTATCAAAAAACAGTACTTCGGGACCCATGACCGGCATCTCTGCTATGCCGCCGAACTGGACCAAAGCGATCTAACGGCGAAGGGTTTTGAATTTAAAGACTTACGTTCGCTTTTTGGCTTTATTGATGAGGATTTGATCTGGATTTCAGGTCGTGCCAATCATCTGGTATCCTGGAGTAAGGCCCACCAGTATTGCGGCAGCTGCGGCTATCGTACCCGAGATAAATCAGACGAGCGAGCTAAAATTTGCCCCCAGTGCGGGCTGATTAATTTTCCTCGGCTTTCGCCGGCCATCATTGTTGCCGTCCTCAAAGAGAATAAGATTCTCCTCGCTCGAAATAAGCGATTTAAAATTCCATTTTACAGTGTTCTAGCCGGCTTCGTAGAGCCGGGTGAGACATTGGAAGAATGTGTTGAAAGAGAAGTTTTAGAGGAGGTTGGAATCACCGTAAAAAATATTCGGTATTTCGGCAGCCAGTCATGGCTGTTTCCGGATTCTTTGATGGTCGGTTTTGTGGCTGAGTACGAGAAAGGAGACATCACGGTCGATCGTTCGGAGATTGCCGATGCAGCCTGGTTTTCAAAAGACAATCTTCCGCTTATTCCCCCTAAGATCAGCATTGCCAGACAATTGATCGACGATTTTATTGATAACTAATATTGATGGACTCGCAAAAAGTCATTTGCGAACGCCTTTGAGCGTTTTGGGATAAAGCGTTTTGATAGGTGGTACGTTAAGAATTTCAAGCTGTTTGAGGAGGTTACGACGAGTTCTTGAAATTTAGTATCACCTATCTAAACGCCCCAAAATGGTCATTTAGAGAGCAATATGATCTTTTTACGAGTTCATCAATGTTAAATAAAGACTATAAGTTTCGCCCTTTAGAATTTACGAAGACTCGTCTTCTGAACGTCGTTTATAGTCCTTAAGCCTTTGTCTAAGCCAACCCGGTGTTTCCATCTTTTCATAGGTATCGAGGTCGACGGTTACGGTGACATTCTGCCCTTCAGCGACCACTTTTCCGGGTGCTTCCGGCTTATAAACTCTATAACCCCAGGTGATGGATGTCCGGTCGACCTTTCGAACCGTCACTTTTACCTCGATTTCATCGCCATAATTAATCGGTTTTAAGAAGTCTGTTTTCAGGTGAACCGTGGGAAAGCCGATGCGATGCTCGATGAGAAGTTTGGAATACCCAATTCCAAGTTCAGCAGCGAAAAGCTCCTCAAGAGCCAAATGAAAATAATGGAGAAATCGGGGATAGTACATGATCCCTGCGTAGTCAATATCACTGAAGCAGACCTTAATGAGCGCACAAAAAGCCATATAAGCCTTCTCTGACAAATTATCGGTCCCAGCGCCTCCCTTAGGCGCTTTGACGATTCTATGCCCTGAACCCGTTCAAACAGATGAACCGATGGGCTATCGAGCAGTGCTTCGAGGGGACTAAGTCAGAGCTTGGTATGGATCACTACGAAGTCCGTAAATACCGTGGATGAAACCACCATATGATAACTTGTATGCTAGCTCATTTTTTTTTCTGGCACTTGAAAATTAGGTTGGGGGAAAAAAGCACCGTCTATTACGCTGTCGCAGCTTAGAATGCTCATTGAGGTGGTGCTGCCTCTAAAGCTTTACCATGTGGAAAGCGCCATTAAACTGGTCCTTTATTATCAAAAGAGCAATCAGGCGACACACCTGTTGCATCGAAAGAAAAAGTTGAAAACAAACAAGAAATATACATAAGTAT
>Ga0187833_10006978_pt1 | contig 10303 bp, 9 predicted proteins | sample ETNtaG_37_FD_167968 | JGI IMG/M metagenome (GOLD analysis project Ga0187833, IMG submission 167968) | Marine microbial and viral communities from oxygen minimum zone, Eastern Pacific Ocean - ETNP2014_SV_400_PacBio MetaG (Illumina Assembly) | ecosystem: Environmental > Aquatic > Marine > Hypoxic... | reverse complement strand
CCCGCAGCGAGCCACCTGCTGCGCGCCGCCGCTCGGGGCGAGCAGCAGGCGCCCGCACAGTCGGCGACACCGACCCCGACCATCGACCCGTTCGCGGTCGCTGACACGGCCGCATCCATCCCCCCGACGACGCAAGCGGTCGTGCCTCCGAGCCGCCGAAGCGCTGCGGCGATGTTCGAGGATCAGGGCCGCATCCCGTGGGACGCGGTATCGGAGTTCCGCGACGCCGTCTCGGTGATCCTCGCCGACGCCGGTCAGTCTGACCCCACCCTCACCGACGAAGCTCGCGAGATCATGGCCCGCCAGCACACGGCCGAGCTCATCCGCGCACGGGTCGACGATCTCACGCGGCACGGCCGAGAGCAGTGGAGCCCGACGCTGCAGGAAGACATCGCTCAAGCCGTCTTCGATGCGATGTTCCGCCTCGGCCGGCTGCAGCCGCTGGTCGACATCGAAGGCGTCGAGAACATCGACATCGTCGGCTACGACAACGTGTGGCTGACCTTCGCCGGTGGCAACCGGCAGAAGTACCCGCACCCGGTGTCGGTGAGTGATGACGAGCTCGAGCGCGAGATCAACTTCATCGCCACCCGTCGCGGTGAGGGAGCGCGATCGTTCAACGCCTCCCGCCCGTCTCTGCACCTTGACCTGCCCGGCGGCGCGCGTCTCGCCGCTCTTGCTCGACCGGTCGCCGAACGACCCTCAGTGACCATCCGTATTCACCGTCACGTCGACATCTCGCTCGGCGACCTGGTCGCGACCCACACCCTCACAACCCTCGCGGCCAAGTTCCTCGAGGCCTCGGTTCTGGCAGGACTCAGTCTCGTCACCAACGGCTTCCAGTCCAGCGGCAAGACGACCCTGCTGCGCGCGCTGGCCGACTGCATCCCGCCGGACGAGAAGCTTGCAACGATCGAAATGGAACGCGAGCTCTACCTGCACAAGAACCCCGCGAAGCACCCCCTCGTGATCGCCTTCGAGTACCGGCCCGGCGAGGGCGAGCCCGGGGCGTCGGGGGAGCGGGCAGGTGAGTTCCCCCTGATCCGCGGCCTCGAGGATTCGCTGCGACACACCACCGACCGGCTGATCGTGGGTGAGGTTCGCGGATCGGAGATCAACGCGATGCTGCAGGCCATGCAGTCCGGCGTTGGCTCGATGAGCACCCTGCACTCGCAGAGCCCCGAAGACGCGATCGAGCGCATGGTCACCCTGATGATGAAGGACGGCTCCAACGCCACCCCGGCATACTGCTACCGCCAGATCGCGCAGAACATCGACCTGATCATCCAGATGGCGAAGATCCGTGACCACGAAACCGGCAAGGCACGGCGCGTGATCACGTCGATCTGCGAAGTGCAGCCCGGTGAGGACAGCTACGGCGTCGCCCGCCCCACGATCAGCAAGATCTTCACGTTCGACAAGGCGACGCAGACCCTCGAGCTCGGCCAGCTGCCCTCCCGCGAACTGCTCGACAAGCTCGCCGAGGTCGGATTCCGCGAAAGCGAGCTCAGCCCCTACTCGCAGGAGGCCAACGCATGAACACCGCCGGCATCCTGATCGCGATTCTGGTCGCCGCCGCCGGCGGCATCCTGATCGTGCTCGGGCTCGCCTACCAACCCCCCGAACCGGGCAGCGCAAAGCCCGTGCGCGCCAAGCGCACCACCCCTCGGTTCAGCAGGCAGCAGCAGATGTGGGCGCTGATCGGCCTCGCCGCCGGCGTGCTGCTGTTCCTCTACTCCGGGTGGTTCATCCTGATCCCCATCGCTGCCGTCGCCGGCGCCACCCTGCCGCTGTTCCTGAGCAAGGGCGACGCGCCGCAGAAGATCGCTCGCCTCGAGGCGCTCGAGACCTGGACGCGCAGCCTCTCCGGTCTCACCGTCGCCGGCGCCGGCCTCGAGCAGACACTGACCTCGTCGCTCGCCTCCGCCCCCGAGACGATCAAGACGCAGGTCGGCTCGCTCGTCGCGCGGCTCAACGCCCGCTGGCCCACGCGGGAAGCCCTCGAGGCGTTCGCCCGCGACTTCGACGATCCCACCGCAGACCTGATCGTGATGCACCTGCTGCTCAAAGAGCAGGCCCGCGGCGCCGGCCTCGCCGAAGCCCTCGACGACCTCGCGGAGATCATCTTCGAGGAAGTGAAGGTGCGGCGACAGATCGAGACCGACCGCGCCAAGCCGCGCACGCAGGTCCGCATCGTGGCGATCGCCACCCTGGTCGTGCTGGCCGCACTGCCGTTCCTGGGCACCTACACCGCCGCATACGCCACCCCGCTCGGCCAGGTGCTCCTGACCATCTGGGTCGTCCTCTTCGGACTGCTCCTGATGTGGATGCGCTCGATCAGCATCGGCAAGCCCGCCCCCCGGCTGCTCGTGGCTCCCGAGACGAAGGAGGACGCGCTGTGAACCTGCTCGCTCTCATCCCCGGCCTGATCCTCGGCGCCGGCGTGGCGCTGATCATCAGCGCCCTCATCCCACGGCAGCCACACCTGGCGGCCACCCTCGACCGACTCACCGAAACCACCATCGCCCTACCCGACGCAGGCGACGACTCGCTGCAGCACCGGGTCGGGTCGTGGGTGGCGCAGCACCTTCCCGAGCGCTCCTGGCTCAAAGTGCCGACCACTGACCTGCGGTTGATCCAGATGCCGCTGGACAAGTACTACTACGACAAGGTGCTCCTCGCCCTCGTCGGGCTGGTGGCACCCCTCGCGCTCGGACTGTTCGCGCAGGCCCTCGGATTCATGCCGTTCTACATCCCCGGGCTGCTCGGCATCCCCCTCGCCGCGTGGCTGTGGTTCAGCGTCGACCAGGACATCCGCTCGAAGGCCAACGACGCGCGCGCCGAGTTCACCCGAGCCGTCGCCGTCTACCTCGAGCTCGTCGCCGCTGAGCGCAAGCGCGGCGCCACCGCTGCACGCGCCCTCGAAACAGCCGCCGACGTCGGCCGGTCATGGGTGTTCGTCCGCATCCGCCAGGAGCTCACCCGAGCCCGCTACGCCGGTGTCGCACCGTGGGACGCACTGCGGTCCCTGTCTGAGGAAATCGACGTCCCAGACCTCGCCGACGTCGCCAAGATCGTGCGACTTTCGGGGGAGGAAGGCGCATCGATATATGAGACACTCAGATCGAGGGGAAAGACCCTCCGGCACAAGCTCCTCGCCGAGGAGCACGAGAAAGCGAACAGCGCGAGCGAGCGGATGCAGATGCCTCTGGCAACCACTCTGTTCGTCTACGTCGGGATCATCATCACGCCGCTGATCCTGAACCTCCTCGCGACATAAGAGCCATGTCCGCGAACCCCTGATCGGTCGGCCTATATGACATAAGGCTCCCCAAGTCGCCCGCCCCCATAGTTGACTTTCAACTCAAGACACCCAGTCCACGCACCACCCAACCCCGGAAAGAGAGAGAAATGAGCAAGATCACCGAACGCATCACCCTCGCCGTGGAGTCCGCCAAGGGCCGCTACCGCGAGCTCACCGAGGCCCCCGAAGAGGGCCTCGAGACCGCGGAGAAGATCTTCCTGACGGTCGGCGCGGTCATCCTGGCTGCCGCCGCCATCGCCGCCATCACGACCTTCGTGACCGGCCAGATCGCACTGCTGCCCAGCAACTGAACCCGTGGTCATGGCATCGATCCGCGCTCGCCTCCTCCGTCCGCTTCGGAAGGCGGGGCGAGACGAGCGCGGATTCGAGACCGCCGAGACCGTGATCGTGCTGCCGGCGCTGCTCCTGCTGATCCTCGCGATCGTGCAGGGAGGCCTTTGGTACCACGGCACCAACCTCGTCCAGGCCGCAGCTGTCAACGCCTACGAGGCAGCCCGCCTGTACGACGCCACCACGGCAGACGGCGTCAATGCCGGCACTGCGACCGCCGATCAGGCCGGCGGCATGCTCACCGACGTCAACGTGAACGTCGATCGCAACGCCACCGAGGTCACCGCAACCGTCACCGCCATCACGCCCGGCCTCATCCCCGGCGTGAACACCACCGTCACCAAGACCATCACCGGACCCGTCGAAAGGTGGGTGCCATGATCACCCGCCTCCGGCAGCGCCTCGTGGCCGACGAGCGCGGCTCCAACGCCGCCGAGATCGTCATCATCGCCCCCGTCATCGCGATGCTCGTCCTCGTCCTCGTCGCCGGCGGCCGCACCGCCCTCGCCGACAACGCGACCCAGAGCGCCGCCTACGCCGCCGCACGAGCCGCCTCCCTCTCCCGAGACGCCAGCACCGCAGTCACCAACGCCGAGGACGCCGCACGCCGCGCGATGAGCCAGTCCGGCATCGCCTGCACGACCCTCACCGTGAGCGTCGACGCCAGCGGCTTGAACGCCGCGATCGGCACGACCGGCACCGTCTCCGCCGCCGTCAACTGCGACGTGAGCCTCGCCGACATCACCCTCCCGGGCATCCCCGGAAGCCGGACCATGAGCTCGTCGGCCGCCTCACCTGTCGACGCCTACCGAGAGCGAGGCTGACCCGTGACCACTTTCCGCCGGTTGCTTCGCAAGCTCCGAGACGACGAGCGCGGCTCCATCACCCCGTTCTTCGTGGTGTTCGTTCCCGCCCTCGTCCTCATCGTCGGCCTCGTCGTCGACGGCGCCGGGAAGATCCAGGCCAACGAGAACGCGCAAGCCATCGCCTCCGGCGCCAGCCGCGCCGCCGCCAACGCGGTCGCCGCGCAGGTCGTCTCTAACGGCGGCATCAGCCTCGACAACAACCGGGCACGCACCGCGGCGGCCGACTACATCGAAGCGTCCGGCATGACCGGGACCGTGAACGTCGCCGGAGACCGGATCACCGTTAGCGTCGAAACCTCGTACAGCACGAAGTTCGTTTCCATCATCGGCATCGCCAGCCTCCCCGCCCAAGCGACGGCCACCGCCGAGATCATCACCCAATAGGAGCCCCCCATGAGCAGCACCAAGCGCCTCGCCATCGCCGGCATCATCGCCGCCGCACTGACGCTGACCGCCTGCACGGGCACCGGCACCCCCAATCCCACCGGCAGCGCCAGCGAGACCCCCACGCCGACGCCCTCTGCCACGGCGATCACCGGCGAAGCGCCCGCCGACGAGAACGAAGCCATCGACCAGGCCGAAGCAACCATCGAACTCCTGCTCGCGACGCAAACGCGGGTGACCGAGGCCGGCGGTACTGACACCGCCGCCTTCGAGGCTGTTGCTACCGGGAACGCACTGCGGACCTACGTCGCTGACGCGGAGGGCATCGCCAATGGCCCCACCCTCAACGAGGACGGCGAGAGCATCGAAGGTCCGTCGACTGTCGAGGGCTCGGTCGTCTTCGAGCCCACGACCGCCTACGGGCAGGAGTACGAAGGCATTGCCAACGGTCTCGTGATCGTCCCGGGGTGCCTTGACGGGTCCGGTCGCAAGATCACGACAGCTGATGGCAAGCCGGCAATGCAGAACCCCAACCCGCGTAATGAGGTCGAGTTCCACGTCATCTACAACGCCGAGACGCAGACGTGGCTCGTCAATGACCGGATCAGTCTGGGGACCACATGCTGAGGCGAACGCTCGCGGTCCTCGCCACGGCGCTCATGATCGCCGTTGGATCGGTTGTAGCTGCGGCCCCCGCTCAGGCTGCTGGCGGCGTCTACTGCGATGTCGACAACCGCTGCTACATCACGATCTCGAGCGTGCCTTCTGACCCGGCGCCGAACCCAGACAGCAACGGGTGGACCGCCGGGGCGCCGACTTGCTACTACGAGAACTCCCAATCGGGTCTCTTGCAACTGGGATGGACAGAGGCCGACATCCGCGTCTTTGACGGCGGCAGCTACCAGCGGTTCTACGCGATTATCGACTGCGGTGGCTCGACGTCGTACTGGTCGAACACCCGACAGTGCTACGTATTCATGAAGGACGGTGTCTGGCCGGCGCGGCCGCCCGGGTACTCCGAGGAAGCCGGCTACTACGGCTGCATCATGTTCAACCCGACGCCGGGTGGCTCGCCTGGCCTCGGCCAGGAGACCAACTTCTGGTCTGAGACGGTCCCGCCCGGCCTGCAGGTGCTCACCCCGGGTCGCGCCGCGGCGCAACTGATCTCGACGTTCGCGCTGCGCGGCATCGACATCGGCATGGCGCCTGAGGTCAATCCGGCGTGGGGCCACCGCCGCTCCTACGTGGGCGTGCCGGTGTGGCTCTGGGTTGAGAACCCGCAGCCGCTGACCTGGGGGCCGTACACCGAGACCGCGACACTCGGCGGGCAGACCATCACCGCCACTGCCCAGGTGACCTCCGTTCGGTGGGACATGGGCGACGGCGGATCGCAGGTCTGCGGCGGCACGGGCACCCCGTACACGACCGGCTACGGCGTCACGGATTCGCCGACCTGCGGCTACCGCTACCGCACGACCTCGGAGTCTCAGGGCGGCGATCGCTACACCGTTACCGCGACGAGCCAGTGGGTCGTGACCTGGACGTCCCTCAGTGGTGCCAACGGCACGGTCAACCTGACGGCCTCGAGCTCAGTCCCGCTCGAGATCAACGAGTTGCAGACCGTCAACGTCGGCGGGTGAAAGCCAGATGTCCGCGAACCGCCAGCTGTGGGGCCTATATGACGTAGGACCCGCACCGCGCGGGCGCTGACGCTGAAATCGAGGAGACGACCGTGAGGCGAATCACCGCAGGGCTCGGAGCTCTCATCCTGTCTGCCGCGCTGCTGGTGGGTCTGCCTGCCGCGCTGGTCTTCCTGGCCGGCAACCCGATCCCCTCGTGGGATCGCCTGGTGTCGGCGCTGACGATGCCCGACTACGGCGGGGAGTTCCTGGTCGGCACCGTCATCCCGCTCATCGCATGGGCCGCGTGGGCGACCTTCGCGATCGGTTACCTCGCGGAGATCCCGAACCAGCTGCGGATCGCCACGTCGGGCCCCGGGGTGAAGCGGATGAAGCTTCCTGGCCTGGGCGTGCAGCAGAAGGCCGCCGGCGTCCTGATCGCAGCCATCATCGCGATTTTCGCTCCGAACGCCGCCATGGCCGCCACTCCGACCGCCGCCGACGTCGCACCCGTGAGCGTGTCGGCCAGCGTCACCAGCTACACCGACCAGGCGCCGGCCTCGGCAGCTGAAAGCGCGCCCGCGGCCGCCACGGCGGAGCAGGCGCCTGCTGCTGCGCAGACCTACACCGTGAAGGCCGGCGACTCTCTGTGGGCGATCGCCGAGCAGCACCTTGGCGACGGTCAGCGCTACCAGCAGATCGTCGAGCTCAACCGCGACCGGCCCCAGCCCGGCGGCTACACCGTGGGGCAGCGCGACGGCATCGACCCCGGCATGGTGCTCGAGCTCCCGGACGCGGCCGCCTCGCCCGCCAGCGTGACGCAGGCCGGCGAGGAGCAGCGCACCGTGGTCTCCGGGGACACGCTCTGGGACATCGCCGCAGACGAGCTCGGCTCGGGGGAGCGGTACACCGAGATCTACGAGGCCTCCCGCGACATCACCCAGCCTGACGGGCGGCAGATCTCCGACCCCAACCTCATCGTGCCCGGCTGGACGGTCGCCATCCCCGCCGCCGAGGGCGCCGCGGCCGCGTCGATCACCGAAGCGGCGACCGATACTCCCGCGCCGGTCACACCGCCCGCCGCCGTCGACGGCGCACAGGGCGCCACGGACGACCCTGCCGTCGTCGACGGCGCTCAGGGCCAGGCCGACGACGCCGGTTCGGCGACGACCGACACCGATCAGGGTATGGGCAGCGAAGGGTCATCGACGACCGAGGACACCGCGGACCAGACCGGCGGCGCGGGCGAGCCCGCTGCTGAGCCCGCCGAGGGCGCGGGAACCGACACCGGTCTCGGCTTCGTGACCGATGGCGGCGCGGCCGAGACGGCGCCGGCGCAGGAGAACGCGCCGGCCGAGGCGCCACCCGCGCCGGCGGAAATCGACGAGGCCGCCGAGGCGAGCGACGCCCCCGACTGGGCCGACGTCGTCACCGACTGGCGCACCCTCGGGATCGGAGGAGTACTCGCCGCCGGGCTGCTCAGCTTCCTCGGTCTGCGCCGCGTCCAGCAGCGCCGCAACCGCAAGCCCGGCCAGCGCATCGCGATGCCCGCCGAGGAGATCTCCACCGTCGAACTCGAGCTTCGCGCCGTGGAGAACCCGCAGGGGATGGACGCCGTCGACCACGCGCTGCGGATGCTGGCGGTCTGGGCGCAGGACACCGGCGCCACCCTCCCGGCCCTGTACGCGCTGCGGCTGTCGGCCGAGGAGATCTCCGTCTTCCTCGCCGAGCCCGCGCAGCTGCCCGCACCGTTCCGCCAGGACACCCCCGACGAGATGGCGTGGTCGATCGGCTTCGATGACCTCGCCCCGCTCGAGCGCACCCCCTCTGCGCCGTACCCGGCGCTGGTCACCCTCGGCCACGACGAGAACGACGCCCACCTGCTCGTGGATCTCGAGAAGCTCGGCTCGCTCAACATCGACGGCACCCCCGAGCTCGAGAAGGCCGCGCTGACCGCTCTGGCCCTCGAGCTCGCGACCAGCACCTGGGCCGAGAACCTGCAGGTCACCCTCGTCGGTGTCGCTGCAGGGCTTCCCGACGCGGTCGGGTCCGGCAGGGTCCGCCACGTCGACGACGTCGACGCGCTGATCCGGGATCTGCGCGGCCAGGCCGAGGAGGTCACCGCGGCGCTCGAGGACGCCGGGATCACCAGCCTCGAGCAGGCGCGCACCGCCGGCCCCCTGGCGGAGTCGTGGACTCCTGAGATCATCGTGCTCGGCCAGCTGCCCGACGAGCACACCCGGCTCGAGCTCGCCGAGCTCGTCAGCCGCGTGCCGCGCGTGGGGATCGCGGCGATCGCCGCCGGCCACCTGGCCGGAGGCTGGAACTTCCGTCTGCAGGACCGCACGACCGCCGAGCTCGAGATCCCGGACACGGACGGCGCGACCCTGCCGCTGACCCCGCAGGTTGTCACCGCCGAGGAGTACTCCCGCATCCTCGCCCTGTTCACCGTCGCCAACGACCAGCCGGCTGTCGAGCACTCCGCGGCGTCGGCCGAAGTCGAGCTCGACGAGATCTTCCAGGGCGCCACAGACGAAGCTCCTGCCTACCCGGAGGCTGAGACCGCCGAGCTCGACCGAAATGGCACTGCCGTCGACGCCGAGGAGCTTCCCGCCGAGCAGGCCGTTGTCGTCGACGAGGCTCCGACCGCAGACACGGTTGGGACCGCGGAGATCTCCGTCGACGACAACGCGCACGACTTGAGCACCCTCGCGCCGATCGTCGACCTCCGCTCGCCCCGGCTGCAGCTGCTCGGCCCGGTCACCGTGCTCAACCCGCAGGGTGAGGCGCCGAGCAACGCGCAGCAGTGGAACTCGCAGCGTCTGCGCGCAATCGAGCTCGTCGCGTTCGTGGCCACCCACCCCGAGGCCAGCACCGAGCAGGTGCACGACGCGCTGTGGCCCGGCAGCGACCCGGCCCGAGGCACGTCGTCGCGCAACCGGCTCACCACGGCGGCGCGACGCTGGCTCGGCAAGGACCGCGCCGGGCACAGCTACCTCGTCCCGGCCACCAAGGGTGTCTACGCCCTCACCGACACATTCGCCAGCGACTGGGACGAATGGCTCGCCCTGATCGGCACCGACCCGACCACCGCGACGACCGAGAACCTCGTGCGCGCCCTCGGCCTGGTCAAGGGCCAGCCGATCTCCGGCGTCAAGGAGAAGTACTACGTGTGGGCCGAGACGCTGCGCCAGGAAATGATCGCCGCGATCGGTGACGCCGCCCACGAGCTCGCCACCAGAGCGCTGCGCGAGGGCAACACCCGCAACGCACGCCTGGCCGCCGCGATCGGCCGCATGGTCGACCCGATCAACGAGGTCTTCTGGCGTGACGCACTCCGCGCCGAGCACATGGCCGGCGACAGCGCCGGCGTCGAGCGCCTGGTCACGCAACTCGAGCACGCTCTGACGCAGATCGACCCGGACTACGCCGAGCCGGAACCCGAGACCGAAGAGCTCATCGAGCAGCTGCGCCGCCGGCACGCTGTCGCCAGCTGACCCCGACGCCATGGTGACCGAACAGTCCGCACGCACCGAGGAGCCGCAGCGACGCCCTGCGGCTCCTCGGCTGCTGTGGTGGTGTCTCGGTGCCCTCGCAGCCGGTTTCGCGCTCTCAGCAGCGCTCACAGCGCCTCTCGCGGCCGAATCGCGCCTTGGGGTGGGGGAGTGGGGCGCTATCGCCGTGTTCGCGGCTGTGGGCGTGCCTCTAGCCGTCATCGACGGCAGAACCCGCCGCCTGCCCAACGCAGGCACCTTCCCCTTGGCGGCGGCGCTGCTGGG
>Ga0187833_10006974_pt1 | contig 10306 bp, 8 predicted proteins | sample ETNtaG_37_FD_167968 | JGI IMG/M metagenome (GOLD analysis project Ga0187833, IMG submission 167968) | Marine microbial and viral communities from oxygen minimum zone, Eastern Pacific Ocean - ETNP2014_SV_400_PacBio MetaG (Illumina Assembly) | ecosystem: Environmental > Aquatic > Marine > Hypoxic... | reverse complement strand
ATGGACTGGAGAGGACTGGAATGGACCCAGTTTCAGCACACTGAAAAACCAAAAGGGCAGTGCTCGCCAAGAATGACTTAAATACAAGTGTTAAATGGTCGGGGTGAGAGGATTTGAACCTCCGGCGCAAAAGCAGAACCAACTGTTCGCGTAAAAAAGTTCACTCGGATACTTGTGACCGATAGGGTATCCGTAATCAATGTAGCTGCGGCGAGTTCAGCGAATCCGACCGGTTCACCGACTGAACCGTCAGATCGAACATCTCGCCATCGCGCGACAGGGTCAGCGGAATACCGACGCCCGCTTCGCCGGTCGCCCAGACTCGGCGGAACATTTCGGCCAGTTCCTTGACGGGCTGACCGCCAACACCGAGTATGAAGTCGCCGACCCGCACGTCGGCGCGTTGCGCTGGCCCTCCCTCCGCGACGCCAGTGACGACCAGCGCGTCATCCATCTCGGTCGTCATCATGCCGAGCCAAGGACGCGCCGGTTTCTGGGTCCTTCCGTAGGTCAGCAACTCGTCCATGATCGGTTTCAATATATCGATTGGAACAACCATATTGCCGTTGACCGAATTGCTGCCAGGGATGACCTGCTGCACGAACAGCGAACCGATTCCGCGCAATGTGCCGTCATGACCGATCAGTCCGGCCCCGCTCCAACTGGGGTGTGGTGGGGTGGTAAAAATCGCCTCATTGAGCAGATATTCCCAATAGCCAGCGAATTCGCGCTTGGCCTGTACCCGCGCCGAGATGGCGTTTTCACGGCCACCATGACCAGCCAATACCACTGACTCGCCTTCACTGACGTCGGCCGAATTGCCCATTTCGAGCGTCGACAAATCTAGCCGTCCCAAAGCCTGGATCAGGCCAAAACCGGTTTCCTGATCGTAGGCGACAGTATGAGCGTTGGTCGCACCGCCCTTGTTGTCGATGAGCCAAATAGTCTTCGCCTCTGTCACCAGATATCCGATTGTCACGATCAACCCGTTTTCCCGGATCAGCACGCCGTGGCCCGTCCGTACCGTGCCGAGTATCCTGGCCGTCATCGCAGTTTCAGGAATCTGCGTGCGGATGGATACGATAGCGGACAGCGCCCGTTTCAAATCGTAAGAAAGTTCTTCCTGTCGCGGTTGCACAGTTTGTGGTATTTCTGACATTGTTTCCTTGTTTCTATTTTCGCTATTTAATAGTCTCGGCACCAACCCCAACAGAAAACATCAACAACAGAATTGTAAGAAGGCGGTTCATACCAGCACTATATAAGGGAAGTGGGATCTATTGGTCTAGGACATTACCCTATAGCCTGGTGAAAATACGATTTCCGCACCATGCACCCCTCCAGGGGTATCGAGTTAACTCGAAAGAACGTAACTTATTGAAGTGGTTGGTCGGGGTGAGAGGATTTGAACCTCCGGCTCCTGCCTCCCGAAGGCAGGAGTCTACGGGAACAAGTCCTAGAAACCCTTAAATAATCAGGCACCGACTCCACGCAAGTTGACCTGAAGGGGCTGGAGAGGACAGGATAGGACTCAGTTTCAGCACAATTTCAGCACACCTAAATGAAGGGGGGATACCTACCCTTTTTTAAGAACCCGGGAATATCACATATCCAGCCCACACAGCGGTGGGATTTCCGAGCATTTTGTAGTTATCAAAGCCTTTAATCGGTGGAATTGTGCCGTATTAAACACCACTGTTGTTTGGGTTTAAGATAACGCCATGAGTGAATCAAAACCCAGAAGAAAACTTGCCGCCATTCTCGCTGCAGATGTCGTCAACTTTAGTATGCTGATGGGAGAAAACGAGGATAGGACTCTCAAGAATCTAAAGGCCTGTAGAACTCTCACGGACGACTGTATTTCGGCTAATCACGGTCGAATATTTGGGAGTGCTGGCGATTCAATAATCGCTGAATTTGCGAGCCCTGTGGATGCTGTCATTGCCGCCACTGAGTTTCAAAGAAGCCTTATGCAAAGAAACGAAGGACTGCCTGAAGAAGATCAGATGTTACTCCGTGTCGGCCTTAATCTTGGCGATGTGATAATTGAAGGAGACAACCTCTACGGTGACGGGGTGAATGTTGCAGCAAGACTAGAAGCCCTAGCGGAGCCCGGCGGAATCTCACTTTCAGGCAAGTTTCATGAAGAGGTCTGCCGAAAGCTCGATATGAGTTTTGTGTCAACCGGCGATCAGGAGATGAAAAACATCCTTAACCCGGTTCCTACCTACAAAATAGAAATTTCAGATCTTGTTTATTCGGGAGAGATATCTACTCAAATTAGTGATTTAGAAGAAGAAGCCAGCAGGAAAGAAACAGTTGAGAATAGTATTCCTGCAATCGCAGTTATTCCTTTTACCAACATGAGTGGAGATCCTGAACAGGATTATTTTGTAGACGGCATTACTGAAGACATCATCACCAATCTCTCTTCTTGGAGGACTTTCCCTGTCATCTCAAGAAACTCAAGTTTCACCTACAAGGGTAAATCTGTGAATGTCAAAGATGTAGCCGAAGAATTAGGAGTGCGTTATATAGTCGAAGGCAGCGTAAGAAAGGGTGGCAACAGAATAAGGATTACCGCACAGCTAATAGATGCAGAACAAGATCATCATCTATGGTCTCAAAGATGGGATCGCAATATTGACGATATTTTTGAAGTACAAGATGAAGTTTCAACATTAATCGCAGCACAAGTGAGCCCCACGCTAGGCAGTCATGAGAGAGAACGAATAGAAAGATCTAAACCTACCAACTTCAATGCTTGGGAATATTACCTAAAATCGCTTCATATGTTTAATGAAAGAAGTGCTACAGATGGAGAAGATATAAATCTCGGTAAGGCACGAGAGTTCTGTGAAAAGGCTATCGAATTAGATCCGGGTCTATCTCATGCCCACGCAATGCTAGCAAAAATTTGTAGATCTGAACTTCTTCAATTTACTAAAGAAGATTCAGAAAAAACTTTGAATGAAATTCTTGAACATTCAAAAAAAGCAGCAGAACTTGACCCTCAAAACCCGGTTGCTGCTTTGATGACTGCCACTCATTATTTTTTTAAAGGCAACTTCGCACAGGCAAGAAAATTTTCCGAAAAAGCTGTTGAACTAAATCCAAGCTACCCTGAAGCATATATGAGACTGGCACAAGCAATGATCCACACTGGAGACTATAAAAATTCTGAGGAATTGGTAAAAAAATCATTAGAGATTGATCCGCTCGATCCTCAGTTATGGGATCGTAAAGTCCCACATTTCTTTATCTATATGGGACTTGAAAATTATCAGAATGCTTATGAATTAGTGGAAGAGATCTTGGAAGACACTCCAAATGCTGGGATGTATAGGGGCTTCAGAGCATCCGTGATGGGTTATCTGGATAAAGGAGATGAGGCGAAAGCTGCACTTGATGACTATTTGAAGTTGCGGCCGAATCTCAAAACCAAAGACGATTACAAAAAAATCTTTGTACCGAACTCTTCATTGGCAGACATCTTAATCGAAGGCCTTGTTAAAGCAGGATGGGAGCCAGAGAGCTAGGGTTCTGATTGAATGCCGTCTTTCCCCTCAGAAAGGTTTACAGTTTTAGTGGGATGTTGGGAATGAAACATATCTACACATTTCTCGTGGTACACATAGGTCACACTTTCGCATCAAATATGGCTGTAAGACCCTTCCATTTGGCCATCTAAAGAGGTAGTCTGAAGCTGCGGGAATAGACTGTGTTTGCAGGGTTTTCTTCATGACAAAGAGCGCCATAAGGGCGCGTACGTGATCATGATGATAAGGGCTGGGAGGCACTTTACAATGCCGTCCACCCGCATCCGATCACTGTTACACAACGCGAGGCGTGAGTGGAGACCAGACATGATGAGTTCATTACCCGGGCAGGTTGAATTTCACGAGGAAGGTCCACGAGAGGGATTCCAAAGTGAAAACAAGCGATACTCGCTCGCGGACCGGGCTGCACTGGTGGATGCGTTGTCTGTAACAGGGCTGGTACAGATACAGGTCGCCTCTTTCGTCAATCCGAAAGCAGTGCCGGCCATGGCAGATGCCGGCCAGCTCTATGCTGTAATCCGACGTCAGCCCGGTGTGCGTTATACGGCCCTATGGCTCAACGAGCAGGGCTTTCGCCGAGCGACCGAGACCCCCGGGGTGGACCTCGACGGCAAGCTCATGTTGTACACCACCGACGCATTTTGCCGAAAGAACAATAACTGTAGTGTTGCCGAACAACGCGAGCGTCAGCAGCAGTGGATGAACGCTTACACCGCTTGCCAGGTGCCGCTTGAACTCGCCTACATCATGACCTCGTTCGGCTGTCTGTACCAAGGCGAGGTGCCGCTGGAGAGTTTGCTGGAAAACGTAGCTTTCATCCAGGAGCTATGTCAGCGCTGCGGTAAAGCGCTACCCAAGATCTATCTGGCCGATACAGTGGGTTGGGCAAACCCCGAAGAGGTTAAGCGTCGTGTTGGCGCAGTGCGTGAAATGGTACCCGAGGCACGGGTTGGCCTTCATCTGCATGATACCCGAGGTCTGGGGGCGGCAAACTTTTATGCTGCTTTGCAGATGGGAGTCGACCTATTCGATAGCTCGGTCGCGGGCCTTGGGGGATGCCCGTTCTCGAGCCACGCGGATATGACTGCAGCGGGAAATATCTGCACCGAGGATATGGTGTTTTTGTGTCATGAGCTCGGTATCGAGACCGGCATAGACCTGGAGGCACTCATCGACGCGGCACGTCTGGCCGAGCGCATCATCGGCCGCCCGCTGTCGGGTAAGTGTATGCACTCCGGCTCGCTGGCCGGTGCACGGGCTGACGCTACCTGAACCAACCCCACCTGGTGTACGAACGGGAGAAGACCAATGAGTGAGAAAGCCCCGCTGCTGTTCACCATCGCTAATGGTATCGCCACCATTACCATCAACAGGCCCGAGCAGCGCAACGCGATGAACATTGCAGTTGCCAACGGGCTGTACGACCTATGGTTGAGAATCGATACGGATCCGGATATTCGGGTGGTGATCCTGACATCGACTGACTGTGGCACTTTCTGCGCGGGCATGGATCTGAAGGAGGCTGCCGAGAAGAAGCGAAAAACAGGGCAAGACATCCTCACCTTCATCACCGATCCGTTTCAAAGCCGCATGCGTAAGGTTCGAGTGCCTATCATCGCTGCTATGACAGGGCACCTGATGGCTGGCGGAATGATGTTCAGCCTGAATTGCGACCTGCGGGTCGGTCTTGCTGGAACCAAGGTCGGGATCACTGAGGCCAAGATTGGTCGGGGTTCCCCCTGGAGCATGCCGTTGGTGTGGATGCTGCCCCAGCCGCTACTGATGGAAATGGTGCTCACCGGCGATCTGTTTCCGATTGAGCGCTTTCATGAAGTCGGTTATATCAACTACCTCGAACTCGATCCCGATGCAGTGCGCAGCCGTGCCCAGGTGCTCGCCGAGAGCATCCGTGACAATGCACCGCTTACTGTGAAGGCAGGTAAGGAATCCATCCTTACCGCGATGAACGTCGGCTGTGACAATGCACTGGATCTGGCCTGGAGGATCCATCGCCCTGCCTACCAGAGCGAAGATGCGCAAGAGGGTCCGCTCGCGTTTGCCCAGAAGCGCAAGCCGGTGTGGAAGGGATGCTGAGGCCACGTGATTTCGGATAAACCTACGAACAGACGGATTCGGATCCGAAGGTGGCAATGATGAGTGACACCGTTGACCAGGTTTTTGCACAAGCTGCCCAGGATGCCGGCAGTTCCGCGCATCTGGTGTTTGCGGCAGGTGACTCATGTACCTACCGCGAAACCTACCAGCGGGCGCAGCGCCTCGCGGCGGTGCTCATCGCCGGGGGTATAGCGCCTGGCGATCGCGTCGTATGCTTTTTAGGTAACTCGCGCCCCCTTTTTGAGCTCTACATCGCCTGTGGGCTAACGGGAGCAACCGCGGTGCCGATCAATACGCTCAGTACCGCCCGGGAGGTGGGAAACGTTATCGCTGATTGTACTCCGCGCGGAATAGTGGTACAGCGGTCCGCGTTAGCGGCACTGTCTGGTGAAGATCTTGCGCAAGATCTTCCCGTACGTTTGCTCTTTAAACCCGAATCCGAAGCGCCTACCTGCGGATGGCGCGACTACGAAGAGGCTCTCGCGAGTACTGAATCAGTGACCGAGGAATCGTGTAGTCGGCCAGATGATGCGGCGATGATCATGTACAGTTCTGGAACCACCGGAGCACCCAAGGGTATTGTTCTCGGACATCGGCAACTACTGGCGAATGCCCGCCTGGTGCGCCAGGTACTCGGGTACGGACCGAGCGACCGCTTTTTGACCTTACTGCCGTCGTTTCACGTGTTCGGTTACAGCTTCGACTTTTTGCAGTCGGCGCTTGCCCGTGCGCCGATGGTGGTGCTCCCGACTTTCGAGCCGCAAATCGCACTCGATCTTATCCAGCAAAAACGAGTCACGGTTCTGGCCGGCGTACCGCTCATGTTTGTGACCATGTTTGATCCCGCTGCAATCGGTGATCGCGACATTTCCTGCTTACGGCTGATTGACGTCGGTGGTGGCCCGGTTCCTCCTTCGTTGGTGCGTGGATTGCAGCGCAATCTTGGCGTCAACACTGTTGAGAGCTATGGCTTAACCGAGATCTCGCCCGTTGCCAGTGTTCAGATCCCGGGGCGGCTGGCGCCAGAGGGATCATGTGGCCCGGTGCTTCCCGGGATTGAGCTGCGTGTGCACGACCGTGACGGCAATCCGGTTGCTACGAGCGAGTCCGGTGAGCTTCAGTTTCGTTGCAATACTTTTATGATCGGTTATTGGCAACAGCCTGAACTAACCGCGGCAACGCTGGCAGAAGGGTGGTTACGTACCGGTGATGTAGGGCGCGTCGATGAGGCTGGCAATATCTTTATCCACGACCGTATCAAGGACATGATCGTTACCAACGGCTACAATGTCTACCCTAAGGAGGTTGAGCTGGTACTCTACGCACACCCGGCGGTACAGTCGGTGGCAATCGTCGGTGTACCGCATGAGGTCCGTGGCGAAGACCTGCACGCCTTCGTGGTACGCGCACCGGGAGCCGACACCGATGGTGAGGCGCTCATCACCTACTGCCGCGAGCAACTGGCGCGGTTCAAGGTCCCGCGCGGTGTTTCCTTCATCGACGCCATGCCTTTGACGGCGTCGGGAAAGATTCGCCGATTTGCCCTGCGCAAAAAATCGACCGAGAGCGCGCCAGCCCAGGAGATCAGCCCATGAACACATCCTCACCAGAGTCTGGAGTCGATCACGCTCCGGAGGTTCTGGTTGACATTCGTGACGGTATCGGTCGCATTATCTTTAATCGACCCCAGCAGCGAAATCCGTTGGGTCCAGAGACAACCCCGATCTTGCTCACTGCCCTGGAGCGTTTCGAAGCCGACCCCGACTGCCGGGTCATCATCATCACCGGTAATGGGCCGGCTTTTTGTTGCGGTGCCGACCTGAAACAAATCGTGGCAACCGGAGATATCGACATGGAGTGGCAATATCAGTTGGTACGTGGCTACAACCGCTTCATCCAGCGGCTGCGTGAACACGACCTGCCCTCAATAGCGGCTGTCAATGGGCCTGCCGTTGGCGGTGGAGCAGCTCTGGGGTTGGCATGTGATTTTGCGGTTGCTTCGACACAGGCCAGCTACATGTTCGCCTTCGGCCGGATCGGCGCCAGCGGCGCGGACATGGGATGCACCTATCTTCTGCCCCGCCATATCGGCGTGGCGCGTGCGGCTCATTTGATACTGACCGGCGCGACTGTAGATGCGGAGCACGGGCGGGCGCTAGGGCTCTTTGTCGACGTGGTTCAACCCCAAGCGCTTGCTGCGGCAGCCGAGTCTCTGGCCAGACAGGTGATAGATGCCTATCCACGCCGCGCCACCGCGATCACGAAGCTTGCTCTGGTGCGCGGTGAGTCCAGTTCATTGGAAACCTGCCTCGGCTACGAAGGTATCACGCAGAATTACACCTTCCGCTCCGAGGAACACCGCCAACGCCTCCAGAAGTTTCTGGACCAAGGGGACTAGACCTACTGAATAGATCTGCCCCATCAATAGAAGACCAGTATGAACTCGATCTACTTCAATGAGGAGCACCGTATCCTTCGCGACCAGGCCCGTCGGTTCGTGGCCAACGAGATCGTTCCCTATGGGGAAGAATGGGAGCGTGCGGGTAGGGTTCCGCGTTCGACCTTACGCCGAATGGGCGAGCTTGGGTTTTTTGGACTGCGTTTTCCAGAGAGGCTCGGCGGCAGCGGTCTTGATGTGTTCGCCATGATCGTGCTAGCCGAGGAATTCGGTCGCTCCACTTTCGGTGGCGTTACTGTAACCGTAATGGTGCATTCGGCAATGTCATCTCCTCATCTGGTCAATATTGGTACCGAGGAGCAGATTCGCAAGTACCTGCCGGGGATTCTCTCAGGAGAGACCATTTGCGGTATCGCCGTGTCCGAACCCGATGCGGGCTCCGATGTCGCCGGAATACGTACCCACGCGGAGCGTGATAGTGATGGCTGGAGGCTCAACGGCAGTAAAATGTACATCAGCAATGGGTGTTATGGAGACTTATTTTTCGTTGCGGCCAAGACCGACATCAATGCACCAGGGGCACATGGTATTTCGCTGTTCCTGGTTGAAAAGGACTACCCGGGGTTTCGGGTTGGGCGCAAGCTTGAGAAGTTCGGTGACTACTGCTCCGATACTGCCGAGTTGGTGTTTGAAAACTGTCGGGTGCCAGCTGAAAACCTACTTGGCGAGGAGAATCGCGGCTTCTATGCAGTCATGCAGAACTTTCAAAATGAGCGCCTCGCACTTGGTGCTATGGCCACCAGCGAGGCGACTAAGGCACTGGAACTCACGCTTGACCACGTGCATGAACGCCGTGCGTACGGAGCCCCACTGGCCGAAAAGCAAGTCATCCGCCAGCGACTGGCGATGTTGCAGTGTAAGGTAGCGGCGGCACGTCAACTGCTTTATTACGCAGCCTGGCTCGATGCTCAGGGTTATGACTGTGTTGCCGACATCTCTATGGTGAAGGCATTATGCCCCGAGGTTGCCAACGAGGTGATGTATACCTGCCAGCAGTTCCACGGGGGCATGGGGTATCTTCGTGAAACCGTAATTGAACGCATGGTGCGCGACGCCCGGCTGCACGCGATTGGTGGTGGTGCTACTGAGGTGATGTTGGATGAGATAGCCAAACGCTGGAACTGAGGAGAATCGGCGGCGGTGGCCAGCTGGCCCCGGGTGGATCTGTGGAACTGAACGGGCAGCAAATCCGGAGAGACGGTATAGACAATATCTTTTTATCTTGGATGAAATCGTAAACAATGAGGATGGGCTAAGCCGGGTTATGTTTAGAGAAGTAGATGGAAAGTTGGCATTCAATGGTGATGTTTGCGTTGACACTACAGAGACAGAACTAGGTTGTTATAACGATTCCCATTATTTCAGCTTCTACAGAAAAACCCATAATTTTTATTACTGGCGGAACCCGAACACCAAGGATAGTTTTAGGGTATCAGGGAGATGTGCACCCTTTGAAGATCATGAAGCTTCTTCATCTGGAAGAAACCAAGAGTGGCGAATGGCAGACAGTGCCCATTAATGAGGAAGCGAGGAAGGTTCTGGTACGACGAATTCGACTACGCGATGGAGTTTGTCCTACAACCTCGTGGGTCTTCTTTCATCTGACCCCAGCCCTTAATACAAAGGTTGGGGACAGGGTCAAGAATGTGAGGAAAGCTTTCTCTACGGCCTGTAAACGCGCTGGGATCGACAACTTCCATATTAATGACCTACGCCATACCTTTGCCAGTTGGCTTGTGATGGAAGGTGTGCCGCTGTTTGAGGTCAGCAAACTGCTCCGTCATGCCAGTATTCAGATGACGGAGCGCTATGCCCACCTGGCACCGGATCATCTTCATGATGCAGTGGCCAACCTCGGATTTTCAGCACATTTTCAGCACACCGAAGAGTGGGAGCAGACAGGGGCTTACTAGAATGACTTAAATAACAAGTGTTAAATGGTCGGGGTGAGAGGATTTGAACCTCCGGCCCCTGCCTCCCGAAGGCAGTGCTTTCTACGGTGTATAACGTTAAATCAACCACATACGCACACCGATCCCGCGTGTATGTGACTGGAATGGCCTGGAGTGGACATATTTAGGGCACATTCTGGTCACAGTGATTTGACTAAAAAGGGACTCCATATCGGAGTTTGAAATTGATCCCAGTGTTGGGTGGAACGATCCATCGGTCT
>Ga0187833_10006973_pt1 | contig 10306 bp, 8 predicted proteins | sample ETNtaG_37_FD_167968 | JGI IMG/M metagenome (GOLD analysis project Ga0187833, IMG submission 167968) | Marine microbial and viral communities from oxygen minimum zone, Eastern Pacific Ocean - ETNP2014_SV_400_PacBio MetaG (Illumina Assembly) | ecosystem: Environmental > Aquatic > Marine > Hypoxic... | reverse complement strand
ATTTGAACCAGCGACCCCTGCCGTGTGAAGGCAGTGCTCTACCGACTAATAGTCCAAAAACCCCTTAAACAACAGGCTCCGACTCCACGCAAACGGACCTGAAGGGACTGGAGAGGACTGGAATGGACCTCAGATCAGCACGTTTTCAGCACACTTTTTGGACTCGAATTGTGGTTTCGAAACCTACCCGTAAATACTGACATAGCTTTCGAAATGTAGAAAAGGAACCCCTATCGACTGACTAGGTCGAACGATTCTTTGATGGAACGATCCATACCCCCTTAAGGCCAATAATCGAGATCGATCCACGCTTGAGACCCAACCTATTAATTTCCCCAAGTATTTTTTTGGGAAAATTTCTATCAATTGTTTCTACAAATAATTCGTTGCTGAACCTACTTGAAGTAGGGGAGTGGGTCAGAGGGTATGAGAGTGCCGTTTGGAGTGATTCGATCAAGATTGGAACCTAAACCTATAGGCCAATCCCTGCTATCAGTGGAACCATCCGACGATTCCGGAAACCATCGTCCCAATAGACCGCACTAACATCCAAACTGGACTAGTTAACGGGGGCGGAGCAGAACAGACGTATTATCAGTGGCGCAAACAATATGGAGGAATGAGCCGTAATAAGCTCAAGCATCTCAAGGAGCTAGAGTAGGAGAACTCCCGGTTTCGCCGTTGCAGTATCGGATTTAACGCTAGACAAGATGATCCTGACAACATACAGCCTGGTGGCACGCTATTCCACTCCTGACAGGCAATGTGCAACCAAGCCCGCCTGCCGCCAATTCCCTAAGAATCTTCGCCATTTTTCGGTGCGATGTGAGGTCTTCTGATCTACGTCAGATATTTCTATCTTGCAGTTTGATAAGTTGTATTTTGGAAACTCTGTTACGGCTGTAGCCCTATCGATCGGCTAGCGAGCATCGGTTGGGCTTCACTGATCCTGATGTGACCTGGAGCAATGTCATTGGATGAGCTGATTCCGGATAGCATGATCTGAGAACTCGCAGTGAACAGGCAAAATTAGCACAGTCGCAAACTCGAGAGAACCTATGTCGACGATTAGCCATCGAGAGAACCTGTTGTCAGTAATTCGCGGTGAAACTGTTGACCAGATGCCATGGGTGCCGCGCATTGATCTTTGGTATAACGCTCAGGAAAACCGCGGCACATTACCCCCCCAATTCGAAGGTATGGCGGTGGAGGATATCCATCGCTCATTGGGCTGGCCACTGCATAAAATGGCGCCGGAATTCAGCCGGCCAGCGAGGCCCGAGGACATGGACCATCGTGGCATCGGACTCTTTGATCTGAAGGAATATCCCTGCACCTTCGAGTTTTCCTCTGACGTTGATATTCGGATTACACGTGACAACGGACGCGACACCGATATGGTGCGGGTCGAATACCACACACCGGTCGGCAAGGTGAGTGTGGTACATGGCTCTACCGCAGAAATGAAGAAGGCCGGTGCTTCTATCTCTTGGGTCAAGGAACACGCCATCAAAGGGCCTGATGACTACAAGGTGATGGCCCATATTTTTGGTAATCTCACGATCAAGCCCGCCTACGAGCGCTTCGAAAAATGGCGGGATTCGGTCGGTGATGACGGTATTGCCGTGGCCCAAGGGCTGGGGCTTTCTTGCGGCTCCCCCATGCATTTCATTCAGAAATCTCTTCTAGATTCCACCGAATTCTATCTCCACCATCATGACTACCCGGGGCAAATGGCCGAGTTGCTAGAGGTGATCGGAGGTGTTTATGATCAGGCATTGGAAGTCCTCTCAGGCGTTGACATGGATGCCATTTTGTGGGTGTCGAACGTCGATGACATGATCACCTACCCCGCACTTTACGAGGAATACTTCCAGCCCTGGTGCCACAAAGCAGCCGATATCCTTAAACCTAAGGGCGTTACCATGGTGTGTCATCCCGACGGCGAGAATCAAGGTTTGATGGAACTACTCGCCGACAGTGGCATGGACGTGGCGGATGCGGTCACCCCGTATCCTATGACCAAGGTACGAATTGAAGAGTATTACGACCAGTGGTGCCGCCCCGGTCACCTGACAATCCATGGCGGCATTCCCGAGATGCTGTTGTTGGAAAAATCTACCACCCGCGAAGACCTGAAGGACTTCATGGATAACCTGTTCAAGAATCTTGCCCCCGGTACCCGCTTCATCGCCTCGATCGGCGATACCACACCGCCGGATGCCGATTTTGATCGTCTTTTGTATATCGGTGAGCGAATTGAAAAGGAAGGCAGATTGCCGCTTAACGCCGGTGGGCCTCAACCCGTCACTCCATCCGCCAGAGCCACAGCCGGTCAGGCCACAACACCTAAACCCGCACCCCGGTCGACACAGGAAACCATCGCAAAAATGGGTCTCGAGATAGCTTTCGAGCAGATCACCAACGATGTTCTCGAAGGAGAGGAAGAAGACATCCTGGTTCACGCCCAGGAACTGCTCGATGACAACTTCTCGGCAGAAGATATTCTCAACAAGGGGATGTTGCCTGCTATGGACGTGATCAGCCAACGTTTTGCTGACGGTACTGTATTCATTCCCGAGGTTCTGCTCTCGGCACGGGCCATGAATGATGGTTTGAAGTTGCTCGAACCTCATCTTGCGACCAGCAATCTCCAACGTGGGCGCATTCTGCTCGGTACCGTTCTCGGTGATCTTCACGATATCGGTAAGAACCTGGTGGTCAGTATGATGAAGGGGACCGGGTTCGAGGTGATTGATATGGGAGTCAATGTCAGCACCGATGAGGTCGTCGAACTGGTGCGTGAGCATAAGCCGGATATCCTGGGATTGTCGGCTCTTCTGACCACGACGATGCCGCAGATGAAGGAGATAATCGATACCCTGACAGACAAGGGTCTGCGCGATGATCTCAAAGTAATTGTCGGCGGAGCACCGGTAAATCAGATGTTTGCCGATCACATCGGCGCCGATGGCTACGCCCAGGATGCAGCTCAGGCCGTTGCCCTCGCACAGCAACAAATGCGGGCCGCTACAAGTTAGTGGCTATTGGTATAGGGCCTTAAAGCGACCACTTATGCCACTGAGGCGCAAGTCCCGGCCCGCGATAGTCAAATCGGCGGAACTGATGAATTAGCCTTGGGTTACCTCGGCAGTGAAGTCGAATGGCCAGGTCTTCATCGAATCGATACCCATAATGAGAAGGCTGCCCAAGGACCTTATTCAGCGCATCCCAAAGAGCAATGTTTAGTGCGAATTGGGCCCGTAGTTCTACACTGGCAGCTACAAAACCAAGGTAAGGCCGAGAACGTATAGTGCACAGCCTCAATATCATGTGCCGATAGGCCAAGCACGATCAACGCAAGCTGGGCATGAATGTAGGCCTCCACAACCTCGGCACCATAGAAGGTCTCACCCAAGCCAACGACACCATCCCCGGTCTCGACCTCCAACCAGACCATGTTGGGATAAACCGCGTCCGATAAGTAGTCATTGCGGTGATGGTTACCGGTCGTTTGTTCTCCAGATCAGCATGTTTGATTACAGGGTCCGATATCGCTGACAAGAGTAGCGCTTCGCGGGTTAAAAGGCTCGTTCACTCAAGGTACGCTGGTTTTCGTAGATCGATCCCTGGAAGGTTGCTGATGGCAGGGGCATTCGCACCGGCACTTCCTGCAAGCGTGGAGTCAGGCACTCGTCACCACAGACAAGATAGTCGTTGAAGGTATCAAAATCTGAAACTCCCATCAGTGGCCACGCATCTGCGGCAGCATAGCCGATCAACAAAAGTGGCCGTGAACGATCCGATCGGTTCATCGCCGAACCGTGAATGGTACGTGCGTGGTGTATGGTGACCGATCCGGCGGGACCCGTAAGGGCGACACTCTTTTGTACCAGATCTGTTACCTCGGAGGCACCAATTGCACCGCAGAACGTACCTTCCACGTGATGATCGTATACTGGCCCAAGATGACTGCCCGGTATCACCAGTAAGGGGCCATTGTCTTCGCACAGATCTTCGAGAGCGATCCCGACCTCCAATACCGCGTCATTGGTATGCGGATAGAAGGCCCAGTCCTGGTGCCACTCGACTGCTGCACCAATTCCGGCTGCTTTAATGTTGATTTTGGAATTGTGGAAACGGACGTTGTCGCCGATGAGAAAACGGACCACCGACAACAGTTTTTCATTTCTCGAAAACTCCCTGTACACGTCGAACTGCTGCACAGGATCCTTGATCCGCCTCACCCGGGGCTCACCGTCTGGTTGATGCGGGGCTTCTAGGTCATGTACTGCGTCACTCTCAGCCTTGCCACGAGCGGCTTCGATCAGGCGTTCCGTCTCGCTGCACAGGGGCGCGATCTCGGCAGCCGAAAAGAATGACGGCAAGACCAGGTAACCGTCTTGCAGATAACCGGCCTTTAGTGAATCATCGAGTTGCAAGATCGGTTTCTTGTCTGGTGCCAAGATTGCTGAACATTCAAGACCTAGGCTAGACTGTTGCCTTCCGAATCGAAAAAGAAGGCCCGTTCAAGATCAAGCCTGAGTTGTACGCTGTCACCTTCGTTAACCCCGCTCACGCCCTGGATGAGTACTCGCAGTTCGTGCCCCTGACAGTCAATCAGAATCATTGTCCGGCTCCCCATCAGTTCGTTTAGCTTGACGGTACCGGTTAGATCACCCGGCCCGTCTACGATCGAGACAAATTCTGGTCGAATACCAAGACAGATTTTACCGGGGCCGTGTCGTGCGACCTCACCATGGGACGCCGGAATCGGTACCGAAAATATTGACGAGCTAACTTGAGTGCTGTCACCTTTGTCTTCGATATGACAGTCGAACTCGTTGATTGGGGGAGAACCTATGAAGTTTCCGACAAACCGGTTCTTTGGGCGGTGGTAGATATTATGAGGTGTGTCAACCTGTTGAACGACTCCTTCGTTCATGACCGCAATCTTGTCTCCGATGGTCAGTGCCTCCTCCTGGTCATGGGTGACAAAAACCATGGTCGTGTTAAGCTGGCGCTGGATCAGCTTGATCTCGGTTCGCATCTCGACTCGCAGCCTGGCGTCGAGTGACGCGAATGGCTCATCCAAGAGAAACGCATCGGGCTCCATGACCATGGCCCGACCAAGCGCAACCCTCTGGCCCTGACCACCCGACAGTTCCCTTGGATACCGGTCCAGCAGGTCCCCGATCTTCAGCATTTCGGCCGCACGATTAACGCGATGGCCAATTTCTTCGCGGCCGAACGTTTTTTTCATGTTCAGTCCAAACGATATGTTTTTACGGACGTTGATATGTGGAAACAGGGCGGTCGTCTGAAATACGAAAGCGAGGTTTCGATCCTTGGGAGCAACACCGGTCAGGTTGCGTCCTCGGACAATTATTGCGTCGTCGTTATCAGGCGTTTCGAGTCCCGCAACACAGCGCAGCGTTGTTGTTTTGCCGCAGCCTGATGGGCCGAGCAGTACCAGCAGTTCACCCTGTTGAATGTTAAGGTCAACATCATCGCAAGCGATCACACCTGCGCTTAAGAAGGTTTTTCTCAGGCGATTAATCTGGATGCCGGATGCGTTCTTATTCTGTTGAATCTGATTATCTTCCATCTGCCGACAATCCTCGTTAGGTTGCTGTCGCGAAAGTCTGCGACAGATATTTCTGCGCCATCATGTAAACAACAGTTGGTGGGACACCCGCAACCAGCGTCATCACTGCCAGCATTTCCCATTCGATTCTCTCACCGCCGGCCGTGGCGATGTAGATTGCAATCGACGCCGTTTGTGGTCCGCCACCTGTGGTGAGCATGTTTGAGAACAGAAAATCGCTCCAGCCATAAAGAAAGGAAAGAAACAATACAGATATCACAACCGGTTTCGCGAGCGGCACCATGACCTTGTAGAACGCCTGGAATTGGGTACAACCGTAGACCATCGCCGCCTCTTCAAGATGCGGTGATAACTGAGCGAAAAAGCCACGCAGGATCCATACACAGTAGGGCACGGCAAAAATCTGGAAAGCCAACCACAAGCCGGTAAAGGTGTTGAACAGCCCAATCTTGATCCAGGTGATCGTGATCGGCACGATGAGAAGGATGAACGGGAAGACTAGGGTGCCGACAATAAGATAGAAGAATGTTTCTCGAAACTTGAAGTTCTTGCGCGCAAAGATATAGGCTCCCGGTAGCGAGATGATCACGGCTAGTATGGCCGAGCCAAGCCCCGCTATCAGGCTGTTCAGCAGATACTTGTGGAACTCAAAGATGGTGAAAACATCGGCCCAGGCCTGAAAGCTGAGCTGTTCGGGCATCCAACTGGTTTCGAACACCTCACCTGGTTCTTTGAACGCGGTAACAATTATGTAAGCATAAGGGATCAGAATCAGTGCCAGTATCAGGAACAGTACAGCAAAAGAGACGATTCGCTCAGTCAGTCCAATTCGTGTGTAGTGTCCAGTCACTGTGAAAGCTACCCGTTGGCTTACAGGGAATGCCGGCGGAGATTACGCTGATACACCAAACCAAAAGGCAGCAGCAGTATGGCGGTAAACGCGACCAGGAAAAGGCCGACAGTGAAGGCCATGCCGAAATCACCGGACATGAAGGCAAAGCGGTACATCAGGATACTGAGGACACTGGTATCGTAGCCTGGCCCTCCCCCGGTAAGGGTGAACGGCTGTTCGATCTTTGCCAGATTGAATGCGAGGCGCAGGATAACAACGATCAGAATTGCTGTCTTGATACGCGGCAGGGTGACAACAACGAACCTCTGAAACGTGTTAGCACCATAGATTTCAGCGACTTCGTAATACTCCCGGGGAATAGACTGCAGTGAAGACAAGATGATTAGGAACATGAATGGCCAGAAGGTCCAGGCCGCGACAAAAGTGATAAGCCACCTTGCCCAATCACCATTTGAAAACCACCAAATCGGTTCGTCAATGATGCCAAACTGCATCAGATAGTGAGGGACCATTCCCAGACCTGGATCGAGCAGAAACAGCCAGATACCACCCACGACGACCGGCGGCATGGTGTACGACACAATCATGATTCCTCGCCACAGTGACTTGAAGGGGATGAAAGGCTGATTCATCACCAGTGCTGCGGAAAGCGCTATCACAAGCTGGATCAATGTTGACAGACAGTAAATGATCGTTGCGTGGATCGAATCCCAGAAATAATCCGCGTTGAGGAATCTAGTGTAGTTGTCCAGCCCGCGCCACTTGGGTTCTCCCATGAATGGCCACAGGTGGAAGCTCATCCAAACACCCTGAATGAACGGCAACCACAACAGAAATAGCATGAACAGACTGGTTGGCAGCAGAAACAGAATCACCAGTCGCCGTTCCTGCCGATCCAGCATGGGTCAACCCTCGTCCTCTGAATGAAAACCAAGGTGCAGGGGGACTGCGTTGCACAATTCCCCTGTACCCAGGAAAAATTTTGAACTAATTCTTACGCTTTGAGGGCGTCATTGACCTCGTTCGCATAGGCCTTAAGTTCCTCTTCTACCGGTGCGCCCTGGAACATTTTTTGCCCATGTGGCGCCAGCAGGTTGTACTGAAAATCAACCGACTTCGGATGATTGGCCCAGGCGCGTGGCGGAACTGGCGTTTCCAGCATAGCGATCATTGCTTCTGCGTACTTATCCGGTGCGCCCATAAGGTCGTTCCAGGTATCCTTCCGCGCGCCGAAACCAGAAACCTTGGCGTAAGCGATCTGGTTCTCTGGTAGCAGCCATTCCTTGATGAACTCGAAAGCCGCCTCTTCCTTGATTGCCGCATCGGCCCCATCTTGCTTAACGATGCACATCGGAAACCAAGCTAGGCAAGCATGCGAACCAGAATTGCCTCCCGTAAGGGGAAACTGCGGCGACCACTGGATCGTACCATCTTTCATCTCGTCCGGAACTTTGGACAATAGGGTGCCACGGTTCAGGAGGTCTGCGTGGACGATACTCTTGCGTCCTTTTATGAGTTCTTCAACTGAAGCTTCGTCTGAACTCGATACCGTCTTCGGCGAACTCACTTTGTGTTTTCGATATACGTCGATGTAGAACTGAACCCCCTTGAGCCAGGCCTCCGATGTCGCTGTCGAGTGTGACCAGGTGGAATCGAGGAAATCATCCGTCGTTGTGTCGACCGATCGAATCCAGCCGTTCAGTTGTGTGTCAGCGAAATCCCAGATCTTCCCGTAAACTTCGGTCGGATACTTGATGCCTGAAGCCTGTAGTTCCTTGCAGAGTTCGATGTAGTGATCGGTATCACGAATCGGAAAGTTCTTGTCGAAGTCGATTCCCGCCTTTTCGAAGTGATCCCTGCGCACCAGAGCAGGGGCCTGTGCAATCAGACCGAAGGGCAGGTCCTTGATTGCATCGGCATCGGAGAATCCACTGTTCTGTTGCTTAATAATGGGAAAGGTCCACTCGATCGCGGCACGCGTCGTTGCGTCGAGGTTATTTTCGATGAAGTCATTCATCGGCCGAAGGAAAGGACGAAGCTGGCCCGTCCAGCGTGCGCAGGCGTCGAACAGCGTCGGCTTGATACCCCCCTTCAGGTTAGTCCGGTACTTCGGGCCGATAATGTCGCCGTAACCATTCCAGGATACATTGACCTTGGCACCGGTGCGTTGTTCAAACGATTTGATGATGTCTTCAGATAGCTGTCGAACAAGCTTGTTCTGGACACCGATCATGTTCCAGTAGTCAATGGTGACTCCCTTAAGGTCAGTTTTCGCAGTTGCGAACAGCAACTCAGGGGTCAACGAAGTAGCGATTCCCAGTGCCGCAAGGCCGCCGGAATGTTTCAGAAAGTCTCGTCGTTCAAGGTTGGTGGTACTCATGGTTTTCCTCCTCCGGTAAGGTTAGATACAAATTTCAACACGCACAGAAGCAGACGAGTGCACATTCCGCCGACTTTAAATACATCAGCCAGCATACACAAGTATAGGCCTAATTCAGAAACGTATAAGCTGTTCCAGGTCAACTTTTTCGGAAAACTATTCTTTACGTCAACCAGATTTTTCACAGCTTTTCAAAAAGCCCTGACTTGGTAGTCAGAGCATCTAGATAGCATGCGGTAGCAACACCTTTCCAATGTGACGGGGATCACACTCAAAGCCCGTTAGGGCGTCTTTTTACTGTCATTTTCAGTGAAAATTGCTTTGAAACGGCGTGTTTTCTGCCTCGTTGGCAGTTATTCATAGAGCGGCGAAACTGGAGTTAACTCTCCATGAGGCACAACTATTCGGCAAGGAACCTGCTCGGAGTTTCAAAGAGCTGATGGTGAACTATTTAGAAGCCAAGCAAACAAGCAGAGGATTTGCGCGCCTCCAGTATGCGTGTAAGCCACTGGTTGAGTACTTTGGTGATTCTGATGTGACTCAACTCATTGAATCTCATGTCGAGCAGTACATCGCCAGTCGTTCGAAGTCAGTTACTGATGGGACGATCAAGCGGGAACTGGGGACTTTGTCAGCCGCTTTCAATCATGCCATCAAGAAGCACCATTGGCGAATTGGGAATCCTTGCAGCAAGGCAGAAGTACCTAAAGAGCCGAAGGGCAGGGTGCGCTATCTGACCCATGCTGAGGCCCAGAGACTGTTACTGGCCGCTGAATCACCTGTGAACGGCGAAGGGATGGCCCTTACCAGTCAGTACAAATCCGCTGTTTTAATGGATTTCATTGAACTGGCGCTGAATACTGGGTGTCGGAAGGGAGAGTTACTCAACCTTAAATGGGAAAACATCGATTTCTCGACTCGGCTTCTCCATCTGGAGGAAACCAAGAGTGGCGAATGGCAGACAGTACCCATTAATGAGGAAGCAAGGAAGGTTCTGGTACGACGCATTCGGCTACGCGATGGAGTTTGTCCTAAAACCCCGTGGGTCTTCTTTCATCTGACCCCAGCCCTTAATACAAAGGTTGGGGACAGGGTCAAGAATGTGAGGAAAGCTTTCTCTACGGCCTGTAGGCGCGCAGGGATCGACAACTTTCATATTAATGACCTACGCCATACCTTTGCCAGTTGGCTGGTGATGGACGGTGTGCCGTTATATGAGGTGAGCAAGCTGCTTCGTCATTCAAGCATCAAAATGACAGAGCGATATGCCCATCTGGCGCCGGATCATCTTCATCAGGTAGTGGCTGACCACGGATTTTCAGCACATTTTCAGCACAGTGAGAATTTGCTAAAGGTAGCAGTCTCAAAAAACGGCTAAAACGTAGGATAAATGGTCGGGGTGAGAGGATTTGAACCTCCGGCCCCTGCCTCCCGAAGGCAGTGCTTTCTACTATAGGTAACGTTA
>Ga0187833_10006971_pt1 | contig 10310 bp, 10 predicted proteins | sample ETNtaG_37_FD_167968 | JGI IMG/M metagenome (GOLD analysis project Ga0187833, IMG submission 167968) | Marine microbial and viral communities from oxygen minimum zone, Eastern Pacific Ocean - ETNP2014_SV_400_PacBio MetaG (Illumina Assembly) | ecosystem: Environmental > Aquatic > Marine > Hypoxic... | reverse complement strand
AAGTCAGTTTCTAACCTCATCATAAGAACCTGACATTCAGGATCACCCATTCTAATATTATATTCTATTAAGTAAGGGTCACCTTTTTTAATCATTAAACCTGCATATAAAAAACCTTTATATGGATGACCCAAAACTTTCATAGCTGCGAGTGTAGGTTCTATAATTTTTTTTTTAATTTTTTCCTCAAGTTTGTTTGTAAGCAAAGGTGCAGGAGAATAAGCACCCATTCCTCCGGTATTTGGACCAGTTTCTCCCTCACCAACTCTTTTATGATCTTGAGCTGAACCAAAAAAATGATAGGAATTTTTGTCAACAATTACAAAATAACTCAACTCTTCTCCTTCCAAGAATTCTTCCAAAACTACTTGACGTGAAGATTTAAATTTGCCTTCTAAAATTTCTTTTGTATTTTTTAGTGCCTCGTTCATAGACGTGCATACCGAAACTCCTTTTCCGGCGGCCAATCCATCAGCTTTAACGACTATTGGTACTCCATTTTTTTTGATAAAATTATAAGCATTATCAAAATTGTTAAAAACACCAAAACTAGCAGTTGGAATATTATTTTTTTTACATAAGTTTTTCATGAATGCTTTAGAACCTTCTAGTTGTGATGCGAATTTATCAGGGCCAAATACTCGAACTTTTTTTTTACTTAAATAATCGACCAATCCTTCAACCAAAGGCTGTTCAGGACCAACAACAACTATATCAATGTTTTGTTTTATTATTATTTGATAAAGTGCTTCAAAATTTGAAATATCCTCTTTTATATTTTCTGCTATTTTTTGAGTACCTGCGTTACCAGGTATACAGATTAATTTTTTAATTTTTGGTGATTGTTTCAGTTTGTAACATATGGCATGTTCACGACCTCCACTTCCTATGACTGCTAAATTCATATATTATAGATATATCAATAATTAAATATACATGAACCGAAATAAAGCAAAACTTAAATTTAATCCAAATAATTTTGAAATTATTGAAGATGGTGATTATGTCGTTTGTGCGGTTTCAGGAAAAAACATCCCACTTAACCAATTAGTTTATTGGAATGTTGAACTTCAAGAAGCTTATTTTTCACCAAAAGAGGTTCAACAAAGATATAAAGAATTAAATAAGAAATGAGAATTTTAATTAGTTTAATTTTTTTATTAATTACAACCTCAAGTTTTGCCGTAACGTTTGATGGTAATTTTATCCAAGGATCATTTATTCTAGGAAAAACTGAGCCGGGTTCAAAAGTTTTTATTGATAGAAAGAAGGTAAAAGTTACGTCTGAAGGATATTTTGCTTTTGGACTAAGCAGAGATAGAAAAAATGATGTTGTAATAACAATAAATGAAAAAAAAATCATAAAAAAAGTTTTTAAAAGAGAATATAAAATTCAAAGAATAGATGGACTTGAAGAAAAAAAAGTTACCCCGCCCGAAGAGGTTTATGAAAGAATTAAAAGAGAAAATAAATGGATAAGAGAAGCTAGAGCGATTAATAGCAATTTAACCTTTTTTAAAAATAAATTTACTATTCCTGTTGATAGCGCAATCATTACTGGTGTTTATGGAAGTCAAAGAATTTTAAATGGAAAACCCAAATGGCCACATTACGGATTAGATTTTGCAGCAGACGAGGGTACAAAAATTAAAACCATGTTAGATGGAGTTGTAACTTTAGCAGAACCCGATCTATTTTATACTGGTGGAACTTTAATATTTGATCATGGACATGGAATTTCAACACTATATATGCATATGGAAAAAATATTGGTTAAAAAGGGCCAAATAGTAAAACAGGGCGATATTATTGGAACGGTTGGATCAACTGGAAGAGCAACAGGAGCCCATTTAGATGTCAGACTTAATTGGTTTCAAATACGATTGGATCCAGCCACAGTTCTTGATATCAAAAATTAAAGTTTCGCAATTTCTCTAGAATAGTTACAAAGTTCACATCTGGCATCAAATACAGGAACTTGTTTTTTTTCTAAAATATCTATCAATTCTGTAATGCGATTATAAAAATTATCCTTATTTCTATTTATACTAAAATATTGCATTTTCATTTTTTGTGAGATCGAACTAGAATCATGAGAAATAATTTTTTCAGGTGTAAATTGAATTAATCCAGTTAGTGTTATAGGGGAAAGTTTCGGAGTATCATTATCTGGATTTTCAAGTATCTGAGCATATGCTTCCAGTTGGTATTTATAATTTTTTGTTTTGTCTATTTCTCCTGTTGTTTTGAAGTCCAAAATACCATAACCTTTATCAAACTTAACAACTAAATCTGGTTTCCCCGCTATAGTAAAAGTTCTTTTTTTTTTATCCTTTAATTCTTTAGATTTAATTGTTGCTGGCAATTCTAATTCACTTAATTTTGTTAAATTATTTTTTTTTCTTTCTTTCATATCGTCTTTGGTAACGGTTGTAAAAAAATTTCCTTTAGGCAATTTTTCAGATAAAACATTTGCATTTTTAGATATAAAATAATTTTTTTGATCCCTGTCAAAATCGTTAAAAACTTGTGGAAATGTTCCTCTGTATTCAAGTTTTTTTATTTTTTTTATATAATAACACCTTTTGCATTTTATAAAATCCAGTTCACTTGGAGGAAAATAATAGGACATATTATTTCCACCTATTATGTGACCAAATCCATTGTTTTGGATTCTTAATAATCATTTTTTCAATAATTTGATTAATTTTAAGCGTGATGTTTATTGTATCTTCTTCATTATTACCTGTCTTTTCAATTTTATATGGTTCATGAATAGTCATTTCAAAATTAGGACCTTCTTTTCTTTCCAGAGAAATTGGTACTAATTTACAATCATACTTTAAAGCAAGCTGCGCGGGTATGGTAGTGGTATGGGCGGGCTTATTAAAAAAGAGAGCTCTGGGTCCCTCGCTGACACGCTGATCTACCATTAGAGCTATACTGTAACCGTCTTTAATTTTGCCAATTATTTCTCTCACACCCATTCTTCCTTTTGGAATTTGGTTAGGGCAAATATATTTCATTCTTAAATATTCCATTAATGGATTTAGAAAAAAATTATTTAATGGTCTATAAATTGCAGCGCATTTAATTCCAAATTTATCTAATTCCATAGCCATTAGTTCAAAATTTGCAAAATGGGCTGAATAAAAAATTACTGGTTTATTATTTTTTTTAATTTTGTCAAGATGCTTAACTCCATTAATTTTCATATGGTCAAAATTTGTTCTATTAAACTTAAAATCTTTTAAAAAAACATATTCGGCAAAAGTTCTTCCAATATTTGACCACATATCATTAATAATTTCAGATTCTTTTTGCACATCTATTTCTCCTAATCCTGTTTTAATATTTTGTTTAATAATTTTTTTTGACCTAAATAATGGGCCAATAAGCTTTCCCAAGATACTTCCAAGGTTTGATGCATTTCTTAAACCGATTATTTTAAAGATACAAAATAATGAAATTATGCTTACACATTCAAAAAAATATTTAACAATTTTCATATAATTTTTCTTATTTCTTCAATAAATTGATTTTTATTTTCAATTTCAACCTTTATTTTCAAATATTTGATATTTTTTTTAAAATTTTTAGAAATTCTAAAATAGTCTTTTTCTGTTGTTAGTAAGATGGAGTTATTATTTTTTATTTTATTTAATAAATTTTCCAATTCTTGTTCTGAATATTTATGATGATCAGGAAATTTTATTGTTTCAACAATATTTAAATTATTGTCCATTAATAAATCAAAGAAATTTTCAGGATTGCCGATACCAGCAAAAGCTATAACCTTTTTGTTTTGAAATTCGTCAATATTTTGTGGCTTGTAGTTGGAATAAAAGATTTTTATTTTCTCATTTTTGTTAAATATTTTACTCTCGATGTCCTTATTTCTTTTACCATTTATAATTACATAGTTGGCTTTTTTTAAAGTAGAGAGGCTCTCTCTTAAAGGTCCCGAAGGTATAGTTAATCCGTTACCAATCCATTGTTTTTCATTGAAACAAATGATTGATAAATTTTTCTTTATAGATAAATCTTGGAAACCATCATCAAGAATAGCAACATTTACATTATTTTGTGTTGCTTCTTGAATCGCCTTAATCCTTTTTTTATTTTGGTAGACAGGTCCCATTTGTTTCATAAGATCTACTTCATCTTGAAAAGATTCATATTTTTTTCTAATAAAAGCCGGATTCATGTTTAAATTTTTAAGAATTGAAAATATTTCGACACATAACGGTGTTTTTCCGGTTCCGCCTAAATAGATATTTCCAACACAAATTATAGGAATCGAGGATTCATATTTTTTTGCCAGAGGAGTTTTAAAAAAAACTAAAAATTTAATTAATAAAGTGATTGGAAATAATAAAACGGAAAAAAATGAGATTTGATTTTTATCCCAAAACTTTGGTTTAAAAAAATTCATCTACAATTATTTATATATATTTTTTTAATTCTATGATCACATTATTAAATATATTTTGACCATAATTTTCTATTTTTTCTGCAATCTCGTCATTTCTTGCTCTATCTTTCTTAAATTCTTCAACTAGTGATAGACTCAGTTCATCGGAATTTTTTACTTCATTAGTGGCACCTAACTTTCTCAGGTACCCATAAATTTCGGTAAAATTTGCTACGTTTGGGCCATGAAAAATTTTACATCCTAGTTTTGCTGGTTCAATAGGATTTTGTCCGCTATTTATAATTAAATTTTCAGCTAAAGATTTTCCAACAAAAACATATTTTGAAATATTGTAAAATTTTAATGATTCTCCATACGAATCTATTATTAATATATCCGTGTCCTGTTTCATTTCGTCTAATTTACTATAAAAAGCAACTTTAAGATTTAAACCTGATAATTCCATATTAATTTTTTCCGCTCTGTCTATGTGTCTCGGAATAATAATAGTTAAAACATTTTCATAAATTTTTTTGATTTTTAAGTGAGTTTTTGCACACAAAATTTCCTCAGCAGGATGAGTACTGGCAGCACACCATACTTTTCGATTTTTAATTTTATTTATGAGTGATGAATCTAATTTATTGCTTATATTTTTTTTACTTTGTGAAAATTTAAGATTTCCATAATTTTTGATTTTTTTAGCACCCAAAATTTTAAGAAAGTTTTCACTTTCTTTATTTGATGAAATACATAAATCAAATTTTTCAAAAATTTTTTTTGCAAAATTTATTATTAATTTCCATCTTTTAAAAGATTTTTCTGTTATTCTGGCGTTTATTAACAGTAAAGGAATTTTTTTTTCACTAATCTGTAAAATTAAGTTTGGCCAAATTTCAGAATCAATAAAAATTGATAAATTTGGTTTCCAATGTTCTAAAAATTTATTTGTAAAAATAGGCACATCTAATGGTAAAAATTGGTGAAAAACTTTTGATTTTTCTTTGTATCTTTTTTCTAAAATTTTACCAGAGCTTAGGGTTATTGATGTTAAAAGAATCTTATCAATTTTTTTTTCATCTATACATCCTTCTACCAAGGGAAGTATGCTCATTGCTTCACCAACACTTGCTACATGGAACCATATTAAGAAACCACTATCTCTAGGCATGTTTATTTTGGATAGTTTTTCTTTAAATCGGACGGAATCTTCTTTTTTTCTTAATTTTCTAAAATATAGATAAATCGGTGCAAAGGGATAAAAAAGGTATGTAAACAATTTATACCAAAAATACATAAACTATGCGCTTAATTGTTTACTATATAAATTTTGATAAATTATAGAATTTTTCAGAAGTTCACTGTGAGTTCCGATATCGATAATTTCTCCTTGGTTTAAAACAAAAATTTTGTCTGCTCTAATAATTGTTGATAACCTATGAGCAATAACCAGAGTAGTTTTGTTTTTAGTCAAATTTATAATTGCGTTTTGAACTTTTTCTTCAGACTCTGAATCTAGTGATGATGTTGCTTCATCTAATAGTATTATAGGAGAATTTTTCAAAACCGCTCTTGCAATAGAAATTCTTTGCTTTTGCCCCCCTGACAATCTTATACCATTTTCCCCGATCATTGTTTCATATGATTTTGGTAAACTTTCGATAAAATCACTAGCAGCAGCAAAATCACAAGCTTTTTTCATTTGCTCTTCTGGTGCATCAAGTTTTGCATATGCAATATTTGCACGAACAGTATCATCAAATAGTATTATATCCTGACTAACCATGGATATATTTTTTCTTAAAGAAGAAAGAGTCACCTTACTAATTTTTTGTCCGTCAATGTAAATCCCTCCCTCTTTAGGATCAAAAAATCTTGGAAGTAAATTTATAATTGTGCTTTTTCCAGCACCGCTATGACCCACCAACGCCGTAGTGCTACCACCCTTGATCGAAATATTTATATTTTTTACAGCATCAATATCAGTTTTTGGGTATACGAAACTTACATTTTTAAATTCTATATTGCCTGCATTAATTTCTAAAGTGGGAGAGGAATCGATTTCTTTGATATTGGGTTCGGTATCTAAGATTTTAAAAACGGTTTCAGCTCCAGCTGCCCCTTGATAAAATAGCATATTAATCGTAGCAAGGGAACGAATAGGTTGGTAGGCTAACATCATGGCAGTCAAAAAGGAAAAGAAATTATTTATTCCCATTTCACCACTTACGATCATAAATCCAGAGTAATAGATAAATCCTGCAATCATGATACCCGTTAAAAGTTCCATGATTGGAGTAGCTCTTATCATAATAAATCCAACTTTGTTTCTTATGAGCATATTTTCTTCAAGTATTTTACTCGCTCTTTCTGACTCAAATTTTTCTCTTTGAAAAATTTTTATCATTCTGGATCCTTTTAGCATTTCAGATAAATATGCAGTCAAACTTGCGTTCAGGTGGAGACTTTCTTTGGTTGCTTTTCCTATTCTTTTCCCCAAGGATCTAGCAACAAATGCTGCAAGCGGCATCATTAATAAAGCAAAAAAAGCAAGCTTCCAATTTTGATAAAACATTAAACTAACTAAAACAATTAAAGTTAAGGAATCTTTCATTATGTTTAAAACTCCACTACTGACTAAATTGTTAACCTGACCAACAGCAAACAAAATGTGAGAAAGATATTGTCCCGAATGTTTCGACTCTAATGTATGAATATCTGAAGTTAATATTGACGAAGCAAGTTGCTTTTGCATGATAAAAACAATTTTACCACCAACTTTAATTAATACGATTCTAGCCAAATATAAAGACAAACCCTTACAAGCAAAAGCAAAGATGATGGCAATAGGTATAATCATCATCATTGTTGTGTCTTGCTCAATAAACATTTTCTCAATTGCTGGATCAAGCAACCAAGCGATCGCGGCGGTACTGCCCGCGACTCCAAAAGATAGTAAAAGTGAAATTATTATTTTATCAAGATGTTTTTTTACATATGAGTGATATAGTCTTAATAAAATTTTTTTTAGAGTGGTTAAATTCATTTTAAATTAAAAGAAAAAATAAATAAAAAAATAAGTAATCCAGTTAAATTATTCATTTTAAAACAAAAAAGGCATGATGTTGGATTGTCAGTTTTAAAAATTTTTATTTGATAAATCAAAGATAAAATAATGAAAGCTGATAATGTTAAAATATATTTATCTATTTCCATCAAGAGGCCCAGTACTAAAATAAACAAAACACACAAGCTATAACAGGTTCCAACAAAAACTTTTACATTATTTTTAAATTTAATTGATGTTGATTTAACGCCAATAATTTCATCATCATGTATGTCTTGAAGTCCGTAAATGGTGTCATAACCGAGTGTCCAAAATATGGCTGCAAGATATAGAATGATTGGCTCAATCGATATACTATTTGTTACCGATGTCCATCCCATTATTATTCCCCAATTAAAAGTTAATCCTAAGAAAAGTTGTGGCCAATATGTAATTCTTTTCATAAAAGGATAAGCAAACGCCAAAACCATTGAACTTATTCCAAGTACTATTGTAAGCCAATTAAATTGTAAAAGTATTAGTAAGGCAACCAAGCAAAGGAAAACTATATAAATGAAAGCCTCAAAAACTGAAACTTTTCCTGAAGCTATTGGTCTTTTTTTTGTTCTTTGAACTCTCTTATCTAAATTTCTGTCAACAATATCATTAAAAATACAGCCGGCACTTCGCATTAAAACGGAACCCAAAAAAAATAATAATATGTGTTTTAAATATAAATTTGTTTCTTCGGTATAATAATAGGCAAGAGTAAGTCCCCATACGCATGGCCAAAATAGAAGTAAAAAACCTATAGGTTTATTTAATCTTGTTAGTTGAATAAATATTTGAAATTTTTCCATTAAGGAACAATAATTGCTGGGCCTATAATTTTTCTTTCTTCCAGATCTTTATGTGCTTGCACAACTTCTTCCAATTTATATTTCTTGAATATCTCCACTTTGATTTTGCCCATTTTAATATTTTCGAACAGTTTATTTACACCGTCCTGTAACTCATTTTTTGTTCCCAAGTAATGCCACATAGTAGGTCTTGTAAAATAAAGACTTTTTGGTTGTATCATTTTTTTTACATCTATATTTGTCACAGGACCTGACGAGTTTCCAAAAGATACCATCATGCCTCTTTCTTTTAGACATTCGATTGAACCTTCAAAAGTATCTTTTCCAACACCATCATAAACAACCGGAACACCTTTACCTTTGGTAATTTCTAAAACTCTTGCTGCAAAATTGTCTTTAGAATAATTTATTATAAAGTTACAGCCATTTTTTTTGGCTATGCTAATTTTTTCATCGGAACCAACTGTTCCAATAACTTTATAACCTAAACTTTTTGCCCATTGGCAGAATATTTGACCAACACCACCAGCCGCAGCATGAAATAAAATAGTCTGATTTGCTGAAACAGGACATGTTTTATAGAGCAAATAGTAAGCTGTTAAGCCCTTTGTCATTAAGGTAGCAGCTATTTCAAAATTTACGTAATTTGGAATTTTCACCAAATTTTTAATTGGATAAATCCTTTCTGATGAGTATGCTCCAAGTGGAGCACCAGCATAAGCGATGTGGTCGTTAACTGAAAAATCTTTTACTTTTGATCCGATTTCTTTAATAACACCAGAACCTTCGGCACCTATTCCAGATGGCAGCGGCACAGGATACAAGCCTGAACGATGATAGGTATCTATAAAATTTAATCCTATTGCTTTGTGTTCAATTAAAACTTCCTCTGGGCCTGGTTTATCTAGTTTGATTGTCTCAAATTTTAAAACTTCTGGTCCTCCTGTTTTTTCAATTTTTACAACTCTTGTCATTTTTTATTCTTTTTTTTTATAATTATATAATTTCAAGCAGCTCTTTTAAATTATTAATAACAAATTTTGGTTTGTAACTTAGTTTATCGAAAACTTTATTAAGACGGTTTACCCATACAGCATTGTAACCAAAAACTCCTCCACCCGAAACATCCCAAGTATTTGAACTCATAAAACAAATATTTTCTGGTTTGCAATCGTATTTTTTAATAGGCATTTCATAAACTTTTGGATCAGGTTTATATATTCCAACAGATTCGATAGAAAAAATATCATCAAAATAATCTTGAATATTATTGTTTTCAACCAATCCTTTTAAAAGATCTGGAGTTCCATTAGATAGAATAGCTATTTTGATCTTTTTAGCCTCAAGACCCTCTAAACATTCTTTAACTTCAGGGTAGGGGCTAAGCTTTTTATATAAATCTAATAATTCATTTCTCATTTCTTTTTTTATTTTGAAAGTTTCCATAGTGTGATCTAAAGATTCTTCAGTAATTTCCCAAAAGTTTTTGTGTTTTTTCATAAGACTTCTTAACCAGGTATATTCAAGTTGAGTTGTTCTCCAGGCGTTAGCAAAACTTTCCCATCTATTGCCCAGTTTTTTTTTACATTTTGCCGCAGCAGAATTAACATCAAATAAAGTTCCATAAGCATCAAACACACAAGCTTTAATATTTTCTATTTTCATAATAGGTTTTCTAATTTTTGAACTTCTCCAATTTTAAATATAATAGCATCGTCTTTGTGATAACCGTACATGTTTGTTGCGTTTTTAAATCTTACTGGTGGTTCAAAAGGATCTTCAAGAGAAAGCACTACGGTTCCCCAATGTATTCCCAAAAGTTTTTTGCTTTTTAAGTCTTTGCCAATATTCAATGCTTCCTCCGGATTTGTGTGAAAAATAGACTTATCTTTTTGTGGCGCCATGGGATAAAAATTATAGGCTCCTATATTAATAAAAGTTAAATCAATAGGTCCATATTTTTCTCCAAGTTCTTTATAAATATTTCCAT
>Ga0187833_10006967_pt1 | contig 10317 bp, 15 predicted proteins | sample ETNtaG_37_FD_167968 | JGI IMG/M metagenome (GOLD analysis project Ga0187833, IMG submission 167968) | Marine microbial and viral communities from oxygen minimum zone, Eastern Pacific Ocean - ETNP2014_SV_400_PacBio MetaG (Illumina Assembly) | ecosystem: Environmental > Aquatic > Marine > Hypoxic... | reverse complement strand
AGCCCCGACCGTGGTTTTGAGCAGCGTGGCGCTGACCCTTCAGGCTTTGTTCCTGGCGCATGGTGGTTTGACCACTCTAGGCGCGGACATTGTCACGATGGGTGTCGCGGGAGCGTTTTTCGGCTACGGAATTTTTTGGTTGGCTCGGCGCATGAGAATTCCAGTTCTTGCCGCGGCATTTCTAGCTGGCGTGGTATCCGACTGGGCCACGTATGCGGCGACGTCCTTCATTCTCGCGTCGGCTTTGCACATGGACGCATCACTGTGGTCGATGTTCGGAACGATTCTCCTTGCCTTTGTTCCCACGCAACTTCCCTTGGGAGTTTTGGAAGGGATTCTGTCTGCGGGTGCATATCGTTTCATCCACTTTCGTATACCGGAGTTGATGAAGACGCAATTTCTGTCGGGAGGCTCATCATGAGGAAGACTTTTGTTGTATGTGTTGCCGTGGCTCTACTGGCGGTGGGGGCGTGGCTGGCTATCGAAATGACCGAGGGTGACTGGGGTGGTGTCGACGAGTCGGTCGTGGAGCATTACGCCGAGGAGGCGGGACGCTCGGCGCGCGATCCTTACATCAATACGGATCAGGGGGATTTACTTTTGTTCGTATTTCTGCTGGCTGGGGCCTGTGGCGGCTTCGTGGCCGGGTACTCGTTCAAAACCCTGTTTTCCAGAAAACGAGGTCCATCGGCAACATGAGTCGCGAATTCCATCTGTTTTCTGACTACTTAGCCAGTCGTGACAACGTTTTGCAACGTTTGGACGTTCGGTTGAAGATGGGGGTGGCCATCGCTCTGTTTGCCGCTATTCTTTGTTCAACGAGACCGGTTCTCCCTGTGTCGGCATGGCTATTGTCCATAGCGACGATGATCGCCTTGAGGATTCCTCGCAAAATAATTTTCCACCGTTTCCTGCCTTCGCTGGGAATTGTTATCGTTATTATGGTATTGCAGGCGCTATTGATCGGTAAAACCCCGGTGTTTTCCGTTTCGCTGGGCGACTGGGTTCTGACCGCCACGCGCGAGGGAATAGCGCAAGGAACCTTGACAGGCAGCCGCGTACTTGGCGCAGTCGGAACGCTGTTGTTGTTGAGTTCCGTAACGCCGGCGCACGAAATCTTCAACACGCTGTACTGGTGTCACATGCCTAAGGTGTGGGTCGAGATCGCCATGCTGGTGTATCGTTATATATTTGTGTTGCTCGACGAGGCCACTGACATGGCGGCCGCCCAGCGGGTCCGTCTAGGTTATTCGGGTTTTCGAAACTCTATGTCGTCCACCAGTGGCTTGATAGGTGCTGTCATCGTACGTTCCATGGAGCAGAGTTTCAGGACGCACGAGGCGATGATCGCTCGCGGTTATGCGGGCGAGTATCGGTTCGGCGGCATGCACCGCCTTTCGTGGAAGACATGTTTCGACATATTCAGCGCCGGGGTGGGAATTGCATTTGTTTTTCTCCTCATTGAAGGGCAATTATGGTGATTTCTAACAACCACAAACCACTTTTGGAATGCCAGGGGCTGTGCTATTGCTATGAGGGAGGTCTCCAGGCCTTGACGGATGTCGATTTTCACGCAACAGAAGGCGAATTCGTGGCGCTGTTGGCGTCGAACGGTTCCGGGAAAACGACCCTGATAAAAGTACTGGCGGGTCTATTGCCGCCACAAATCGGCACAGTCCTGCTTGATGGATTGGATGTCACCAAAATACCCGCAAGACAATTGTACGGGCGTGTCGGCCTCCTTTTGCAGAATCCCAAGGATCAGTTGTTCGCCGCGACGGTAGATGAAGATGTCGCCTTCGGCCCGCGCAATCAAGATCTGTCTGAAGAGACTGTGGAAAAGCGCGTTACTGACGCCTTGGAGTCGGTCGGGGGACTGCATTTTCGAGGCAGGGCTATTCACCACCTGAGTTTCGGCGAGCAAAAGCGGGTTGCGTTGGCCGGCGTGTTGGCGATGAAACCGTCTCTTCTGTTGCTTGACGAAGTGACAGCCGGGCTGGACCCTGCGGGGGAGACACATATGATGCATTTGCTGAATCGACTGAACCGGCAGCAAGGGATCACGGTGGTCTTTGCCACGCACTCGATCGATCTGCTCCCCTTGTTTGCAGATCGCATCTACGTGCTTGAGCGAGGGCACGTATTGATGTGCGAGCCGACCGCGAAAGTTTTCAATGAACCTGAAATACTGGATCGTGCCGGTTTGCGGCTTCCCTATATATCGAGCCTCTTTCACGATATGAGACGTTACGACGGCTTTCCCATCAAGGGATTGCCACTGACAGTTCAGGCCGCACGCCGCCAAATACTCGCATTACTTCCCGAGAAACTGTGGCTGGGAATAGGGGGCAAGAAACATGAGTAAAAGTCAGCCTACCGAAACATTCTCCGATACGACTAAAGTCCAGAGTGACGACATGTCCTACGGTCGACTTGGCTATACGACAGGAGCCTGCGCTGCAGCAGCGGCCAAGGCGGCGCTGCAGGCACTTATCGGGGACACGGAGCAGCCGACAGAGGTCGAGATCCCTTTCCCTGGCGGGGAGCGCCATTCGCTGCCGGTCGTTTTTGTCTGGCAGAGGGTCCATGGCGCCGAAGCGGCGGTTCTCAAAGACGCAGGCGACGATCCGGATATCACCAACGGATCGCTTGTCCAGGCTTTCGTGGAATGGGGCGGCGAAAAGGATGTGGTTTTCGTCGCGGGCAGCGGGGTTGGCACTGTGACCAAGAAGGGTCTTTCGGTTCCACCGGGAGAGCCGGCTATCACCTCAGGCCCCAGGAAGATGGTACGAGACGCGCTGTGCGAGCTGACGAGCCGACCTGTTCGAGTCACGATCTCCATTCCGGGCGGACGCGAGATGGCCCGGAAAACGTATAATCCCCGGCTGGGCGTTGTGAACGGACTCTCGATTCTTGGCACTACGGGGCGGGTCAGACCTTTCAGTTGCCAAGCGTTGAAATGCTCGCTGGTTTGTGAACTGGACGTCGCTAAAGCAGCGGGAGTGACAGCGCCGGTGCTGACGCCAGGACATATCGGGGAACGCTCGGCGCGCAAACACCTGACTGTGACCGCCGAACAGGTAATCGAGGTTGGCAACGAATGGGGCTTCTTGCTGGAGAACCTTCCTCGTTATCAGTTCGAGCAAGTGCTCCTCTGGGGACATCCGGGGAAACTCGCCAAACTGGCTGACGGACAATGGGACACGCACTCCTCGCGCTCAAGACCTGCAATGGAAACCATTCGCCGGATGGGCGGGTCGTTTCACTCGCTTGATCCCGCCGAACACGCGACCACAGAAGGACTTTTCGCCGCGCTGGATCAGGCCGAACGAAACCGCTTGGGCGAAGCGCTGAGCGCCGCTATCGCGCGAGCGGCGGAAGAAAAGATGAGCGACGCATCCAAAATCTCGGTTGTTCTGGTAAATATGGAAGGCGACATGCTCGGGACATATGGAGACCTCTCACTATGGCGGAAACTCAACCACAAAAGCTGACGATCGTTGGCTGTGGCCCCGGTTCCCCGGACTATTTGACTGAAGCCGGGCGGCGCGCTATCGACAGCGCTACGGTCTTGGTGGGATCACCCCATTTGCTCGACACATATGCGGCGCCAACGCAAGAGCAGATTCCTGCTGGCTCTGATATCGACAGCGTGCTCGAATCCATCGCCTCACACCGCGAGCATGACAAGATTGCAATTCTGGTCAGCGGCGATCCGGGTCTGTGCAGCCTGGCCGGGCCCGTTCTCCGTCGGTTCGGAAAAGACGTTTGTGAAGCGCTTCCTGGCATCAGTTCAGTTCAGTTGGCTTTCGCGCGGCTTGGTCTTGATTGGATCGACGTCCGGATCGTCTCCGCCCACAAAGAAATTCCCGATCTCACTCCAGAAGACTTGAAAACATCCGGCAGTATTGCAATTCTCGCCGGGCATCGGCATTCACAACATTGGATTGCCGACCTGGCGAATGCCTTGGGAAACAAGCGAATCCTTGTCGTGTGCGAAAATCTATCTTTGCAGGGCGAACGGATTCGTCGTGTTTCAGTCGCGGAATTCCAACAGATCGATCTCTCGACTCGGACGATCGTGCTACTCCTGAAAGCGGGGGTTCTGCAATGACGCTCGGAACGCTTTATGGAATCGGAATCGGTCCCGGAGATCCGGATCTGATCACCGTCAAGGGAGTTCAACTCCTTTCCCGGTGCCGTCATGTTGTTGTACCAAAGGCGTCTGAGTCAGCAGACAGTGTGGCGTTGCGCATTGTTAAGAAGCACCTCAATCCTCTAACTGAAATACATGAAGTCGTATTTCCAATGATAACCAAGCGGGACGAGTTGATGGCGCGGTGGCGCGCGTCTGCCGCTTATGTTGAGTCGATACTGTCCCGAGGAGAGGATGCCTGTTTCCCGACCCTGGGCGACACATTTCTTTATTCTACGTACATTTATCTTGTGCGAGCCTTGCGGGATACTCTACCCGAGGCGTGTATCGTAACCATCCCCGGCGTCACCGCTTTCAGCGCTGTGGCCGCCGTCACCGAGTTTGCGATTGGCGAGGGCAAACAGCCCGTAACCATCGTCCCGACCGCCGACGATTTGACTAGCGTTAGCGATGCCTTGCGCCGTAATGGAACGGTTGTGATCATGAAGATCGGCAAGAGGCTAGAGGCGGTGCTCGACTTGCTCGAAGAGCGCCAAGCCATTGAAACCGCCGTGTTTGCTTCACACATCGGAATGCCAGATGAACACGTGGAAACAGACCTTCGCAAGCTTCGTGGACGTGGTGAACAAATCGGCTATCTTTCGATTATTCTAGCCAATATGGGAACGGAGTGTCTTGAATGACAGTTTTTTTTGTCGGCGCCGGACCGGGCGATCCTGACCTGTTGACCCGAAAGGCAGAGCGGCTGTTGCGGCAGTGTCGCGTATGCGTCTACACAGGCTCGCTGGTCAGTCCGGCCATTATCGATCTATTGCCGACCGCGGCCGAGAAGCACGATTCTGCCAAACTTTCTCTCCCGCAGGTGATTAATATAATTCTCGATACAAACGCAAGAGACCTGGATGTGGTGCGGCTTCACACGGGTGATCCGTCCATCTACAGTGCTATCGGCGAGCAGATCAGCGAGTTGGAGCGTCATGGGGTCGACTACGAAGTCGTGCCCGGTGTGAGCGCCTTCCAGGCGGCGGCAGCGGCCCTTGGCTGGGAGTTGACGGTTCCGGAGATCGCGCAGAGCATTGTACTGACCCGCACGCCCGGGCGGACTCCGATGCCGGAGTCGGAATCGCTCGAACGCTTCGCTCGGACCGGGGCTACCCTGTGTCTGTTTCTGTCAGCGCATGCGATCGGACTTCATGCGCAAACTCTGGCGAGGCATTATGGCGAAGACTGCCCAGTGGCCATGGTGTATCGCGCTTCGTGGCCGGATGAGCGGATTATCCGGGGCACACTGGCCAATATTGCAGGGAAAGTCAGTTCGGCCGGTATTACAAAGACCGCGTTATTTGTCGTCCGCCGCAATGCGGGGGAGGCCCGCTCGCGTCTTTACGACCCCGACTTCGCGCATAGTCATCGTAAAGGGAATGTGTGATATGCCAGATTTAATTACGCTCTCTAATCTCGGTGTCAAGGTAGCTCGTAAGCTTGCGGCTAGTATACCGAAAAGCAGGCTACACTTTCACGAGGACGTGGAGGATTGCGAGAATGCCGTGCCTTTCGCGCGCACCGCCGACCTCGTGGGCGAGCTGTTCCCAAAGACCGACGGGATGATCTTCATCGGTCCATGCGGCGTGATGGTGCGCGCTGTCGCTCCTCGCCTCCGAAGCAAGCTGTTGGATCCGCCGGTCGTCGTGGTGGACGTAAATGGGCGATTCGCTGTCAGCCTGCTGAGCGGACACGAAGGCGGAGCCAACGACCTTTCGTTGACAATTGCAAACCTCCTCGGAGCCGAACCTGTGATAACCACAACTTCCGACGCGGCCAGAACGGTCATTATCGGCGTAGGATGCCGCCGCGGCTGCGCCGCGCAATCGATTATCGAAGCAGTCCGCTACGCGCTTGCCAAGGCAAGCATCGCACCGGATGAGGTCCGCTTCATTGCCAGCGCCGATATCAAAGCAGATGAACCGGGCTTGAAACAGGCAGCGGCGGAACTGGGAATACCGTTGAGGCTAATCTCCTCGGATGAAATACGGGCTTGCACCCGAGATTTTAGCTCCACACCCCTGGCTCAGAAAGAGGTTAATTTGCCTGCCGTCGCCGAACCCGTCGCTCTGTTGGCAGGAAGGAGAACATCATTAATACTTCCCAAAACAATTCGAAACAGCGTGACTGTGGCCATTGCACAGGAAAACTGTTTGTAGTCGGCATCGGCCCAGGAGGTGTTCCGGATCGAACACCCCGCGCCGAGATGGCGATCGCTCAAAGCCAGGTTGTGGTCGGATATTCTCGTTATCTGGTACATATCGCCGACCTGACCGCAGGCAAGGAGACTATCGCATCCGGCATGACTCGGGAAGAAGAACGATGCAGGGCTGCTATCGAACGGGCTGACGCTGGAGAAACCGTCGCCCTGGTGTCTTCAGGCGACCCGGGCGTCTACGGCATGGCCGGTCTTGCCATCGAGCTAGCGCAGCGGATTGCGCCTGAACTGGATATCGAAATAGTTCCCGGCGTATCCGCGGCCAACGCCGCGGCGGCGGTAATGGGCGCGCCATTAATGCTCGACTATGCAGTTATCAGCCTCAGCGACCTGCTGGTTTCCTGGGATATGATTCGATGTCGTCTGAAAGCGGTCGCCGCTGCAGACCTGGTGACAGCGCTGTACAACCCGCGCTCTAAAAAGCGAATTCGCCATCTTGAGGAGGCGGTCGAGATTTTTCTTCGCCACCGCCCTTCCACAACGCCTGCAGGGGTGGGAACATCCGTCGGCATGCCGAACGAGCACATCGCGCTAACAATTTTGGGAGACCTGTTATCGCTGGAGATCAACATGCGAAGCATTGTGATCATCGGCAATACCCATTCAAGAAGCGTCCAAGGTTGGTTCGTCACACCGCGGGGATACGCGTTATGATCTTGCTACTTGGAGGAACGACTGAGGCTTCGCTCATCGCAGCGACTCTTGCGAAAGAGGGCTTCGAGGTTCTGCTTTCGATGGCAACTTCGATTCCTCCCAGAGGCGGGCTGGGTCCTGGAATCCAGCTGCGGATTGGGGAACTCGATGTCCAGGGGCTTTCGGATCTGATTTATGATCAAGGGATACGCGCAGTGGTCGATGCAACGCATCCCTATGCCTCAGCGATTAGCGCCATTGCATGGTCGGTTTGTCGGCGAATAGGAACACCCTATGTGGCCTTTGATCGACCGAGCGCTGTAGCGGATGTTTCCGCCATTCATTGGGCCGACGATCACACCCATGCCGCCGCCCTGGCCTGCTTGTTCGGACGGCCTGTGCTCTTGACCATCGGTGTTCGGAACCTATCCCCCTATGTGGCGGAGGCGCGCCTGCATGGCGTCAAGCTAGTAGCCAGAGTCCTTGATCATCCTTTCTCCATCGAAGCGTGCAGCCGGGCGGGCCTGGAATTGGACGAAATCACGCGCGCAAATGGACCGTTTTCCATAATGGAGAATACCTCGCTCATCATGCGGCATCATATCGGCGTCCTGGTTACCAAGGATAGCGGCGATGCCGGCGGCGTCGGGACCAAAATCGCCGCGGCACGGGATTCCGGGTGCCGGGTCGTTATCGTCAAACGTCCACCGCGCCCTAAAGCGGGACATTCATCCATTCCCGCTCTCATGAAAGCCCTCCGCTACGGCCTGGCTTCCGATCCGCGAGGAGGGCGATAATGCACGACCCTCTGAAAAACCGGGATGTCCTTTACTAAATATATAAAATCCGATGGAGGTACAAAATGTCAAAAACAGTCATAACGCTAAGGAAGAACTATATCTAATCCCGCTAAAGGTCAAACCTTGTATAGTCACACTGGTCAAACCAGTGGCTTACCGATTTGAGTTAATGAGTACAGTAGAAGCACTTTCGGGATAACACTGAATGTTTTTGTGCAGATGAGACTTGTCCTCGTTGCGACTGCAGTGGTGATCTGGGTGGTCTTTTTTGCTAACTATCCACCGGTCCATGATTTCTTTCATGAACTTCGTCACAGCCTGTATGTAATCGCATGCCATTAATTAAGGAGTAAAAATGAAACAATATCTATTTCTGATTGGTGTCCGAATAGTGCTTCATTATTGTATCTTTGGGCTTGTTATAAACTTGGAATTGATAAAAATATCAGCATTGCCTTCGTTTAATCTTTCACAAAAAAAAATCCAATCATCTGATGGGTATCTTACTTCTATAAGAAATTAAGAAAATACTTTTGGCATTCCCTTCAAGATCAAAAACAAGATCGATTCCTGTCAAACTCATAGGTTAAAATATCAGTGTTAGAGTTCCAAAGATAAAACAGTAAAATCCAAACCAATGAAGTTGACCTTTTTCAAGCCATCCAAGGAGCCATTTCAGCGCCAGAACTCCGACGATAAAAGAACTGAGCAAACCGCCCAGTACTGCACCCATCGACAAGCTTGAACCTGTTGGCATATCAAGGGCTGTTAATAAACCAGCACCACTGATTGCCGGAATGGCCAACAAAAATGATATTCGGGCAGCTTCATGTGGTCTCAAACCCAGAAACAGACCCGTACAAATTGTCATGCCGGACCGAGAAATACCGGGAATAATGGCGACAGCCTGGGCACATCCAATTAATAGGCCCTGCAAGTAAGTCCGGCTACCTGCCTTCTCATTGGAAAAAACTGAGGTGAATAAGACCATCCCTGTAAACAATAATGCTCCGCTGACAGCTTTCGGATTTTCAAACAATCCTCCCAGGAAATCTTTGAGCCCTAATCCTATGAGCACCGCTGGGAGAGTTCCAGTAAATAAAAACAGCACAAAACGCTGTGTTTTCCTTTCCGAAATACTCTGTATGATAGATTTAATGTCCTGAAAGAAAATAATTAGGATACTGGCAAGCGTTCCCAAATGCACTAAAATTTCAAATTCATTCCCCGGTTGTTTAATTCCCAGGAAGGTTTGCCCCAAGACAAGGTGCCCTGAACTGCTAATGGGAAGGAATTCCGTCAATCCCTGAAGTGTACCTAATAAAATCGCGTCAAATATTGTCAAAATGATAGAATAATGAGATAGAATTTATTAGCTACCACAGTGAAATAACAAAAACACTAGTAATTCAAACCTAGAATCGCTATCATTCTCCCAGCATCTTTCCCGTGGCTGCCTAACGTCGCAAATCAGCGGTGCGCTTTAGCGTGTCCGCTGCATTTGCCTTGTTCGATCATCTCGATGCAACTGATCGCGCTCACAGGCAATGGCCAAATGCTTTCTTCGCTGAACGGGGGCATTTCACCATGCGTAAGGCCCACATTTTGGTGCGCCAATCCCGATGAGGAAACCACCGACTGGAGAGCTGTGTGCGGGAAACCCGCATGCACGGTTCGGAGGTCGGGGAGGGCCATGGCCCTCCCCGACCCATATCTTGCCCAAATGCTCGCTTTTACATATCAGATTTCAATGCACATTGATAATCATATTCTTCACTTTTTGATATTCGGGACCACTGTCGGAAAATAACCGTTTTTTTAAAAATGATCTGTATCATTCTACAAATCTTCATTTTGGATCACTCCACCAAGGATCGAGCCAGTTCCACAGCCTTGTCCTTGACCTCCCCCGGAATCTCAGCAGGTTGGCCGCACTCTCCAACATACAATTCGCCAGATTTCCTGGCCAGCAGAAAGTCCACGATCCGGTCGAAGACGGTAAACATGCCTTCTGCATTTTCTTCATAAGCATCCGCACCGGTGACCAACAGGCCGGTGCGTTTTCCTTCCATCAGTGAAGTATGGCCCGGCTTGTGATAGTTGGCTACCAGGCTGTAACCCCGATCGATCAGCACCTTGATTTGGGCGGAGAACCCCCAGAAATAGACCGGTGAGGCGAATAGGACAGCGCCGGATGAAATCATTTGTGCCATAATATTTATGGCGTCGTCAATTTGGACACAGGCAATCTCATCTGGATTCTCTTGACATTTACAACACCCCAGACACCCTTTGATGGATTTATCATTGAGGCAGATCTGTTTCACATCGTGTCCCAGTAATTCGAGTTCTTTTTCTATCCATCCCAAAACAGTAGCGGTATTCCCCTCTTTTTTGGCGCTACCAAGTAGAGTAACAACTTTCATAATCGGTTCTCCTGTATGATTATTCCGAATAAAGCTCTACAA
>Ga0187833_10006966_pt1 | contig 10318 bp, 11 predicted proteins | sample ETNtaG_37_FD_167968 | JGI IMG/M metagenome (GOLD analysis project Ga0187833, IMG submission 167968) | Marine microbial and viral communities from oxygen minimum zone, Eastern Pacific Ocean - ETNP2014_SV_400_PacBio MetaG (Illumina Assembly) | ecosystem: Environmental > Aquatic > Marine > Hypoxic... | reverse complement strand
GGTAGAGATCTTTGTAACTTATGTTTGTTCCACTTCTTTTGCAAGTTCTGCACTTTAGTAGTGATATAGATGCATTAAATGTCTTCCTCCAAAATTTATCAACTTACTTTCCTATGTTGTTATTAAAATTGTTTAACTAACAAATATTTTTCTATTTAAGGATAGAATATCTATGTTTTACTTGATTAATGTGTCATATTAGTAGACTTAATAAAGAAAGTTTGCTTCTGAAATATTGAGTTCATTGTCTCATGTAGATGCACATTTAGTGACTAAAGGAGATAAGAAAATTCTCGGTCTTGTTCTAGTGTTAACTGCTGCTTACATGGTCATCGAAGTGATAGGTGGTGTATTAACAAATAGTTTAGCCTTATTATCAGATGCTGGGCACATGGTTTCAGATGTAGGTGGCTTGGCGATAAGTTTAGTTGCTGTAACTCTTGCATGTCGACCCCCTACAGCAGAGCGCCCATATGGATACCGTCGTCTTGAAATCCTAGCTGCTATGGTGAATGGCATCGTACTAATTGCGATAGATATCTACATACTGTTTAGTGCATATCAACGCATGTTCAATCCTCAAGAAGTTCAGAGCTTAGGGATGTTGGGTGTGGCAGTAGGTGGCCTTATGATAAACATGATCAGTGTAAAAATTCTCAATCGTGCCTCAAAAAGAAGCCTGAATATTCGAAGCGCGTTTATCCATGTAATAGCAGATGCATTAGGGTCGGTTGGCGCAATAATTGCTGCTATTATCATGCTCTTTACAAACCTCTATATTGTTGACTCGTTAGTAAGTCTCCTTATCGGAATAATGTTAATTCCAAGCATATGGAGATTGCTAAAAGAATCTTCAAATATTCTTTTAGAATCATGTCCTCTTGAAGTCGGAATACTTCAAGTGAAGAATGAGTTGAAACAAGTAAATGGAGTCAAAGAGGTTCATGATCTCCACATTTGGTCTATTTCTTCAGGTATATTCTCTCTAAGTGTTCATCTAGTTATTGAAAACCTAAATTATGGAACTACCATTCTAAGATATACTAAAGATATGCTCAAAGAAAAGTTTGGAATATATCATGCTACAATCCAAATTGAAGAAATCTGTGAAGATGAGATAATTCATTAGCTAGGATTAGTTTGAATCTATTCATTTAAATAGACTAGTTGAGAAAATTTTTGCTAGCGGGTAGTGGGCTCCTCCCATTGTTCCGCTATAGAAACCCCGATTGGGAGGTAAAAGTAGAATAAATAATAGAGATATAGCACTATCAGGACTTTTTGCAGCTCTTTATGCTGTAACAGTTCTTCTTCTGGCACCCATAAGTTTTGAGATCTTTCAAATAAGGATAGCAGATGCTCTCTTACCCTTATCCATTATCTTTGGATTTCCAGCTGTAATAGGTGTAACACTTGGAACCATTTTAGCCAATTTTACGAGCCCCTTCGGAGTAATAGACATCATGGGAGGCACAATCGCTAATTTCTTGGCAGCATTTACTGCTTGGAAAATAGGCTGTAAGGCATTTCGTGGATCTTGGATAATTGCTATATTAGTTGAAAACTTGATTGTAACTATTATTGTTGGAACTTATTTGTCAATTCTAATTGAAATTCCGATAGAAATCAGTTTATTAGGCGTTTTTATTGGCTCATTTATAGCGATGAACATATTCGGATATACACTTCTAAAAGTTGTCAAATCACGATTAATCTAAATAAAGGGAATATGTTCGAATAAACCCATTATCTACTCGGTAGGGCTCTGAATTTTAACCATAAAATGGCACTCAGGACATCGTGCATATCTTTTCCTATTCCCCCAGTAGACCCACTCATGACCACATTTACTACACTTCAAATACTTGCACTGAATTATCTCTATTAGCTCTATAAAATACATCTCCTTCATTAATAAAAATCCCTGTATCTAGAATTCCAGCAATATCATTAATTTCATCTTGAGTAACCTTTGGATTTTCTATCATTCCAAAATCTACGTCAAAGATAATGTTACCATTCTCAGTAGTGAAAGGGTAGCCTTTTTCCATGAGTCTCAACTTTGCCTTACCTCCTATCTTCCTTAACTCATATGCAACAAAGGATCGAGCAAAGAATGAGGTTTCTACGGGAATAGATCGGCTCAATTGTTTGACATATTTATTTTCATCAGCTAAGATAATACTCTTCTTTGCTGCCCTTAGCAAAATTCGTTCACGATAAAGGGCACCACCTCCGCCTTTAATCATATTAAATTCTTCATCAATTTGATCTGCTCCATCAACAGTGATATCTATTTTTGGTATCATCTTCTGATGAAACAGATTCAATCCTGATTGCTCTGCCACTAATTGAATCTGCAGAGATGAGGGGATCACATTAAAATTTAACCCTTCATCAGCAGCACGTTTACCCAATTTCGTCACAAAAACCGCAACTGCAGAGCCGCTTCCCAACCCTATTATCTGGTTATCTACTATCCTTCCTGCTACCTGTACTGCCATATCTTCGATAGTTCTCTGAAGTTTTTCCTGTTCAACCTTCAATATCCATCTGCTCCAGTCTAGCTAAAGCTTCAAGAACTTCTTCTCTTAGAGCCTTTACCTTATCGTCAATTTCTATTTCCTCTTTTTTTGGTGTTCTAGTTTTAATACGAGATTTCTTTTCAATATCTTCAAGTGTTTTTACGGGTTCAATTTGCCCTTTCAGCTTATCGAGCTTAACACTTGCATCTTGAAGTCTATTATCAATTTGATGCATTTTTCTCTCGAAGAGATTCATGAGTTCATCTCTCAGGCGCTCGAGTTCACCCACCTCAATGGTTATCTCAGTATCTCCGAGTTTCTCTTCAACCTCTCCTAACCTTTTCTTATATCTGGTTGCCAATTCTTCTCGTTCTGCACGACTAATCTTTCCATCAACTTCAGCTTCGTAGACTCTTGTAAGTGCACCACTGATAAGATCTTTCTCAAGAAGAACCGAATTCAGATCTCTCCGTGCTTTTTCCATCTCTGATATATTGATACGTCTTTTAAAATCAGTACCTAATAGCTTCGGTTCATTATATTGTTTCGATTCTCCTCTTCTACCCATTATGAAATAGATAATCAAGGCTCCAACAGCCGCGCCTACCCCTCCGCTGAGGGCAATAGTAAATGGCTCCATGAAAATACCCTAATGTGGGTATCTTTCTATAAAACGTCTAGTTAAACCTTTACTAATCAATTCTTATTATATCTGACTATTAGATAAATATATGAATTATCTTCTTCTGGCCCAATTATATTGTCTTATTTTAGTATCCGCACCAAAACCACAATATGCACATTTCTTTTTAGTGGCATGATAAGAATGTCTTCCACATCTTCTGCATCGTATGTGGGTTTTTCCTTTACTCTTTTTACCAAATGAAGATGTTCCTCTTGTCATCGTGCTTCTACCCCATTAGATATTATTCTCTTGTCAAACATCTACCCTGGTGGAGGTGAAATAAGAATTACATTATCACCTCTTAACACTATTGTCCCTAAATTCTTTGAACCTTCTTCAATCACTTCCTCTGATTCTTCTAATAGAATATTCATGTGCTGATCAAATCCCTGCAGTACACCCCTTATGATCTTACCTCCTTTGAGTTTTATCAAGACTATCTTTCCTGCACTTTCATCTAGTACTCGTATGGCCATATCAACAGACAAGACTATTTACCATTATCCTGAACTAGAGCCCTGCAGACCGATTATTTAAGTTAATTTACTTATTTAATGTTTACCAGTTACGATGAAAATTCTACATTTTATATGATTTTTTGGTTTATTACTTTTTTTAGATATAAATCGTAATGCATAAATAAGATTTTCAGATTGATTATGGTAATATTAGAATGATTCTTTTTTTTTCCACTTATCAGTACTTCCAATCATAACCATTTCTTGGAGTTTTAATATGAAGTCATATATGCTTTCTAAGAAAAACGGGAATCAAGTTGTAGACATTATTAACAAAAGATGGCCCAATAACCCTAAGTTCACCACTAAGAATATCCGTAAAGTAGAGATAGACAATGGGGAATCTCTTCTTATCGGAAAAGAATTCATAGCAGTGAAAATTGATAATTATATAATTCCTTTCCTAACGATGAAGTTTCTTGAAATTCCTGGAAAAATCGTTATTGATAAAGGTGCTGTGAGATTTATCTGTAATGGAGCGAATATAATGCGACCTGGTGTTATACGTGTTGAAGGGACGTTCGAAATTGATGATATTATCGGTGTGGAGGAGGCACAACATGGTAAGATGTTGGCGATTGGATTTGCACTTGTCAACTCTTTAGATATTCAGGGTATGAGTAAAGGAGTTGTTATGAAGAATATGCATTATATTGGAGATAAGTTTTGGGAAGCTTTCAAAAATATATGATAAGAGATAATCCATAAATTTAGAGAAGGGTTTTTTAGATAAATATGTCGACTTTTATTTACACTGAATTACATTAACCAATTGAACTGAAACTACAATTAGATATCGATTGACTCAAGTCATTGCCAAAAACGGAAATAGGACCAAAGATGAAATGATTTATTTGAAGGCCTTCCCTCTTAGAACCATCGCGGAGATCCCTAAAATAAAAGATGATGTTTCAAATAAGATGATAATAATATTAAGAGTAACTCCGCTCGCTCAGAAGAATGTAGAAGATTTGAAAGAAGCCATTGAAGATCTATACGATTTTGCCACCTCGATAGGTGGTGACATAGCACGTCTAGGTGAAGAGCGGGTGGCCATCACCCCTCCAGGCGTAAAGATTTGGCGTGGTCTAGTCTAGCTTTGAATTAATGAACCTTAATGGCCTCTTGGACTGACGGCTGCTGTGTAGGTATTCTATATATTCTTGAAATCATGTTAGCCATATTTTCAATTTTGCGTCGTTCACCATGATTAATTATTACATGTTTAAGTTTAGATCTTAGTTTTCCAACATATCTCATAAGTTGGTTATAGTCACTATGACCACTAAACCCTTCAACCTTGGAAACACCACAATTTATATCCACGATCTTTATTTTGCCTCTCTCATCTAAAATACTAACTTGTTTACTACCATCCAATACCCTTCTACCCAAAGTTCCTGGAATCTGATAAGAAACGAATACAACTCCATTCTTCTCAGATGGAGCAAGTTTCGAAAAGTAATCTACTACTGGTCCACCTTCAAGCATTCCTGAAGTTGCCATAATAATTGCTGGTCCTTGTTGTAAAGCTTCCTCACGATTATTTGGATGATCAATTATAGTAAAGTATTCAGAAAGGAATGGATTTTCATCGTCCACAAGGATTTTCATCCTTAGATCCTTTGCTAAATATTCAGGATAAGCAATATGAATAGCTGTAGCTTCAGATATCATGCCTTCTATAAATATCGGCGCTTCTACCATCTTCTTCTCTCTCATATACTTGTCCAAGACAAGCATCATTTCTTGAGATCTACCGACAGCCGGAACTGGAATCACTACTTTACCCCCTTCCTTTATGACGTTGTTTATTGTATTAACAAAGTTCTCTTCAACTTGGATTCGGCTTGGCATCATATCTTCTTTGGCACCATAAGTGCTTTCCATTATTAGAGTCTCAACACGTGGATAATTCCAAACTGCACTATCCAGAAGGAGCGTTCTACCGTACTTGAAGTCACCAGTATATACTATGTTATGAACACCTTCACCTATATGTAGATGTATTGTTGCTGAACCTAGAATATGTCCTGCATTGTTCATCACTAGTTTAGTATCAGGTGATACATCTGTAACTAGACCATAGGGAAGTGTTATTGTATGTTTTATTACCTCTCTAACATCTTTAAGATCATATAATATGTTGTTACCTTCTTTAGAAGCAACCTTCACGAAATCACTTTGAAGCAGTGTCATGAGTGCCATAGTTGGATCTGAACAATAAGTCGGGCCCTTATACCCATACTTGTAAAGCATTGGAAGAAAACCTGTATGGTCAAGATGAGCATGGCTAATGATAACCGCATCAAGATGATCTAGATCTAGATCAACCCAATCAAGACGGGGATACGCATTCCAAGTCTCTTTTACACCAGGATGTATTCCACAATCCAGAAGTATCTTACTTTCAGATGTAGTTACCAGAATGCACGAACGACCAACCTGTTTGAAGCCACCAAGAGAAAAAATAGTAATATCATTTTCTGGTATTATCCGACGTCTGAATATTTTTTCTCCGATATTTCGTAGAAATTTTTCTCTGTCTTCTGCACCTGATTGTAATGCATAGTATATGTTCTGTATACTTGAAGAAGGTATATTCGGAGTTTTCCTAACCCTAATCTTCCAACCTGACTTATCAGTGAGATTTATGATGTCAAAGTCTTTGCTACCAGTTAGTATTTTAGGTGACAAGGCTTCGATTATTACTTCTCCTAAAGCAGGATCGAAGAACATTCTCTTGACGTTTGCTTCAGGCGGTACCGCTTTATCGATTATGGCTTTTGCTTCTTCTTCAGGTTTACGTATTGTCTTTTCGGTTCTTACGACTACACGTTTCTTAACGTTATTGACGATATCCGATATTATGTAGCTGTTTTGTTGTAGAAACTTTGGTTTTTTCGTGTAGAGGGCTATTTTTGGGCCTTCATATTCTACCCTAGTTATCTCCGCCTCTTTTGGAATGTTTGTAAGAATTGTACTCATTAGATTATATGTAGGAACGGACTTCTGCTGGGTCAACTAGGAATACCACGAATATTCTTCAATGCAGCATCCTTCTCTTCCTTTGAAAGTTCCCTGTATCGGTCTTTCGTAATTATCACAATATCGAAACCATCCCCAGTCCCTGCATTCCTCAATATGGCTGCATTTATTGCCTTTGTAGAAATAGATATTGCCTCATCAACAGTTAAGTTATCTTTGCATTCGCTTTCAAGTATACCGAATGCGACAGGTGAACCGCTACCTGTCGAATGAAAATTATCCTTAGTTAGAGAACCAAACAGATCGATGTTGTATATGGCTCCCCCATCATCATCGACTCCTCCTACGATAACGTCAGCCATGTATGGATAGAAACGGGCTGAGAAGAATATATTTGAAGCTAGTTGAGCCGTAGCTTTCACGGGGATCGGTTTCTCCTTTTCAAGCTTGAATATGTTAGCGTAGTACCTTAACGTATCAACTACAGTTTGAGCGTCAGCTACTCCTCCAGCTATCGTTACACCTAAATGATCAGATATTTTCTGTATTTTTTTTACAGCTTTATGAGCTATATAGTAGCCTCCAGCAATAGCTCGAGTATCAGCAGCTAATACGACACCGTCAGTGTATACTATCCCTACTGTAGTTGTCCCGTGATTTATCATAGATTTTGTTGTTTGAAAATCTGACATACTTCATTTCACCTGTCAATATACAGGAAACAAACCAGCTCACACTGGTTTCTAGGTAATAGACCTAAAATTCTTATTTAAATACATTTCCTATATCTCAATTAAGTTACTTTACTTCCTTCTGAAACTTCTTTATCAGGATTAAGTAAAGTTACTTTACTTCCATCTACCGCAGCCAGAAGCATTACTTCTGAAACTTCTCCAAATATCTTTCTGGGTTGTAGGTTCACAATTACAGCTACCAATTGATTAATCAAATCTTCTGGAGAATAATGCTTGGCAAGCCCCGCTATAGCTTGACGCTTTTCCTTACCAATATTAACTTGGACTTTTAATAACTTTTCAGAACCTTCAAGATAATTTGCCTTTATCACTCTTCCTATCCTAAAGTCAAGTCTTGTAAAGTCATCAAAGGATACTTCTGTCATTGTTTTCTTTTTAGCAGAATTTCTTGTTAATAACTCCTTCTCAGAAAGTTTTACTCTAGGGTTAACTTTGGTCAGTTTATCCTTCTGCTTTTGTATCTCTAAATTTTCAAGTTTTCTAAATAAAATTTTTGGTTTACCTATGTTATGACCTGGTGTAATATCAATAGTTGATGCCAAGTTCCATTTGCGAATTACCTTTATGTTTAGTTGTCTCCAAAGTGGTTCTATTGAGAAGCTAAGATATGGGTCTAGAAGTATTGCAAGGATTTTGACTGCATTGACGCTTAGGTAAAGACATGTTTTACTTCCTTTTTCTCCTTTCCATGGTTCCCGGTGCTGAAAGTAACGATTACAGTTCGCTGAGAAATCAATAATATTCTTTAGAGCTCGATCAAATTCATTTTTTTCAAAATACTCATTCACTTTTCCTGTTATGTTGAGCAATTCACCTTCAAATTCAAGGTCCATCTTATCATACTCTTCTGGGACAGGAACTTCTCCTTGATATCGTGATGAAATGAAATTTAGTGTTCTATGAATAAAATTTCCAATATTTGCTACTAATTCATTATTAATTCTTGCTTGAAAATCATTCCAATCAAAATTTACATCAGATTGACTAAAAGGCGTTATTGTTGCCAAGTAATACCTTAGGTAGTCAGCTGGGAAGTTGTCAAGGTATTCCCTTAAACCTACATACCAACCTCTACTTTTAGAAAATTTATCTCCATGAAGCATAAGGTGCCCACGAGTTGGTATATGGTCAGGAAGCTTATACTCCATATTTACACCCATTCTCATTGCAGGTAGGAATAGGTAGTGATGATAAACTATGTCTTTACCTATAAAATGGTAGATTTCTGCAGAATTCCAGAATTCTTTACCATTTATATCATTTCTCGTGAAATAACTTATTGTGGAAGAGATATAACAAAGATGATTGTCAAACCAGCCGTAAAATACTTTATTTTCAGCTTCTGAGACAGGAATAGGTATGCCCCAAGGTAAATCCCTCGTGATATCCCAATCCTTTAATCCATCTTTAATCCAACTTAACACGTAATTTTTCACTTCATCCTGGAGATTCCTATTATTTTCTAACCATTCTTTGAGATTATCTGAGAATTGAGAGAGTTTGAAGAAGAAGTGTTCGCTTTTTCTCTGAATCGGTGGAGTTCCACAAATCGCACATTTGGCCTCTTTTATTTCACCAGGTTGGAATGTTTGACCACATTTTTCGCAGCCATCAGAATACTGGTCTTGAGAATCACAGTATGGACAAACACCTATCACATATCTATCCGGTAAAAATTTTTTATCATTATCACAATAGGATTGTTTTATTGTTCTTTTTTCTATGTGACCATTTTTTTCAAGTTTAATGAAAAAGTCTTGAGTAAGATCTACGTTTTCCTTTGAACTGGTCTTGTAGAAAAGATCAAATTTTATACCTAGATCCGAAAAATCTTTTAGATCCTTTTTATTCCAATAATCCACATAATTTTCTGGTGTTTTCTTTTCTTGTTCTGCTCGAATCAGAATTGGTGTACCAAAATCGTCAGTAGCACAAACGTGAACGACATTATAACCCCTGAGCTTGCAATATCGGGTAAAAATATCTGAAGGCAAGTAAGTGGAAACTATGTGCCCTAAATGTAATTCTCCATTTGCGTATGGTAAGGCACTTGTCACTACTACCTTCTTGTCTTTGGTATTGATGGTCACTGAGTGAATATCTCTCTATGTGTTGAATAAGAACTTTGTCACCAAATAATAAACTAATATACATTGAAAAATCGTTATCGTAGGATATCTACAGTACTCATGACATATTCTTTTTGAAATATGCTTCCGGCTTACAAATAAGTATGATTAACGATTATTTTTATAATCGAGATTATTTATCAGATTATCCATGATTCGCCGTACTTTTCTTGTTCTTTAGTTGGCCTATCTATATTGATATTTAGGGCTTCAAGTGTATTGATGGCTACTTGCCTATCTATCTCTATTGGAACAGCATTCACTTTTTTCTCCATTTCTTTGCTATGCTCTACTAAGTAGACAGCTGATAGAAGTTGATTGGAAAAAGATAATGACATCACCTCAGGTGGATGTCCTTCTGCAGCAACTAAATTCGCTATTCTACCTTCTGCAATAAGATATATTTTTTTTCCGTCATTCATTAAATATTCATTCACATGTTTCCTGACTATGTTTTTCTTCTTTTTAGTACTCTCAAGTGTATCTACATCTATCTCTACGTCAAAATGACCAGCATTTGCAAGAATCGCACCATCCTTCATAACTGAAAAGTGTTCACCCCGGATAATATGGAATTGACCAGTCGCAGTTATGAAGAGATCCCCAATTTTTGCAGCATCTCCAATCGGCATAACTTCGTATCCATCCATTCTTGCTTCTAGTGCTCTAAATGGATCCACCTCGGTAACTGTTACTAATCCCCCTAATCCACGAGCAC
>Ga0187833_10006962_pt1 | contig 10327 bp, 11 predicted proteins | sample ETNtaG_37_FD_167968 | JGI IMG/M metagenome (GOLD analysis project Ga0187833, IMG submission 167968) | Marine microbial and viral communities from oxygen minimum zone, Eastern Pacific Ocean - ETNP2014_SV_400_PacBio MetaG (Illumina Assembly) | ecosystem: Environmental > Aquatic > Marine > Hypoxic... | reverse complement strand
ATAATGCAATTAAAAAATTTATTAATGATAAAGCAGATTCTCTCTTTTCTTGTGTTAATTTACATCCCTGTGTTTGGAGATATAAAAATTCAAAAATCTTGCCATTAAATTACAATCCGTTTAAAAGACAAAATAGGGAAAATCTTTCGCAAACTTTAATTGAAAATGGCTCTATATATATAACCAAAAAAAAAATATATAAAATAAAAAAAAATAGATTAGGTGGTAAAATATCAAGATATATTATGGACAACTATTCAGTTTTTGAAGTTGATACAAAAAGTGATCTTAAATTTTTTTCAACATTATTAAAACCCAAAATTAGAAAAATATTTAATATAGTAAATCCAAAAAAAATTAAATGAATTCAAAAGAAAGATTAGTATATTTCAACGGTAAATTTATACCTGAACGTAAAGCAAAGATATCCATTTACGATTCTGCCTTGATGTTTGGTGATATGGTTTTTGAAATGACAAGATCATTTAATAAAAAACATTTTAAACTAAAGGAACATATTGACCGATTATATACTGGTTTAAAAATTTTAAGAATAAATATTAATATGTCCAAGGATGAAATGTATAGGGCATGCTTGGAGACCTCTAAAATCAATGAACATTTATTTGAAAAGGACGAAGAACACAGATTAATGATTGATGTATCAAGAGGATTACTCGGAATTTATCATAATATCGATGGTTTAAACAAAGGCCCAAATGTGATAATTGCTGATTTTCCAGTTAGATGGACAGTATCGGGAATGGGTAAATTATTTGATACGGGCATTAATGCAGTAATCCCGTCGCAGAGAGTAATCCCATCAAGTTTAATGGATCCAAAAATAAAAAATCGCAGTCGATTATTTTACTTAATGGCAAATATTGAAGTTTCCCAATTTAAGGGGGCAAATAATTGGGCCTTGATGCTTGATCCAGAAGGTTACATTGCCGAAGGCTCTGGTGATAATTTTTTAATTGTTAAAAATGGTACAGTTATAAGTCCCGAAGGTAGAAATATGTTACTAGGAGTGTCCAGATCATATGTGATGAATAAATTGTGTCCAAAACTTGGAATTTCAGTTTTAGAAAAGAATATCGAACCTTATGACGTCTACAATGCAGATGAGGCATTTATGACCGGAACACCCTTTTGTATGCTTCCGGTTACAAGTCTAAATAGTGTAAAAATTGGCGATGGTAAAGTTGGAAAAATATATAAAAAAATTTTGAAAAATTGGTGTTCAAAAGTCAAAGTCAATATTGATCAACAAATTAAAAATTGGGATAAAAAAAACAATACAAAAATTAATCAAACAGATAACTTTCCTACACCATATAAATTCAAATAATGAAATTCAAAATTGGATTTATGCAAGGTAGACTTTCATCTATAGAAGGAAAAAAAATACAATCTTTTCCTTGGAAAAATTGGAAAAAAGAATTTCAAAAAGGTAGTAAGTTAAATTTTGAAATTTTAGAATGGACTTTAGATTTTCGAAAACTTTATTCCAATCCTTTAATGACTGGTGATGGCCAAAAAAAAATTAAAAGCCTTTGTTCAAAATACAATTTTAAAATTTTATCTCTGACTGGAGATTGTTTTATGCAAAAACCTTTTTGGAAAATCGACTTAGTAAGAAGAATTAGATTACAAAAGGATTTTTTGAATATTATTAATGAAAGTAGTAAAATGGGTATCAGATTTATTGTGTTGCCATTAGTTGATAATGGTAAAATAGAAAATCAAAAACAAGAAATGATTTTGACTAATTTTTTAAGAAAAATTTATCCTATATTACGTTTGAATAGAATTAAAATTTTATTTGAGACAGATTTTGAACCAAAAAAATATTTGAAATTTATAAAAAACTTTAATCGTGAATTTTTTGGAATTAACTATGACACTGGCAATAGTGCCTCATATGGTTTTAATCCTGATGAAGAGATAAGTTTATATGGTAAATATATAGATAATGTTCATATTAAAGATAGAGTTTATAAGGGCAATACCGTTCCACTAGGTGAAGGAAATGCTGATTTTTGTACTATTTTTAGAAAATTAAAACAAATTAAGTATAAAGGGAATTTTATTTTACAGGCAGCAAGGGCAAAAAATAATCAACATGTGTTTGTCATTAAAAAATATAGAGATTTTACATTAAAATTTTTAGCAAATTAATAATTCAATGTACAAAGATCTTAGCAACAAGAAAGTTCTGGTTACAGGTTCTTCATCTGGAATAGGATTAGAAATAGCAAAAGGTTTTAGTGAAGCAGGATCAGTTATTGTATTAAATGGAAGAGACAAAACAAAGCTGAAAAAAGCAGCAAAGAATATTTATAACTCAAAAATAGTATATGGAAATGTTGAAAATCCAAAAATAGCAAAAAAAATTATAACTAAAACTGTTTCATTATTAAACGGTTTAGACATTCTTGTTTGTAATGTTGGAAGTGGAAAATCTGCCAAACCGGGCTTTGAAAATTATCAGGATTGGCAAACTAGTCTCAAAAAAAATTTCCTGAGTGCAACAAATATGATTGAAGCTTCAAAAAAATATTTAGCAAGATCTAAAGGAAATATAATTTGTATTTCATCAATTTGTGGTATCGAATATATAGCAGGAGTACCTATAACATACTCAGTTGCAAAATCAGCACTAAATTCTTATGTTAAAATGAATTCAAACATTCTTGGTCAAAAAGGAGTCAGAATTAATACAATAGCTCCAGGAAATATCCTTTTTAAAGGTTCTGTTTGGGAAAAAAAATTAAAAAAAAATAAAAAAGTTGTTATGCATAATGTTAATTCGAATATTGCTTTAAAAAAATTCGGCAATCCCAAAAATATTTCAGATATTTGTTTGTTCTTGGCTTCAAAAAAATCAGATTTTGTTACGGGTAGTGTTTGGGTTGCAGATGGGGGGCAAATTAAAAAATTAAGTGTGTAATTATGAACTTAAAAAAATTTAATCTAAAAAATAAAAATGCTATAATTACTGGAGCTGGAGGTTTGCTCGGTTTTGAGCACGCGTGCGCATTACTTGAAATAGGCGCTTATGTAATTTTAACAGATAATAATATTAAATCTCTTCATAAAAATAGGATTAAATTAAAAAAACGTTTTAACGAGAAAAATTTCTGCACGATGAAAATGGATATAACTAAAGAAAATTCAATTTTATCATGTTTCAAGAAGTTAAAAAGAAAGAGCAAAAGTGTCGATATTTTAATTAATAATGCTGCGATTAATCCTAAGTTTGGAAATATAATAAAAAATAAAAAAACACGATTAGAACATTTATCTCTGAAAAATTGGCATAAAGAAATTTCAGTAGGTTTGACTGGAGTTTTTTTAAGTATCAAAATATTTGGTCAGGAAATGGCTAAAAATAAAAGAGGTGTAATTTTAAATATTTTATCTGATTTATCTATTATTTCTCCCGATCAAAGAATATATGCTGATAGTAAATTAAACAAAAATCAACAACCAGTTAAACCAATTACATATTCTACAATTAAGTCAGGATTATTGGGGATGACAAAATATTTAGCTACATATTGGGCTGAAAATGGTGTTAGATGTAATGCGCTGTCACCCGGTGGAGTATTTGATGGTCAAGATAAAAAATTTCAAAAAAAATTAACAAAATTAATTCCTTTAGGTAGGATGGCAAACAAAAATGAATATCACTCAGCAATTCAATTTTTATGCTCTGATGCCTCATCTTATATGAATGGTCATAACTTAGTGATCGATGGAGGAAGAACCATTTGGTAACTTTAAGTTATGGATTTTTCACGAACTGTTGATTTATAATATTATTTTTACAAGAGACGAACCACAGAACACTTCTTGAAGTTACTAGGATTTAGATATGAAAAAAATAAAAATACCTGTTGACAGTAGATTCGCCCTAGTGGGTCATGGCTATCATCTTTTTCATCTCTATAATGAATTTGTAAAAAATAAATTACCAAATTCAATAATTATAACTCATGAAAAAAAGTTTCATTTAAGGGACATCAGAGAGCTTGGTGGTGATAAAAATTTATATAGAGATATATTTAAATTAATTAAAAAAACTAGAGTTATTTGTTTAAAAGATATAAACTCCAAAAGTTCTTTGAAATTACTGAAATCATTTAAAATTTCGCACCTTTTCTCTTGTTCAAGCAGATTTATATTTAAGAAATCAATTATAGATAAGTTCAAAGACAAAATATTTAATATTCATCCTACTCATTTACCCAATGAAAGGGGGGCCGGCGCTTTTACATTTAGGATATTATAATCACAATTTTTTTGTTGTGCTACAATTCATTTAATTGATGAGGGCATTGATACTGGCAAAATATTTTTTATATCAAAAAAAATTACTATTAATAAAAACAGTATGCCCTATGATTTTTTGGTAAATACAAATAAGTGCTATTTATTCTTAATTAAAAAATTTATTTATATAATAAAAAATAAAAAAACAATTACTCTAAAAAATCAAAATGACAAAATGAAAACTTATTTGCCCAGATTTTACACTGACATTATGGGTGCAATAAATTGGAATTGGGAAGGAAAGTATATACAGAGCTTTATTAGAGGATGTTCAAAACCTTATTCTGGTGCTTATAGTTTTGTAATGTATAAATATAGACCAGTTAAAATAAAAATTTTTAACGCAAAATTTAAGTCTTTGAAAATAAATTATCATCCATTTTTAAATGGAAAAATATTTTATCAAGATAAAAATATATTAAAAGTTACTGTTCAAAATGGGATTCTTATAATTGATATAAAATATATTGAATTTGAAGACAAAAATCAAAAATTCTCAAGATTTGAGGGAAAAACTTTTTTTAATAGTACTGAGAACCTATTAACTTCACAATCTCATCAACCTAATGTTTTTAATTATAATAAATAAAAGTACTCACTAAATTTCTTGAATAAAATAATTCCAAAAAAACAAAAAATTTACTTTGTTAGTCTCGGAAAAAATTTGGTGGCATTAGTTAATCTACATTTATATATGGTATAATGAGAGTAATATTAGTTGAATTTTCCTGGCAGATAAAAGAAATTATTAATAACAAAGAATCTTTTAAAAAGGATGTAATAGTGTCGCTAGATCCAGAATCTAGCTACATTTTAAAAATAAATAAAATTCCTTATTTTGAAACTTATCAATTTTGCAATCACAAAGAACTGTGGCTTAAGTATAAGGAGATAACAAATCGTAGCATTAAAATTACAGAAGTTTTAGATGAAGCATTGTGGAACACAGATAAAAGATTTAAAGATTTAAATTGGAAATTGTTTAATGACTACCATTATGCTTTAAAAATTTCTTTTGATCAATTATTTTATTACTCAGAGTTAATTTCAAAACTTGTAGAAAAATTTAATCCATCCGAAATAATTGTTGCAGATACAAAGAAAATTTTAATTGATGATTATTTCTTAATTGATAGTAAAATAAGTGTGATTAAATATTTATTAAAAACAATTGAAAATAATTTTAATAAAATAAAAATCAGCTTTGTTTTACCTGATCAAAATGAAAAATCGCTAATTTTATTTTTTGGTTATTTTAAAAAATTTGGATTTTCTATTAAAAATTTAATAAAAAAAAAAATTAAAAATATTTTTTACAAAATTAATTTTGCAATTAATTATTATATATCCAAACCCAAATATCTTTCCGTTGGTTGCTATGAAATTTTGAGTTATAAAAAATTATATCCTAAAGAATCAAAATTTTTTCTATCTTATCACCACGATAATTTAAATAAAATGAATTTTGTAAATGATTTAACCTTTTTTAATAAGTTTATAGACTACTTAAAGAGTGAAACTGATTTTTATGAATTTCTAAAACATAAAAATATAAGTTTTAAATTAATATTTCATGAAATATTATTTAAGTTAACAAAACAGCTTGATTTTCTAATTAATGAGTACTACAAGGCAAAAGGAATAATTAATCGAATTAAACCCTCATGTGTAATTTTTCAGTCTGCGACTCCTTTTTATTCACCAAACATAACATTTAGAAAAGTTTGTATTGATTATAAAATACCTATTGCAGTTTGGATGCACGGAGGTTACGGATTAACACATTCTCTTAGTGGTTATGATGTTGGTGATTTTAGATTTTTTAAAAATCATATTACCTATGGACCTTATTTAGATAAGGTAATTAAAGATGAAAAATGTGTCTTAAAGAAACTAAATTTTCACGAAAATTATAAGCTTTTTGCGGTTGGATCTTTGCGTTTTGATTATGACAATAGAAACCGAATTTTAAACAATAATTTAAAAGTTACAAAAAAACATACAATCGTTTTTGTTTCTGGTTCTCAAAGAGTGAGAAATCATTTTTATTTTGGTTATAACAGAGAAAAAAATGAAAGTTCCTTGTGGTATTTTCATTACGAAATCTTAAAGTTGTTAAAAAAATATCAAAACAAATATAATATCATCTTTAAAGACTATCCCAACAGATTTTCTCATTTATGGAAAAGAGTATTGAAAGATATCAACGCAACTCAGATTTTATTTGACTCAAATCAAAAAACTCTGAACAATTATTTACGAATATCTGACCTAAATATTTTTCCTCAGATTTCTACTGCTTTTTTTGAAGCATTATATTTTGATGCAGATATTTTTGCCCTGGAGGAGGATTTATTTTCAAAACACTTCTCACAAAAATTAAATGGTGAAATGTTTTGTTTTAATAGTGAAGATAAATTCAAGCAAGAACTTGAAAAATATTTAGAAATGGGAAAGTTTTATAAATGTAAAAATAAAAATTCTAAAAATCATTTAATAAACCTTGATGCACTTGGGCATAGAGATAAGTTAATTAATGAAGCTTTATCACAATTTAGTTACAAGTGAACTTTATGAATATAATCGTTATATATTTAATTAAAACTAAATCAAAAAGAAATAATTGATAAAATGAAAATAATCTTTAAAATTATAATAAAAAAATTTGCGAAGATTTTTATTGCTATCTCATGTACAAATAAAATAGGTCGTTACTTTAATGAACACTTAGTTAAATATATTTTTAATCAAAAAAAAAATATAAAATATAATAATGTCAAACTGATTTTTCACTCTCCTAATCGCATAAATGAATTTCGAATAGAAACTTTTTCATCGAAAGAACCGGAAACTTTGAGATGGATTGAAAACTTTGCTGAAAATAGTATCTTATGGGATATTGGCGCAAATATTGGATTATATACTTGTTATGCCGCTAAGCTAAAAAATACCAGTGTTTATGCTTTTGAACCTTCGGTTTTTAACATTGAATTATTAACGAAAAATGTATTTTTAAACCAGTTATCAAAAAAAGTAACAATTGTTCCTCTTCCTCTTGTGGATAAAATTAAAGAGAGTGAATTTAATCTGACTTCAAAAGATATTGGAGGATCCAATTCAACTTTTAGTAAAGATTATACATACGACGGTTCTAAACTTAAAAAAGAATTTCATTATAAAATGTTGGGAATAAATATGAATGATTGTGTAAATGTTTTAAAAATTAAGCAACCTGATTATATTAAAATAGATGTTGATGGAATAGAACACTTAATTTTAGAAGGCGGGAATCAAGTTTTGAGACAAACAAGGAGCGTCCTTGTTGAGGTAGACGAAAAATTTACATTGCAGGTAGAAAAAACTAAGAAATATTTAACGGAATCTGGATTAAAGCTAACAGAAAAAAAACATTCTGACTTAATAGAAAAATCAAAGTTTAAATCTGTGTTTAATCAAATATGGAAAAGATTTTAGAATAATTTTATGCAAATTGTTGTAATAGGTGGAAGTGGATTTTTGGGATCACATCTTTCAGATGCTCTGACCAGAAAAGGTCATAATGTTAAAATTTTTGATAGAAAAGAATCAAAATGGATTAAAAAGGGTCAAAAAATGATAATTGGAAACATTTTAAATTTGAAGTCTCTAGAAAAAGTAATAAAGGGGAGCCAGGTAGTTTACAATTTTGCAGCTTTGTCAGATATAGGCTACGCAAAATATAAACCAATTAAAACTGCAAAAATCAATATTATAGGAACTTTAAATGCCTTAAAATTAAGCAAAAAATATAATGTTAAAAAATTTATTCAAGCAAGTACAATTTATGCTACGAGTGAGGAAGGTGGATTTTACGCAAGAAGTAAAAAGGCGGCCGAAGATTACATTGAAGAATTTAAAAATATTTATGGTTTAAATTACACAATATTAAGATTTGGCTCATTGTATGGAAAAAGATCTGATAATAGCAACGGAATAACAAGCATAATTTATAATGCAATCAATAAGAAGAAATTAATCTATAGAGGTATGAAAGATGCTGCCAGGAGGTATATACATGTAGAAGATGCAGCAAAAGCTTGCGTGAAGATTATAAATAAAAAATTTAACAACAAATATATAACAATAACGGGCACCAAGCAGGTGCAAATTAGAAAAATTTTTAATATTCTTTCCATACATTGTAAAATACCTAAAAAAAAAATGAAATTTTTAAATGAAAAATATACTGGACACTATCGTGTTAAACCCACTACGTTCAAACCAAGAATAGGAAAAAATTTAGTTATAAAAAAGCAAAAAGATTTCAGCGAAAGTATTTTAAAATTAGTAAACGATATGGAATCTTTCAATTGATATTTATATGACACCTCTGACCATAAAAAATATTAAAAAATTTCGAAAAGATTTAAAATCAGGAAAATTTTTAATAGGAGGTTGGATGCAATTATCAAATTCAAATCTGGCCGAAATTATGAGCGATTCAAATTATAATTGGATAGCTCTTGATATGGAGCATGGTTCATTTTCGATTGGAGATCTTCCGGATTTGTTCAGGGCGATAGAGCTAAAAAATAAATTACCATTGGCAAGACTTCCAAATAAAAAAACTGAGGTTTGTAACCAAATTTTGGATGCTGGGTGTGCTGGCGTTATCATACCAAACGTTAAAAAAATATCTGAGTTTATTTCAATTAGAAATATGTGTTATTTGCCCCCGACAGGATCAAGGGGCGTAGGTAATTCACGGGCAAATTTATTTGGTAAAAAATTTTTGGAATACAAAAAAGCAAAAACCTTGCCAATATTAATTTCCATGATAGAAAATATTGATTCAGTTGAAAATTTAGAAGAATTACTGTCCGTAAAAGGGTTGGATGCAATTTTGATTGGTCCGTATGATTTATCAGCTTCGATGAATATAACCGGCAAATTCAATCATCCAAAGTTTAAGTTAACTATTAACAAAATTAAAAACCTTTCAAGAAAACATAAAATTCCATGTGGTATACATGTTATTGAACCTAAATATAAAATCCTTAAAAAATTTATAAAACAAAAATATCAGTTTTTACCGTATAGTGCTGATACGGTATTGCTAAATTCTGCTTTAAAAAAATCATTTAAAATGAAGTAAATGAAAATAATTTCCATTATTCCAGCTAGGATGGGTAGTTCAAGATTTCCCGGAAAACCTCTGGCTCAAATCAATGGGATACCAATGATACAGCATGTTTATAATAATGTTAAAAAAAATCAACTTATATCAGATGTAGTTGTGGCAACTTGTGACAAAATCATTTTTGATTTTGTTAGGTCCATCAATGGTATTGCGATTATGACTAGCAAAAAGCATAAACGAGCTTCAGATAGATGTTATGAGGCAATGCGATTATTAGAAAAAAAAAGAAAGATCAAATACGATATTGTTGTAATGGTTCAGGGGGACGAGCCAATGATAAGTTCAAAAATGATTGGAGATTCAATTCAGCCTTTATTAAATAATAAAAAAATAGATATAGTTAACTTGATTTGCTTAATTAATAATAAAAAAGATTTCGAAGATCCCAATTTTGTAAAAGTGGTGCACGATAAAAACTACAATGCACTCTATTTTTCCAGAGCTATTATTCCTTATTCTAAATTTAGAAAGGGAATCTATATAAGAAAGCAGGTTTGTGCCATTCCATTTAGAAGAGATTTTTTAATTAAATATAATAAAATGAAACCTACTACTTTAGAAAAAATTGAATCTATAGATATGTTGAGAATATTGGAAAATGGGTACAAAGTTTTTTTGGTTGAAACTAAAAATATTGCACATGCCGTTGACACTAAAAAAGATTTACTTAGAGTTGCAAATTACATGAAAAAATAATTATTTACTTTCTATTTAATATGATAAAAAAAATAATTAAATATTTTATAAGAATTACAGCCAACTTATTTGGCTTTTCTATTTTTGTTAAAAAAAAAACAAAAAACAATAATT